>Ga0123353_10006356_pt1 | contig 15721 bp, 9 predicted proteins | sample TergutLab28metaG_3_FD_92763 | JGI IMG/M metagenome (GOLD analysis project Ga0123353, IMG submission 92763) | Labiotermes labralis P3 segment gut microbial communities from Petit-Saut dam, French Guiana - Lab288 P3 | ecosystem: Host-associated > Arthropoda: Insects > Digestive system > Gut ... | reverse complement strand
TTGCGCTGACCACGTGACACCCCTCTATCCGCAAAAGTTGGCACTAACTTTGCCGACCGGCGGCGGCCGCTCTGTCGGTATAGTTCGCGTGCGGACTAAGGCCACGGAGTTTAGTTTAGTTTTTATATATCTGGTTTAGCACTAGTCAGTGCTTTAACATTATTTGTACATCCGATTAATGCCCATGGACGACTGTACTTCCAGGAATACTTACAATTTCACCAGTCATCACCATATGTGTATTTAGTTTTTTCTTTCCCTTCTCTAGTCTGCACAAACAAACACAGATGCTGTCTTGTATACAGAGTAAACGTCCAATTAATGTGCCCACTAGCTACTGGGATTGGTACAGTTCACATCAAATTCGAGGATGTAAACATTTGCATTTGGTATAGCTGTGTGCTTATCATCAACACACAATTTAACAGTTCTGTAGCATGTGGGCTGGCATAAAAACACCTTCTTTGGGTGAAACCATATATTTCTTTAATAGTGATTTGTGTGAAATAATTATTTTAAGAAAAAATATTTTTATCATACCCTATCTAAGAACATAAAGATGTAAATATTCAGAGCCATGATCTTGTCTGTTCTCTGTTAGTGTGGAAATTGTTGAAGAGAATACTTATACTAACAGAAGTAAGAGGAGGCTAGAGAAAATTGCAGACTGGAGATTTTCATAATTTTTACTCCTTGCCAAATATTCTTACGATAATCACTTTGTGGTGAACGAGAAGAGTGGGGCAAGTACCAAGCATGGGAGAGGAGTCAAGAGCTACAAAAGTTTGTAGGAATACCTGAAGAAAACCAGCTGGAAGACTTATGCATAGATGGGAGGTTAATACTGAAAAGTATCTTACAGAGATTAGGCAGGAGAGTGTGTGCTAGACCAATGCGGTTCAGCGTAAGGACCAGTGGCAGGCTCATATGGATAAATGGGTACTGTAAAATGCGGAAAAAGTCGACATTCGCTAAACAACTGCCAAACTCTCAAAGGGAAGTCTGTTGCAAGGAGTTCATTCTTGCCTCCCTCAAAGACACCCGTCTGCAAGACTTGACCATGTCAGAAATTAAGGGACTGAATAGCACCTCACTCTAACCCTTATATTTAGTTAGTAGAATTCTTAACATTTAGTTGAATCTGCTAAACAGAAAAGCACCAGGATTTAAAACAGAATTCTTGTAAAACACACACACACAATTAACGATATGGACAGAGGATTCCATTTGTGACACAACAAATATGTTTGTGTGTTTTTTAAGCTCATGATTCCGTGCATCATAATTCAGTATTAATAAAAATCCAACTAGATGCAAGAGTATGCAGAGGGAAGTAGCTGCACCGATATTATGACCTGTACCGGAGGCTGCGGTTACAGTTTTCGGTACTCCTGATGATGGGCGCGGTGGACACCCGAAACATGTAGAGTGACTTTGCAGTAAATAAATATCTGCATACTGTTGCATCTGGTTGGATTTTTATTAACATTGAACATGTTTGTGTGTGTGTGAGAGAGAGAGAGAGAGAGAGAGATAAGATGATTTTTGTTAAGTTTAGTGCAGGTTTTTAAGAATAACCAACGTATCTGTGGAACTGCAGTGAATTGCTCTTACTGTTTAAAAAACATAAATGTGGAGTGACTGCTGTGCGAGGTTCATCACACTGCAGTACGAGTTCCCCCTCTTGGCGAGATTTGATTTTCTCATGAGCATAACTATGTAGATTGCAATACGATTGCGCAAAGTGTGGCAGAAATGTACTGTTGTATAGCAGGGAATATACTGCTTCCATCTTCAGAGTAACCCCGAATAGGAGGCAATGTAACTTACGGATATGATCACCCGCCATTCTGTCTGCGTCTCAGATTAGGCTAACGACTTTGTGTTTCAGGAAATAAAAACAGAGAAATTCCACGTGTTTTGAAAGTTGTCGTTTATCGCTTTTCCAGGTTTTTGTGTTGCATGTAATTAAGAGAACATGGCATTAGATTTCGCTTCGACTTCAGTAATTTCAGAGGACTACAGTATCGCTTACTCTGAGGTTTGAGGTTTATCTCCACGACGTCGCTGCCATAAGGGTTCGTGACAGAACAGTTGTACGGTCCAAAATGCTGCTGCCGGGACTCTCTGATCACGAGCGTGCTCTTGATTCCCTCGGGCAAGGGATCCTCTAGGATAGTGTAGTCCTTGTCATCGGCGTCCACCTCATTCCCATTGTACGTCCACGTGACGTGTTCCGGCTTGGGAATGGAGAAAGCCACACATTCCAAGCGCACGTTGTCCCCCTGGATGCCGAACTGCGTCCTGTGACTGATGATGGTTGGTGGTCCCTTAAGGTAAACCGATGCTTCAGCCCCCACCTCAGGGAACCCCATTACGCTGGCTTTGCAGTAATACCGTCCAGCGGTGTCGGAATCTACGTCCAGAGTCAAGTTTGCAGATGTGCCGACAACCTGCAACCGGACAGAATGACAGTTAAGGTGTGTGTGTATAATGGGAACAGCTGGGACGAACATGTCTGTAAAAACTGCCGAGTTTGATGCACATTTCGCCTTTAACTCTTGCTTCAAGAGGAGGCCACGTACAGGCAGGCACTAGAAAGGAAACGATACGAAAACTGCAGACAATTCGCCGCAAATACGCAGCAGGAGTACAGTGCCCACATGCTCAAAATAAGTACCTAAAACAGTGCAGACAGAAGTTACACTTGGAATAAACAGTAACACATTTTAAAAAAAAGAAAACTAAAGGGAAAGGTGTCCTTATCAACGCCTTGAAGACATCTAGGGGGAGCAGAGGTAAAGCTTCACTCACTATTGACCTTGGCAATAGATGGAAATAAGCGATCCACGTCACTCCTCGGCTGCTTAACCCCGTGGAAAGAACCGCGGAACCCACTCAACAGGAGGCTGGGTGGTCTCCAGAGCCGACCTGGGCTTTTGGAGAAAAGAAAATTCCCCTGCCGAGATTCGAACCCAAGATCGTTCAGCCGGTAGCGTAGTCACTATACTGCCCGCTTTTTGTTAGTCATACAAGAAATTACAAAAATGTCAGTGAGCGAATAGAGTTGTTTCGAGGATGTCACTGTGCCTACAAATTACCTTAGCACCACCACTACCTGTGCTATTGACCACGAAGCGGTCTTGTTCGTCGTCAATTAATATCGTACGAGTCCGTTGACGAACACAATCCATAACAGATGAGCAAATGATTTTGCTTTTACAGACGATAGTGAGCAAGTGAACATTATATTTCGAGATCGAATGGAGCATCGAGTAACTAACATGTTTCATATTCGTTATAACGTACGCCACTTAACAGCCTGCTGCAAAATGCGTTCAAGACAGCGGAGTTCCAGAGAATGTACTGTACTGTACTCAGAGTGTCGACCGGTCCGAGCTTGGAAAGGAAGAGGTAATGCTGCGAGTTTGACCCAACGTTTATAGACAGAATGTACTGCTGTGGTGGTGTAATTACTGCACAGTGAAGCTTAGATATGTTTGAATATCTGGTAACGTCCGATGATGATATTTCCTGCGTTCTGTTGAGTTGCATATCATTATCAAAACATCAAATGTACAGAGAATCAGGTTCATCACCATCAGTAGTAGAGGCGAAAGGGCATTTCTGGGTTGTTCCTTTTTCATGTATAGTGATCTTTCCATCTTTTTTTTGCTGGATTTGCATTTCTTCTGCGCGCGAATTGCGTCTCTATGGTGTGGTGCTCAGTTAAAAAGCGATATCCGAATTTACGTATTTCAGTACACTGCCACCATCTGAACTCGATATCACTGATGTACAGTTTTGATATCAATTTAAAAAGTTATTTATTATCTAACTGACGTCATAGAGAGGAGCTGTTCTTAAGAAGTTGCTAGTCACTCAAAAGTTTAAAAATATACCCCGGCTCTTATTGAACCTGAAGTCTTATTGCTATACTCAAAATAACCCTCCACGTGACCCTAACCTCAGTCAACGGAGTCCAATTTATGCCCTCAAACCCCGTGCCTGTAAGATCCATTATAGTATCTTCCCATGTAAGCTTAGGTCTCCCAAACACCTCTTCCCATCAGGGTTTCCGACTGAAATTCCCTGCGTATTTCTCATTTCCTTAATGGTTGTTACATTTTATGCGTCTTGTCATCCAGCTGACTTTGCACCTCATTTGAAACATACAAATGTTTTCTGGAACCGTTCACCATCGTTCCTTGTTACTTCCAGCAACTCGTTCCCTGTTTCCATTTACGGGCTCAACTGATGTGTTGAAATTCATCTCCGGGGCAGTGAGAGTGACCAGATACTGGATCTGTTGGGCAGGGGGCACATGTCACAGGTATTCACGTATAATGAAAGAGTGGGAGGGAGTGGGAATGTGGAAGGGGATTTGGTGTTTACATAAACGTTAAACTGTGGATTACATGAATGCGAATTTACATTCCTCTCTGAAATGGATTTAATGGAACACGATGCACATAAAACTCTGTGCCTTTGAAGTGTTCGTATTTATGGATAAAGCTGTCTGTAACTCAGCCGTGTGATCAGAACCGCATTGCTTAAAGAAAGGTGGAGTTTGGGTCAGCTTCGTTTGTTTCCTGTTCCGAGTGTTACACATTTAATGCACTGCTACAGAAACTGGTCTTTGTCACACATTATTAACACGATCAGATCACGAACGAATGGGGCCTACGTATGGGACAGATGAAAAGTGAATAAGCATCTATGGATAAAAACCTGAAGGGAAGCTACAACTTTAAAGAAGTAGGAGTAGGTGGAAGAATAATATTAAAGCTAGCCCTAAGGAAAAGCTGCGACAGAGTATGTGTGATTTCTGCAAGGAGAGGTACCAGAGGAGAAAGATGCGAACACTGTAACAAACCTTTGGATTGCACACATGTCGAATGGTAAATTTCTTGACAGGCTGAAGCAACACTCTGTGACGTACAGCTTGTTGTTTATTGCATCTCCTTTATATTAGGGTAGACCTGCTTGGCTTAATTTATTCTTAGTCTGTTGGCTTTCGTGGCATTTTGAATACTATTCTCAGTGTAAAGCGGTCTTGATTCATCGCACGTATCTTACCAGATCCCCCTTTTATCGCTTTTATTTGCAACATCTGTGTAACGCTGATATAACAAACAAACAAACAAAAATCCCACCAAACGACCGACAAACCAACCCATCAACCAACAAACCAACCAAACAGACCCACCAACCAACCAACTAACCAACCAACCAACCAACCAACCGACCGACCGACTGACCAACCGACCAACCAACCAACTAACCAACCAACCAACCAACAAACCAACCGACCGACCGACCGACCAACCAACCAACCAACCAACTAATTAAGTAACCATCTCCATGGGACAAAGTCCTTCCCGGGAAGATAACAGGTTCTCAGCTAGTCAAGAAATTCCCAGCGTTTTATGGAACCCGAAGGTTCATTATCGCTTTCACAAGTGCCCGCCAACTGTCCCTGCCCTGAGCCACATTAGTCCAGTCCATACCTTCCGGCCCCACGTCTCGAAGACCCATTTTAATAGTACCTTTCCATCTACGCCTAGGTCTTCCAGGTAGACTCGTTTCCTCCGATCTCCCCAACAAAACCCTGTATGCACCTCTCTTGTCTCCTATACTTGCTACATGTCGAGTTCATCTCACTCTTCTTGGTTTTATCCCGAATAACATTTGGTGAGGAGTACTGACCATAAAACTCTTTACTATGCAGTCCTCTTCACACGTAGGTTACCTCTTCCCTCTATGCCCCAAACATCTCCCTCAGCACCCTATTTGCGAATACCCTCTGCCTATTTTTCTCTCTATGTAAACGAACGCTAACCCAGTGCAAACGAATACATGGTTACATGGACATCCGGTAAAATTGAGGTTCTCTCGGCGGTAACTGTCGAGTTTGTATGTGACGCCGTGTAGTCTGGTATCCTTACCATCTCCTATCCTGATTATGAAATTTGACTGAATGACTAACTGGCTGACTGTCCTTCAGCATACAGTAACCATCAGAGTTCTGGCGAGCGCAGACTCAGGCGGCCGAGACGGACAGTCCTCCCGTCAAGTCGGACTGACTCCTCTTCATGGTTGCGCTGTCTAAAATACTGGCTGTAGGCGTACATGCCGAACAACGACTTCGATATATTCTGAACTGTGTGTATGTATATATATATATATATGTGTGTGTGTGTGTTCAAAGGTTTGTTACCAGACATTATCTATCACCCACCATTTTCTTTGCGTACATTTTTCGTTTCTTTTAAAAATACGCAAGTCTCTAACACCTTACAAAGATTCGGTTTGGGCAGTGGCAACCTATGATCACGAGTTCAGCACGTCCTGCAATGCCTGGGCACAAAACGCCACTTCCCGATCCGACTGGCTATTTTGCAACCCGTTTCGTGTCCATTTCTGAACCTTTCCATTGAAAACGGAAAGTGATGCAAAATTTCCAAGTCGAAATTCAGATTAAACCTTTCGGTAACACATACCCCTTGTGCTCAGATCAACAAATGTGTCCAAACGAGTTCCGTCATGTTCAACACATTTTATTATAGTTCTTGATTTCAAAATTTCGCCGTATTCTGAATGTTGTATTCTTTCTTTTGGGTGATTCTCCGGCCTCTGAATTTTATGTGCCGACGTTTCGGAACACTCTGTCTGTTCCATCTTCATAGGTGGTATAAGCAGGAAGAATAACTGGGACGAGATTGTTAGGGTATTTATACAGGTAAATGTGTGGCTCAAATTTGCCTGAGTCAATCGAAAGGGGAGGGGAATGGGGAGGGGGCGTTATTATAGTTTATCACCTGCATACCACAACCAATGATAGACTCTATACAGCTGATTAAATTGTATAGTTTTTTTTTATGGGTTGTGGTATACAGATCTGATGATGACCCGAAAAATTGGGCCGAACCTAGTTACCTTTGTAATAAATTTGTTGTGCATGACGTAACTCCTCTGGATACTTGTTGGATCGTGCTGGTGGTGTCTGGGCTGCAGCCTGCCTGCAGCCCAGACACCACTCCAGCTCATCCGCACCTAACCTCCAACCTACAGCAAACCAAGAATGAAACGACCAATGTGGTAATCAACATTATAGTCGCGAAGTCCTGAAGATGGGCATAGTAGCGCTCGAAACATGTTGAGCCTATAAGAAGTACAATAAAATAATAAGTGGCATCTAGTTGGTTTTTATTCTTCAGTTATCCTCTGGATACATTTATTCAGATTAAACACTTCGCTGTCTTCTACAGTCGCTTATTCTATCTTTAAAGGAGATAAAAGGCCTTCTATTGTTCAGTGTATTAGGCACAGTATATCTGCAAGCAGAGGTGGTATCACTGAAAAGGTCGTATTTGGCAGCGAGATTAGAAATACTACTTATTGTGCAACATATATGTTCCATATTTTAATACAGTGTCGCAAACCCTTCCACAATGAACAGCTTCAAAATACGTTTAATCACGTTTGAGAGGTAAAATGCTGAACACGAAGAAAGAATCTTATTATTTATGAAAGGAAACAGCTTTCAAATAAAAAGTATATAAATAAAAACATAAAATTTTCACCGTTACTCGTTTCGGACGTCGACTGCCATCTTCACGGGGAAAGGCCTAAGGAAGCCAGTTTTCATATATACGTATATATATATATATATATACGTGTATATATATATATATATAACATGTGGGCTGGGTAGCTCAGTCGGTATAGCGACTGACTACGGACTGGACGGTCCGGGATCGAATCCCGGTAGGGACGAGATTTTCCGCCCGTCCAGACCCGCCCTGGGACCCACCCAGCCTCCTGTAAAATGGGTATGGGGTCTTTCCCGGGGGTAAAGTATACATCTACCCCCTCCCCTCTGGGTCACACCGGGCCTGTAACGGAATCACTTTACTTTTTACTTTATTTTATATATGAATAACATAAGATGACCTAACAGTATCACTGCTTATTACAATGCAGAATACAACGGTTCATTGCATGTGTGAGCAAAACTCGCGGAGTAGTTGTTACGTGGTTAGCAAACCCCTACATATTTAGTACATGATTTATTATCATCTTTATTATTATTATTATTATTAATTATATTGAACGGAGTGAACAATATGGAGATAAAGAAGCAACACTGTTTCACTGTTTCTCACTTGTTTCTGACGAAAGTTAGCTGTTACAATGAACGTAGAGATGTCACTTCCGTTGGCGAAGGAGCCCAACATCCAACAGTCCGCAGGCTCTCAGACGGTTGATGTACGTCAATGCGTGTTTCGGAGTGGGGTTACGGTTCATAAAGCAACGAGATGCTAGTTTCGCGGGGTTTTCATTGCAACGTCTCATCTGCTAAATTTAAATGGCGTCGAATGATGGATTATTATTTGATGCAGGGTGGCATTCTGAGGCTGTCGCGAAGAGTTTAACGAACAGGTACAGGGCCGGGGAAGAAATAATTTCCTGCAGTCGATTTGCCAGCAGACGACTGCCGATAACAGTCGTCTCTCTACCTAACCAGCAGGTTATGAAGTGGAGGTGAAGCTCCTTGCATTCCCGATATCGACACTAGACGGAAGTGTATCTTTCATCTTGTTAGGACCCCCCAGCATCCATTGGAAAAGGCTGAGTGTGCAGTAGAAACGGCCCGAATGTGATGGAAAGGGAAAAGTGCATTCCCCTTCCAAGAGTTGAAATCTAGTTGTTCAATCTGTAGCTTGTCACGTTAATGATGAGTAGCGAGACAGCAGATACCTTAAAATACCCAACAAACCTTTAGTTCTACATCCTTCCTTACTGGTCACTAATGATAATTCTGCCAGTTTGCATTTAGCGTAGCTTACGTAAGCTTCGCGACTGATGCAGCACCAACCATGAATGAAACCAATGTGGTTCAGCACCGTTAGCGTCGTGTGGCACCGGGACACAAGGTCAGAAGTTAGCGGGCCAAATACAATACAGGCAGTTTCCGTGCAATACGCAACCTGCGTAAACGCGGCCTCACGTACTAAATTATTGTTAATTATTAGTATTATTAACTAATAAATAATATATATTATTACTATTATTAATGATTAAGCCTGTAATTATTAAATATATTTTGCAATACCGTCGTTGCCCGGTTCTCAAAATTATACCGGTCGGTTCCTCAACCGACCGGTATAATTTTGACGCCCTGCGCGACTATCCCGCAATTCCGGGCTGCCTCTTTGTCAAGCCGGAATCGGGATGACAGCTGTGCACAGCGTTGGTTGGGCTGCCTCCACCCACGAATTCTTACTGCGGTATTATTGCTCTTACGATCTAGCCCCATGGGTAAGCTAGCTGTGTCTAGTTTAACGTATTGGTTACTGGTCTGAATCCTCTCCAGGACGTTGGCCAGGAAGGGAAAGGGGACTCGCTATTGTCCAACGATGTATCTAAATTCTGATGGACACAATCAATCAGTTGAGAACCTATAACTAGTATTTATTTACAAATATAATATAGTGAAAAGAAATTTTTGACTGAGTCGAACAAACTAACTATCCATCTGTCACCAAATTACTAACACCATCAGTCACGGATTTTGTTTTTTGCAACCTGATTTTAATATAATTATACAGTATAAAACAACAAAACGCGCTTTTTCTAGACTAATATTTAGTTTTTAATTTATGATGTCTTATACATGTTTCGAACGCGAGAGTTCGTCTTCAGGAAGACGGTTTTAAATACAGGTATGGTATAGTGTGTTTTACATGCATCGGTATAAGCAGTCTTGTACTTATACAAAGCAGTCAAGTAGACATACAAGATTGCTTATACCGATGCATGTAAAACACACCGTACCATACCTGTATTTACAACCTTCTTCCTGAAGATGAACCTTCGGTTTCGAAACATGTAGAAGACACCAAAAATTAAAAATTAGAATATTAATTTAGAAGAGGTGCATTTTTTGGGGGTTATAATATATAACTATCGGTCACCCCTGTTCACCGGAACCCCTCTGGCGTCTCTCTCCTCCTTTCAACAAAATATAACAACTACTCACTCCAGCAGGTCCCGCTGCCGGTCGCGAACACCCAGAGCAATCACCAGTAGTCCGCCAGTCGTATCGGATGTTCCGTCTTCTCGGCACCACTCGACTCCGCACCGCCATCTCAGTTCGTACCTCGACTAATGTCCTCAACCGAAAGTTTTTGCATTCAAAACTCTCTCTCTCTCTCTCTCTCACTTACACCCTTCTTACGAAAACCGTCACAGAAAACTCCATGCCCACATTTTCCCCTACAGTGCCAGGTCATCACTCCATCTCTCCTAGCTGTCCGGTGAAGTGCTGACCACAACATAATGGCCGCTTTTACGGTCCGGTGACCTCAAGAGTCCATTAACCTACAACACTGTGTGTTTCATATGAAAAGAAACTGATACAAATAGCATTTTAAACACGTACACCGTCACTGTTAAAACGTACACATAACCGATAAGGTGTGATAAATAAATGGGGTGGAGTCATTTGCGACTTGGGTAAATTTCGGGTTTTGCACAAGCTTCAGGAACGAAACCCTTACGTAAGTGTGAAACTTCGTAACGTCATATAAGTTGGAGCACGCGGTGGCGCAGTTAGTTAAGGCACTGCGCTACAAGCCGGAAGGTCGCGGGTTCGATTCCCGACAGTGTGATTGGAATTTTTTATTGACATAATCCTTCCGGCCGCACTATGGCCCTGGGGTCTAACAGAAATGAGTACCAAGGATATTTTCTGGGGGGTAAAGGCGGGCGGTACGTAGGGCTGACAACTTTACCATCTTCATGTGCCGACTGTCATGAAATCTGGAAACCCTATCCTCATGGAACCCTCAGGGCCTGTCCAGCCCAGTACAGGGATTACTTTACCCTTAAGGTCATATAATATAGTACGAGGATTTTACTGTATATGTGACGACGCTTTGCCATCGGTACACTTAAAGGACATAACAGAGCAGTTCTGTTGTGTATGCAAATGGAACCAGACAGTATTGTAACCCTCTTACGTGTTTGTGCATTATAGACACTTTTTTTTTGTATAACTGTTCGTAGGGCACCACAAAATCGACCCTCGGGTGTCCAGCAACACCTCCATTAGCTCAGCCATTGCAAGACTACAATCGCTGCTCCGCACAGAAAGTTTTTTTTAATTCTTTAAAAATCAAAAGACGTGACTTTTCTGCCTATTGAGTAAATTTCCTCTCTGCTGGACAATGCGTTTATGCTCTACTTAGACAGGGGGTCATGTTTAATTCATAGGGCCTCTGGGTAACATGCCTACGCCTAATATAACAATCTGAACATGTCATATGTGTGTGTGTGCATGCGTGTGCGCGGGTGCAGTAAAACAGGTACAAAAATATCCATGCCCTAGGCAGAATTTGGTTTCATAAGAGCGAAAGCCAATAACCCTGCTTTAGTGGCGTATGTTTTTGTGGCAGTCCCTGCACCGTTCTGGTAGCTACAGCGTTGTTAGCATTTCGGGGCAAAAATATCTGCTGGAGTTTGTCGCCTTGATAAATTGTAATAAACTACCGTGACCCACAATGTACGGATAAACTCTGATAGTTAAAGCAACTAGCTCTGCATTGAAAATTCGGAAGAGATTCCCAGCGAAGGGGTTGGGAATTTCTATCGTCACTAGCACTTTCGAAAGACTGTAACAGTCATCCATCCTCGTAATCACTGGGCAAAGGGCTTCGTCTCCGGAGTAAAAACGACTGCTGGAGATCACTTGCCAGCTAGTTGCTTCGTGAGAGATGGAAATCACTGGGCGCGAGATCCGGACCGAAGGGATGTTGGTCCGTAACCTCCCAGCCGCAGTGCCGTAACAATTCACAAGTCCGCCTGGCTTTGTCGTGCAAAATGATGACGTATTGGCGCAGCAACCTAGATCTTTTGCGACAAACATATATATATATATATATATATATATATATATATATAATGAGGTTCCTCTTTGAACCCGAGTGTTCAGCGTTACTATGATGAAGTGTGTTAAATTCCGTTTTTACCCTCCGTTGGTCGCATTGTATTTGTCGGATACATGCGGCTTTGATTGTTTGTTTCTTTGAACGTGAGAAGGGTGCGCTATGAGAAGAGTGCGCTAACGTACTCCTGATTAGCTGCCAAAGTTGCTCCTTAGAAGCCTCTGGAGTAATTTTCATGTTCCTAATGCATTCGTTTGGCTGTATTTTGCAGTCAGTATCTGAGAGACACAGCGCGGTGGTCTGATTTACTAGTGCGATATTCGTTTCTGGCATCTGTTGTGGATCGCTTTTACCCAAATAATACAGGGGATGTCGAGCGTATTCGTGCAGTGATATTGTCTGATGATGTGATGATGACATCATTAATGACAGGACGGAATCCGACGGAGATTATGCGGAACCGAGAGGAGACCCGGCCAATGCAGAACACGCTACGTCGGATTATAGTTGCAATGACATTTATGTTTATTGGAAAGAACACTAGGAAGTAGGCAAGGTAAAAAGTTCTGCACGCATTCGATGCAGATGGCAAAATATTCTGACAAAATTACCCGAGGTTATGGACCAAGCAAGGAGAGCAACTACACTCTTCGAAAGATGGAACTGTCTCATTACAGATGAAATTTCAGATAACACTTTCAACACACAAATCTGTGTATTCTTATTATCCACCCTAACTTCAGTAGCGAAAGCCATGCAAAACGCACAGACAAAATTGAGATAAAAGGTTTCATCGGTCTTCTGTGCTTAGCTGGAGCGATTCGGAATAACAGTCAGAGTCTGGAAGGATTGCGAGGTTCTGGCGGAGACAGCATCGATTTATTTCGGTAAATGATGAGTCAGAGACGCTTCAAATTTCAATCAGATACATTCTTGAATATACTGGAGTCGTATCCACAAAATTATTTACCTTTTGTTAACAGAAGCCTAGAATGTATCTCAGAGATAACATGCGAACAACTACGTTCGTATTAGGGGTGCGATAGACAGAGGCTTCAACCTAATACATGTTCGAACTTCCTCCACGCCACTGGGAACTATTGCGAGACCTCTCTGTCATGTGTCTGTTATCTGTCCCTAGGGTTTATGCATTCTCTTATGCTCATGTATTTTGAAGTATCCTTAAAAGGAAAAGAACGTTGCAAAGAAGCTGAAGCATCAGCACATAAACAATTTCATAGCCACGCATCACCGTAAATTCCCCTTGCGCTTTCTTGTACAGGCGCCGAATGTTGAACTGCCATGCAGTGCAGTAATGACCATTCCTTCAGCAGCTGTCGACCTGAGAAACATCTCCACCTGTCGTAACCTTGGCTCTGGACTTCCATTACACCGACCGCCAGCCTAGCTTTGAAGAACATTTTGTGTCCCAGTACCACAGTGATTTCGCCCATCATCGAAGAACATAATGAATCCGTATGTCTTACCAGAATCCATTACCTTCCTCTTGCTCTCTAAAAATCTAAATATTAAAGTAGACAAGGTAGTCAGTGTGCTTAGACTATAACATTTTGGCGCGTTTCCGTAACCACCGCAAACAATGCGTTCCGTTCTATTGTTGTCATACATATGTCGGTGTCAACAATATAATGAGCACTGAAAGCGTTGTAATGGAAACGCAACAATGCGTTCCATTTATTGTTGTGCTGCATTCATCGCTGCCAACGATACGAAACGAACATAGGTCTTCATGTGAAATGACCGCAATTTTGTTCGATTTTAATGAAATGTTGAGTTCCTCGACATGTTTTCATAAAAGCTACCATTATCAAATTTCAAGGAAATCTGTCCAGAGGGAGCGGCGCTGATACATGCGGCCGGACGGACATGAAGCTAATAGGCGCTTTTCGCAGCCCTGCGACAGCGCCTACAAACGAAACTTAAATTCACCAGATTTTCACCCAAAAGGAGAAAGGCATATTAATTGTGTTTGGGAAATAACAGTAGGAATAGCAGGAGACTGGATAAACTGCTATGTAGTTTGTACGCTTTATCAAATATTATTAGGGTGATCAAATCGAGAGGGGATGGTGAATGGGGCACACAGCATGTTTTGGAGATGAAGAATACGTAAAAAGTTGGTTCAGTCGAAAATTCTGAAGATACACATGTAGATCCGATGGATAATATTAAAATAGACGTTAAAATGGCGTGAAAGGACCTAGACAGGATTTGTCTGCTTCTGGACGGTTTCCAGTGGTGCGATACTTCAAACGTTGCAGCGAAACTTTATGCTGTACAAAAAGTTCGGAAATTTATTGGTTTACCGGTAACTATTTTCGTCTCAAGAACTTGGTGCGTGAACTTCTACGCGTGGGCCAGAACATCCTACATTCAAATGATGGGTCTATTTTTTGTAGAATAATGGATATTTGTAGTATAAATGAGGTGAATCGAAAGCAAACTTTTGTAAGAAGTTACGATACTTTTTTTATCTCCTCCTTACAGATTTTTATTAAAATTTCAACCGTTATTCCGGTGCGCTGGTTTAAATAACTGCCTACACATTGCTCTTTCGAGCGGCAGAATTTAGTTCAGGGATGTGCCTTGTCCAAACATTAAATTGTATCATTTACATATCGACTGCTCTGTTTCCGCCATCAGTTCCTTACATCACGCCAGGCTTCATTCGATGGAGTCAGTTTTGTCACTTTGTAAACGTGTCGTGCCGAGTAAGTGGGAGTTCTGTACCTTGACACATAACAGCGAACTTAGTTATGTACTTCTGCATTCTTATCACGTATATATTCGTATGTACCCTGCTAAGCTTTGTACTTTACTGTAGCTTAGTAACACTTTAGATCGTCTCGTGAATAAAGGTCTATCTCGTTCCTCAACTATGCAATCTGTTACTGCATCTTTCATCAGTAAATAAATGTGATGTCACTTGGAGTTCCGTTATTTACTGTCCTGCGGCATCGTCCTGGACTTTGAAAATACATAAATGTAATGGAAGAAAACGGTGCGAAAGTTAACCTTTTTTTTTCCTGTGGCGCTGCGGCCCAACGCGGGCCATGGCCTCCTCATTCTTGAGGTTTCTAGGTCACACACAACACGACGCATCACAGTCGGTAGAACTCCTCTGGACGAGTGACCTGCCCGTCGCAGAGACCTCTACCTGACATCACACAACACTCAACACAGACACACATCCATGCCCCCGGCGGGATTCGAACCCACAATCCCAGCAGGCGAGCGGCCGCAGACCTACGCCTTAGACCGCGCGGCCACTGGGATCGGCGAAAGTTAACCTTTGAAGGGTAAATTTATCTTATATATAAAGTTCCACTTCGTATCTCACAGAGAACAGAGTGTGCTTCCATTACAAAAGCCCAATGGCGAATGCTGCTTAGGAAAATAATGGTTGTGTATTGTGATATTCATGCAAACCGCGTAAACACAATTTATGAAAAAAAAATTCAAAGATTTCAGTGTTAGACCTGGCGGTATGCAGGCTACAGTATAACAACTAAGCTTAAAAAGGTTGAATACGTTTTTTGAACAACTGGCAAGGCTTAATTTCCTTCAACACCCAAATAAAGACTGAATCAATAACGAAGAATTAATTACAAATAAGGCTGAACCGCTAGTGGTTCAGCCTGCACTCGGATACCACATCACCAACAGCCAATCCCGCTACATAACACCAACACACCTCAAGTCAGCACAATACAGCCTACACAATAACGCACCAAGTAGTCGCAAGCTCC
>Ga0123353_10006355_pt1 | contig 15721 bp, 10 predicted proteins | sample TergutLab28metaG_3_FD_92763 | JGI IMG/M metagenome (GOLD analysis project Ga0123353, IMG submission 92763) | Labiotermes labralis P3 segment gut microbial communities from Petit-Saut dam, French Guiana - Lab288 P3 | ecosystem: Host-associated > Arthropoda: Insects > Digestive system > Gut ... | reverse complement strand
TGCACTGGTCCACGCCGTACTTCATCGGGATTTCGTAGTCGATCCCGAACGCCTCGACGCCGCCCACCTGGATCATCACCACGACGAAGTCCGCGTTGCGGATGGCCTCGCGGCGGTCGGTGGTGGCCCAGACGGTCGCCTTCAGGCCGTTGTCCTTGATCATCCGCTTGGCGAACGCCTCCATGCGGCGGAGTTTGCCCTCGGTGGGCGACATCAGCGCAAACTCACTGTCCGACAACGCCGGCGTGGCCATGATGTCACTCATCAACGTCTTGCAGAAAATCACAGACCCGGCCCCAATCATCGCGATCTTACGTGGCATAGTTCGTTCTCCTTATTCAGATAGACCTGGTTTTTGTTGTGTACCCTTCGACGGCCGCGTGGCGCTGTCGTTGGCTTTTCCCTTTCCGGTACAGGTAATATACCCGGATTAAGGTAATTGCTCCGAGAATAAATGGCGCTTTCGCGAAAAGCACATGCTCGTCCGCCAATTTCCACTCCAGGAAGACATCGTTCAGCCAAACCGACCTCACCCACTCTTTCTTTGTCAACATCGCCGCCGCCGGGGCCATGCCGCAACCGATGACGGCGATCGCAACAGGCATCCACCATGGGCATCGCCTTAAAAATGAAGCAATCAGGCCCGCGACGGCCAACAGGCTTGGAACGTAATAGAATACAGCCTGGTCTTCAAGCGTGATGACTAAAATAGCCAGCATGGTGATGCTCAATCCGTTCATCGGGTTCATCCTGTCACGGCCGCGTTTCCGGCGATGGCCGAGTTATGGCCCCGGTGGCTGTTTTCGTTCTTTCCGGTGCAGGTAATATACACGGCCGATGGTGACTATTCCGAGTAGAAAGGGGATTCCCCAGAATAACGCTTTTATACTCCACCCCATGGAGGAGGTGGTATTCCATACACCTTGCCTATGCCACAGGATGTGTGCCGGCAGTATCCCCATCGCGAAAACGCAGCCCACGATGGCCATCGTGAACGCCTGCCATTTACACTTTCGAGAAAACGAGAGAACCAGACTCGCGATGACCAGAATGCCCGGACCAAAAACAAACAGCATCTCCCGGAGCACGTCTTCGGCTGTGGGATACAGTAAGGTCGCCATGACGAGGGCCACTCCGCTCATCGGGTTGTCCGGTCTACTGTGATTACAGGGTTCAGAGTTCTCTGGGTTTTGTCGTGCATCCTTCGACTGCCCCGCGCGCCTCGCGATGCTGTTGTTTCTTCTCTTTCCGATGCAGGTAATATACCCGGCCAATGGTCGTGATTCCGAGAACCAATAATGTTTTTACGTAGATTGTGCCCGCGTCCCAGCGCAAGAGCATCCGTTCCATTCCTGCCACCAGCATGAGCAGCAGGTAGCCGCTGCTGCCCATGATGGCCAACGCGACCGCCAGCCTTCTCCTTCGTCGGAAAAACGAGAGAATCAACCCCGCAATGATCAGCAGGCTTGGGCCAAAAGAGATCGCATAAATGGTCAGCCACATGAAGACCACTTCGATGGGCGAGAACAGTATGGAGATGACATCGGCCAGCATGATGCTCACTCCGCTCATCGGGTTCATCCTGTCAGTCCCGCGCGCCCGGTGACGGCCGGTTTACGGTTGTCGTGGCTGTTTTTGCTTGTTTCGGAACAGGCCATATACCACCCGGCCGATGGTGAAAAGGCCGAGGGCAAACGGTATTTTGGGAATAACGCGTCCGCGGACCACTTCAGGAAGAGTACGTAAAATGCCCATGCCAAACCTTCGTTTAACCAGACGAATACCGGATAGATACCGCAGGCCAGGATGGCCATCGCGAACGCCGCCCATTTGTATCGCGGAAAAAACGAAAGAGCCAGCCCGGCCAAGGCCAGCGCGTACGGGCCGAAAACGACCATGATGACAAGGACCGCCTCGGCGTCCGAAAAATGGGCCAACATGGTGATGTCCAATCCGCTCATCGGGGTTATCCTGATCAATGTTGTGCACCCGGTGGTGGCCGAATTACGGTTTCTTCGGCTGGTTTTTCTCTTTCCAGTGCAGGTAAAATACCCGGACGACGGTAATCACGACGAAAACAAACGGTATTTTCCTGGCCAGCGCGCCCGTGTCCCAGTTCAGGAAGAGCCTGTCAAACCACTCCAGAACATTCGTCACGGTTCCCCCCGACAGGAGGATGAATGCCGGGGGAACGCCGCAGGCCATGGTGCTCGCCGCGAGCGCCAGCCATCGGCCTCGCCGAAAAAACGACAGAATCAGCCCCGCGACGGGCAGCCCATACAGGAGCGCGGCGAACAGCAACACGAGGACAATTTCCCTGGTCGAGAAACTGAAATTGGCGTCGGCCAGCATGACGATGTCCAATCCGCTCATCGGGATTGTCCTTTCACTTCCGTGCGCCCGGCGATGGCCGGGTTCGTAGCCCCGGAAGGGGCGCCTTGGGGTAGCCCAGGGTGAGCCGTACTCGGCGAACCCTGGGACGCGAGTTTTTTGTCTTCTCATAACCGTTCGCACGCGCCACGGGCTTGGATCAAGCACGCGTGATGTACGGTTTCCAATATCGTTCCATCTCGAAAGCGGACGTCGTGGGCCGCCGTGTTCGTGCGATGGCTTGACTTCTGCCAAGGCGCGAGCGAGCGATTATAGGAACACATATACAAACGCCTAATCCCAGGGTTCGCCGAGTACGGCTCACCCTGGGCTACCCAAGGCGCCCCTGCCGGGGCTAAGAAAATTTCACGCCGTCATCAGTTTCTCGATATACGGTTTCGCGTCGTTGACGTGCTGGACGATGTTTTCGTAGTCGGCCACCTCCAACTCGCAGGTGAGCGTGCGGGCGTAGCCGAGGTGTTTCAGTTCGCGGACCAGGCCCGCGTTGTCGGTGTGGCCCGTGCCCAAGGCCACCGACTGCGTTCCGATGTGGTCCTTGATGTGCACGTTGTTGGTCCGTTTGCCCAGCACGCGGGCGGCCTCGGTCACGTCCACCTGGCTGGAGGTGAAATGGCCGGTGTCGAGTGTCGCGCCGATCAGCGGCGAATCACCGGCGGACTCGAACGCCCAGAGGTAGTCCTGCACCGTTTCGATCTGGCAGTGGTAGTGGTTCTCCAGCGCGACCGGAAGGTTCGCCGCCTCCAGTTGCGGCAGCAGCCCCTTGAGCGAGCGGCCGATCTGGCGGCAGATCGCCTCGCGGCGCTCGGGCGTCAGGTCGGCAGGCCAGGGGAACCCGCTGAAGACGATGTGATCGGCCGCCAGTTCCTTCGCCAGCGCAATCGCCTTTTCGATGTACGCGACGGACTCGCGCACCTCGCGCTCGTCGGCGCCGCCGATCCCGCCGGCATGCACGCCGGTGTACCGCAACCCCAGCGCGGCCGCCTTGGCGAGCAACTCCCGAGCACACACCTTGCCCGCTTCCACATGCTTCCAGCCGGGCACGGAGAGCAGTTCGATGTTTTTGAACCCGGCGGCGGCACAAATGTTCAGCGCGTCGTCGAGGGAGTGGTGATGCAGACAGACGGTGTTAATCGCTAGTTTCATTGTGGTCTCCTTGGTAGCGACAAGCGACAAGAGAAGGAACATTCAATGTAAACGTGTTTCGTCGTTCTCGTGTGAAGCGGTTGTTTTACAAGACAAACCATTCCTGCTCTTGTCACTTGTCGCTGGTCACTTGTCGCTGTTGTTAAAACGTTGTCGTCCCATTGGGCGTTTTCAGCACGGCGTCGACGACTTTCATGACGGGGAGCACGTCCTCGTTGGAGGGGATGGCGCGTCGGCCTTCGCGGATGGCGTCGACGAACTCGCGGATTTCGCCCGCGTATCCGCCCGCGAACGTGCTGCACTGGCCCAGGTTCGGGATGCCCAGATCGGGCCTCCAGACCTTGATGTCCTCCAGGTCGAAGGTCGGCGTGACCTGCTGCAACGTCGGGACGCAGACGTCGCATCCGCCCTGGCCTGTCGTGTGCAGCGCCATGTTCAGGATGTTGTCGATTTCGATGTGGCCGTGTTTACCGTCGAACATCCCGTACAGTTCCACGTGCTCCTGGATGCGGGGCCCGTGGCAGCCGACCAGCACCGTCGCCCATCGCCCGTCGGGGAAGTGCAGCACGAGATTGACGCAGGGGGTTTTGGGGTCGGCGTGGTACACGGTGCTCGCGACGGCGCTGGGGACACCGAAGTACGAGAGCGCCAGGTCGATCGGATGCACGGCCATGCCCATCATCGTGGAGAACAGGTCCATGCCGTGCCAGTGCGTGTAGCGGAACAGGCCCGCCGACAGTTTCGCCCGGCCATTCTGCACGAATTCCCACGCCTTGCGGTACGTCAGGGCGAACCGCTTCATGAACCCGATCATGAAGAACGTGCTGTGCTTTTTGGCGACCTCGATCATCTTGATGGTGGTGGCCAGGTCGGGCGCGGGCGGTTTTTCCACCCAGACGGGCAGACCGCGGGACATGGCTTCGCACCCGGCTTCGTAGTGCAGTTCGAACGGCCCGCAGACCATTACCGCGTCGAGTTGTTCCTTGTCCATCATCTGCCGGTAGTCGCCATAGGAGGCCTTGGCGTTGTAGAGGGACGCGTTTCGTTTGGCCAGCGCCTCGTCGCGGTCGCAGGTGGCGACCAGTTCGCACGCGGCGTACTTGAGCATCGGGTACAGGTTGTTCGTCGAATGCGTCCCGCACCCGACAAATCCGATTCGAACATTGCCGTCTTTCGCCATGTCAGTTTCCTTTCGAGAGGGTAGGGCGACATTACACCGCAACGGGACGGAAAAAGCCAGAGCAAGATCGCCCATCGAAAACTGTTGGCAAATCTATCACCATGGTCTATAAGAGACATCGTCACGACGAATACCGGTATGCCCGTTGGCGGAAAGGGACAGTCATGGTTGCCTTGAGTGGTGGTTTTACGAAATGGGCCATGCGGATCGCGGTGTGGGCGGCGGCGTGTTGCGTCGCCGGGTCCGCGGTGGGGGACGATGGATTGACCGCCGAAGGCCGGGGGGCGTTCTGGAAGCGGTTGGCGCCCGACGCGCTGGTGGTCGTGGGCGCCAAGGCCGATCCCGCGGAGCGCGAGGCGGCCGGTCGACTGGCGGATCATCTGCGGCAGGCCGGCGGTCCGGTGGACAATCTAATTGACGACGAGACCGCCAACACCAACCTCGAACGGTCGGCGGGCAAGCATCTGCTGGTCGTTGGCCGCCCCGCGAATAACCGCGTGCTCGCGCGGTTCGATTCCCACTGGACGCTCGACCGCGACCGGTATTACGCGACTTCGCCCACGCCGCCTCACAAATACATGGCCACGTCGGGGTACTACGCGGCGGGGTATCTGGAGTTGCCCGCCAACGGACCGGCCTGCGGGTATATCGAGTGGGACCGCAATCCGTATTGGCATTACGCGACGAATTTTCTGGAGTCGGTCAACCGGAGCGAGGACGCGTTGGCGTTGCCGTATCGGCAGGTGGTCCGGCTGACCGGGAACTCCGCTGCCGGCGTGGCGGCCGTGGTGGACGCCTTTCTCAACAAGGGGCTGTTGACGGGCGTCATCATCGACCCGGCCAACTGGCCCAAGGGCGACGGCACGATGTGGACGCTCTCGCGAACGGAGGGGTTGGCCTGGACGGGTGAGTGGCCGCCGGCTTGGCGGGCGGCCGCGTCCGCCGGGGGAGCACGAGAGAAGGTTTCGCTGTCCTGGGCGGGTTGGCAGGCGGTTGACGCCGCGCTGTACTCCGGAGTCACCAGTCAGACCGGCACGAGACCGCTGGCGATGGCGCGGGCCAAATTCCTCACCGAACAAGGCTGGAATGTGCCACCCTATCTCGTCAAGGACCCTGGCCACCCCATGACGCGGAGTCCGTTGTTCGAGGCCTCGCTCGCCCGGCGGGCCAGCGGGAACGAATTTCTGTTGATGCGGTTCGCCGATGCCGCTGCCGCCCGTACGGCCGCGGGGAAACTGGAGACGGCGCTGTCGCGTCCGGCCCGCCGCGGGCCTCACAATCACGACCCGTGGGACTCGGTGAAAATCGGCGGGTTGGACTGGCGGCGGTCACGGTTGGGGGTGCACATCGGCGTGGTGGGCGACGTCGTGGTCATGGAAAGTTTCGACGCCGACCACACCGGTCTGGCGCTGGAACGTTTCGCCGAGGCGATGAAAAATGAAACAAACAAAAAGTAATCGTATGAACATCACATATCGAACCGCGGTCGTCGTTTGCCTTTTGCTTCCGTGTTCTGTTCCCGCCTTGGCCGACGATGCCGCGCCGCCGGTAGTTCGTCTCTGCGGTCCGGGGCTCGAGGCTGTGGCGGCGGTGTGGAAGGCGGGCGGGCTTGACGCCGCGGCCGTCGCTCCGGCGGATTTTCCGACCGACCCGGCCGTGCTGGCCCGGGCGGCCGGTGTCTGGGTTCTGCATCCGAGCGTGCTGTCCAATCCCGAGGTCGCGCGGGCGGTCGAGGCGTGTGTTCGCGCCGGTGGCGGGTTGTGGCTCGACGGAGGGCCGGAGTTTCACCGGCACGCCGGAACCCCGGCCGACTGGATGTCGCCCGCCGTCGCGCTCGATACCATCGCGCTGATCCAGGTTCCGCTCCAGCCGGCCTCGGGCAGTCCGCTGGCGACGTTGGCGTGGGACCGTCTCGGGCGGATGCGGAGCGCCCAGGCGATGCTGCTGCCCGACCGATCGCGCATGAGCCTGATGAACAAACTGTCCCCGCTCGTGTTCGGAAAACCGGTATGGAACCGCCAGGGTGAGGAATGGCTGACGGGTCCTCCGCCGCAGCGCGACGCGCTGATGGTGACGGGCCGATACGGCGCGGGGCGCGTGGCGACGTCGGGCTTTTCGCTGGCGGACTCCGCGTGGCGCGAGTGGGGCGATTTTTCCGCCTTCGCCCGCCTGGTGGTCCAGCGGCTGGACGGCCGCGAAACCCTCGATGCGGCCAAGGGCGATTTTTCACCGCTGCCGACGGTCGGATGGGTGGGCGGAAAGGCGTCGCCGCCGGAATGGTGGGCCAAACCGTTCCGCGAGGGATTGGCCGGAATGGGCCAGAGACAGTCGTTCGAGACCTACCTGACGCTCACACCGGAAACGTTCGTCGAGGCCGGTTATTGGCCGCTCGTTCCGCCCGGATCGTCCGGGGCGACGGACGCCGCCGCCCGCGCCTGCGGTCCGGCGGACGTGGTGTTGTGCGTCGGTCCCGACGCCGGGAAACCCGCGCCCGATTCGGCCAGGACCGTCCTGCGGGCACCCTCGGCGACGTTTGCCACCGAACCGCCCGCCTGGAACATCGGGGCTTTGAAAACGGTGGCCCAAACCAACCAGGTCCTGTTGGCCGGGGCGACCGACCCGGTTGATTTGCCGATCCGCCTCCACCCGACGGAGCACGCCTGGCCCGTGTTCGACGTGGCCGCGGACGTCCAGCTCCCGGAGTTGCCGACGGAATGGAAAATCCGCCATCAACCGGACCCGGACTCCGATCACGACCTGACCGAGGGATGGCACAAACCGGACCACGATGACTCCGCGTGGGAAACTGGTTCCGTGGGCGAGCGCGTCACGACGTTGTTTGGCCAACCGAATGTCGGGTACGACGGCGCGTGGTGGTATCGCGCGCGGCTGGAGATTCCCGAGTCCGCTCGCGAGGGAGACGTCGCGCTGCTGCTGCGGTCCCGTGCGCATCATGTGTCGGTGTACGTGGACGGTGAGGAGGTCGCGCTGGAACCGTCACTCGCCTTGATTCCGCTGTCGCGGCTGTCGGCGGGTTCGCACCTGCTGGCCGTGCGGGTGTACGGGGAACTGCGGTCCAACAGAGGGCTGGTCGAAGCCCGGATCGGCCGCCTGCCGGCCCAGTGGAGACCCGACCCCGAACGAGCGGGGTGGGCGGGACGATGGTTCGATCCCGCCAACGGCGATGAAGGCTGGACGCCGGTGACGGAAAATTTCGGGTCCGAACCCGTCGGTCAGGACGCGCAGGAGGGGTGGTTCCGTCGGCGGTTCGTCGTGCCGGAAAACGCTCAGCCGTTCGAACTGGTCATCAGCACCAGCCTCAACCTTGGCGGCGTGGCGTTCCTCAACGGTCAGCGGCTGGCCACGCTGCCCTTCGACCGCGTGGGGCTGTACCGTTTTCGGATCGACAAACCGAAACCCGGCCTGAACACGCTGGTGATCTGGACGCGTTGCGAGGGCGGGTTCCAGGGCATGACGGTGCTCGTGTCGGCGTTGGCGCCGGCGTCGAAAACCGATATTCAGGCCACGCTCAACAGTCCCCGCGCGGGTCTCGGCGTGCTCGCCCGCGTCGCCATCGAACCGCGCCCGCATGCCTTCGACGCCGACCTGCTCGTCAACGGCCATGCCGTCGGCGGGTGGATCGACTCGGACGGTGAGGTTGTCCTGTACGCCCCTCGCGCGCTGGTCGAGGGCGACAACAAAATCGAGATTCGGTTGTCCCGCCACCCCGGCGTGGCGCCCGTCATCTATTCGCTGGTGGCCGTCGAGGAGCCCGAGGCCATGCCGCTGCGCCTGCCGGGGTGGGAAAAACTCGCCGTCGATCCCGCCACACCGACCGCGCCGCCGGGTTCCGGCCATCCGGGCGGCTACAAGGGCGAATGGACGCCGGCCGGTTGGCGGAAGGAGCAGATGATCGTCCGTTCCTGGGAGTGCCGTCCCGTCCCGGCCATCAACGACGAGGACTATTTCTACCGCACCCGGCTGATCCTTTCCGCCGACGACCTGAAGCGGCCTCTCATGTTGGAACTGGAAGGTCCCGTGGATCGACTGTTCGTCAACGGCAATTCGGTCGAGCGGCTGGAGGAGCGGTACTTCCCGCTCAACGCCCACCTGCGCGCGGGCGAGAATGTGCTGCAATTCCGGCCTGACTACACGTTCTATCGCAACCTGAACCTGCTGGTTCCGCCGGGTCGGCCTCGGGGTGTGTATTTTCCCGAGCTGCGTTTCGACCGGGCGACCATCGTGCCGGCGAAGGAACGTGGTGACCTGCCCGCGTTCAAACGCACTTTCCGCAAATCCGACTGGACTCCGCCGCGGTACGACGAGGTGCTGTACACGTTCCACGACGGTTCGCCCGCGGTGGTGATGGACACCAAAACAAATGCGAAGACCAAAACGGTCCACTTCGCGCCGGGGCTGCTCGACGAGATGCTCCCCGGCCCGGATATCTCTCAGCCGCGACAGATGGTCAACGGATCGGCCGACACCAACGAGTACGACTATGCCCAGCGGCTCAACCGCGACCTGTTCGACCGCGACCGTTTCGAGACTCTTCCCGCCCGGATCGCCCGCGTCGTCAATCGCGGCAACCGCGAACTCGATGCCGGGATCAACGGCATCAGGCCGCTCAACGGCAGTGTGATGGTGTTCATGAATGGAAATCCGCCCCCCGCGCTGCTGGTGTGGCGGCTGCACGATTTCGAGGGCACGGTATTGGCCGAAGGGCAACGTGACGCGCGGCAACTGCGGGAGCGGATTCCGCTGCCGGACCTGGACGGTGAGTCCATTCCCGCCGGCGGCGATCTGGGACGCACGGTGACACTCCGGGCGGCGCTGTTCTCGTCCGACCAGCGGCAGGTTCTCGACTGGCTGGAGGAGATCGTGCCCATTCAGCCGGAGGTGACGCTGGCGCTGCGCACCGTGCCGAAGTACGACCGCCTGAACGAGCACACCGGCCCGTATTTGAACCGCCTGCTCCACTGGGCGGCCGACGAACTGGCGGAAGGGCAGGTGTACCTGCCGGACGAACCAGTGGCCATGGACGTGCGGCTGGCGACGCTGGACAGCGAGGCGCGCGGCGTGCTGACTGTCGAGATGATCGGCCCCGGCGGCGAGCGGAAGGCCGTGCTCGAGAAGGTCGTCGCGATGCCTCCCCGCAGCCGGGTCCGCTTCGCGCTGGACCCGTCGGCGATCCCGGCCGGCGAAGGGGCGTACCGATTGGTGGCGCATTTCAAGCACGACGACCGTGGCGACCGGCAGGCCTCGGCGGCCAAGGCGATCAACCGCGTGTCTCCGCGGGGCGATTTCCACGACAGACGGGAGATTTATCGTCAGGACCGCACCGCCGGCGGATACATGTGGATGATGCACCCGCACGCCTACACCGTCGAACATCGCGTCGGCTACGACGCCCGTCCGGTCCCCGGCGGATCGGAGTGGTGGTGCTTTGTCCGGCAGGCGGGCGACGGAAACTGGAGCGTCGCCAACGGCGTGCACCGGGCCGAGAACAACGGCGATCACCTCGGTCTGATGTGGGGACCGTTCTACGATCAGGAGCGCGGCGAGGTCATGGACTCCTTCGGTTGGTTCCCCAACGGCATGGCCGTCCGGGAATGGTGGTGGCCTTCCGCGATGCGCGAGGTGTACCGCCGTCACGGTCGCCGTTCGGTCCGGTTCGACCTGTCCGACTGGTGGCAGTACGACTCGGGCGCCCCGATCCACAGCTACAACACCCTGGAACAGTTCAACCGCTGGTTGATACATCACCAGGGGCAGACCGTCGCGGGCGTTCCCATCAAGGGCGGCCCCGTGGTGGCGGGCACGATGGAGGACTACTACACCGAACTCCGTCGGATGGGCCTGCCCGGTGCGTTCGACTACTGGCTGAGCGAGCAGATGCTCGAACAGGCCATTTTTACCGGAACGCGGATCAACGACGTCGCTCCCGGATCGGCGCAGTCGGGTCAGGGCGGGTATTCGCACCGTCTGCCCGGCGTCACGGGCGGGGCCGCCCTGGGGCCGGAGTGGTCCAAGTGGGAGGTCATCGGCATTCTGGACGCCGACAATCATTCCTTCGCCCAGGATTGGCAGTACGCGATCGAGGGGATTAATTTCCGGTCCCTGGGAACCTCGGCGGAGTTGTTCAACCACTGGGAAAGGCCGATGCGGTATCACTACGTTTGCGGCGTTCCTTCGACGTGCCTGCCGCTGAACACGTCCTCGTGGCGGCGGCGGCAGCTCGATTCGCGCTGGACGCTGGTGGCCCAGCCCGGTGGCGGGTTCGCACCGGCCATCAACGTCACGCACGGGGAGAACCGGCTGGATATTTCGTACGATGGCCTTATGCATGCCAATTCCGCCAACATCGGTTCGGGCATGCTTCCGGCGCACTGGCGGGTGAACGATCGGCTGTCGACGTTGTGCACGACGATCGGGGCCGGTCGGCCGCGGTCTCCGCTGCTGTTGGTGGGCGAGAGCGACCTTGACTGGACGCGGTATTTCGGCACGATCGGGAAATTCCGCGACGCGGGACTTCCCCTCGGCGGCGGCGTGAACGTCAGTCTCCTGGACGCGATGGACGCGGCCGACATTCCCGGCCTGGTGTGGCTGCCGGGCGACCGGGTCGACGCGAATGTCCTGGCCGCGGTGGGGCGCAAGCTTCGCGCCGGCGTGCCGGTGCTGATGATCGGAAAGATTCCCGCGCCCATCGGCGCCGCCGACAACGATCCGTTCGATCCGGCGGCCGTCTACGGTTTGAAACGCGCGACGGCGGCACCCGCCGACGGGCGGCAGTGGTTGTCCGACGAGGTGAAGGACTGGTCCGCGGTGCGCGGGGCGGGCGATTCCGTCGCGGGCGTCAACCGGGCCGTCTCCGCGTGGACGGTCTCCGACGGAGCGCCGATGCCGCCGATGCAGCCGCTTGCCATGCGCGGCGGCAGGCTGGCGGTGGGACGGATAGACAAGGCCGACCACAAGGCCGTCGTGACCCCGCTGATGTACGCGCTCGGGGATCGTGATGACGCCCAGCTCCGCGCGTTGGCGGTGGAGGCGTTTCTCGCGCTGTGCGGGGATCGCCTGCCGTTGCGGTTCCCCGAGGGTTCGACCGGGTACGTGTTTGACGGCCTGGACGGCGCGACGTACGTGGTGCTCCAGAATTTGCAGAACCGACCGGCGGTGTTCGAACTGTCCCCGCCGGCCGGTCGAACCGGCGCGCCGGAGGACGTGCTCAACGGCCGCGTGCTGTCGCCCGCGCCCAAGGGCGTCGCCGTACCGCTGGACCCGCACGACGCGACGGTGTTGCGATGGAAAAAATAAGGAATCCTATGAGTACACCCCGTTCCCGTTTGTCGCGTCCGTCCGACAGACCGGCCACGTTGCTGGTGGACGGTCGTCCGTTCCTCATGCTGGCGGGCGAGGCGCATAACTCCGCCGCCGGAGGGGCTGCCGTTCTGGAACGCGCCTGCCGCCGCGCGAGGCAACTGCACGCCAACACGTTGCTGGTTCCCATTTCGTGGGAGGCGGTCGAGCCTGAGGAAGGGCGGTTCGATCTCGAATCCGTCGATCGCCTGTTGACCACGGCCAGGCGGCACGAGTTGCGGCTGGTTCCGCTGTGGTTCGGGGCGTTCAAGAACACGTTTTCCACGTACGCGCCGGCCTGGGTCAAGCGGGACGTTAAGCGGTTTCCCCGGTGCGAGATCAGGCCTGGTCGTCCGGTCGGGGCGCTGTGTGCGTTGTCGTCCGAAGCGGTACGGGCCGACGGACGCGCGTTCGCCGAGGTCATGCGTCACATCGCCCGGATCGACGGTGATGGCACCGTCGTTATGGTCCAGGTCCAGAACGAGGTGGGAATCCTCGGGGCCGAGCGCGATCACGCCCCGTTGACCGAGCGCGCCTTTCGCTTGCCGCCGCCTCCGGATTTTCTTTCCGCCCTCGCTCGCGAGGCGGCGCTGCTGCCGCCGGACGTCCCGGCGGACTGGTCCGAACGGGCCGCTCGTAATGCCAACGCCGACTGGGAAGCGGTATTCGGACCGGCCGGGGCGGAGATGTTCACGGCCTGGACGTTCGCGGGGTATGTGCAGAGCGTCGCGTCGGCGGGGCGGGCGCAGTGGGATCTGCCGATGTTCGCCAACGCGTGGCTGATGCAGATTCCCGGTGAACCGGCGGGCAGTTATCCCTCGGGCGGGCCGGTCGCGCGGATGGCGGCCCTCTGGCGGGCGGCCGCCCCGGCGGTGGATTTGCTGGCCCCGGACATTTACCTGTCCGATTTCGCCGCCGTCGCGGCTGAGTATGCCTTCCCCGGAAACGCGCTGTTCATTCCCGAGGCCCGTCGCGACCGCGGGGCGGCGTCGTGCGCCCTGCACGCCTTCGGGCGGCACGCGGCGATCGGATTCGCGCCCTTCGGGTTCGAGAGCATGGCCGACGATGCCGAACCCGATGCCATGGCCTTGATTAACCCCGGTGGCGGAGCGACCACCCACGCCCATCGCGACGGTGACCCAACCGCCTCGGCCGACACCATGCCGCCGTCGTCGGCTTCGCAACGGTTGGCGCACACCTACCGCCTGCTGGCGGGACTGGGCGACGCGTTCTACACCGCCCGCGCCACCGGACGGCTGACCGGCGCCGTGCAGCGGCCTGGCGAGTCCGGCGCGGTGGTGGCGCTGGGAGGCTGCCGTCTGCAGTTCCACTGGACCGGCCAGACCGACGCGGCGGGATATCTCGGTGGCGTGCTGGTTTTTTCACCGGCCGACGGTGAATTTTTCCTCATCGGCACAGAGTTCCGGCTGGAGTTGTGCCCACCGCAAGGCCAGGACGGGGCCATGGAGTGGTTGGAACTGTGGGAGGGCCAGTTCATCGACGGCGGCTGGTCGCCGATCTGCCGCCTGAACGGGGACGAATTCACCATCGCCCCCGGCCGCCGTCCCCGCGCGTACCGGTTGATGGTGCATCCGGCGCCATGACTCGGAATTTTTTTACCACAGACACAGAGAACGCGGAGAAGGATGTTGGGTGTGAAACACGTCTCGTATTCGAGACATGTTTCGACACCACAACATCCTTCTCTGTGTTCCTCTGTGTCTTGTGGTGAAAAAACGCCTCGCCTCGCGGGAGAACTGAAAGATCCTGTCGTCGTTGTGCAGCGTGTGGTCTTGTCGTCCGCGAAATGGTATACTGGCGCGCTTGCGATGATGAAGACGATCCATTGGTATATCACGCGCGACCTCGTGCGGATCTGGGTGTTGGCGCTGATTGCGCTGACGCTCATGCTGACGATTTTTTCCGTCATCGAACCGCTGCGCAAACAGCAGGGAATCACGTTCGAGCAGATGCTTTCGTTTTTCGGGTTCATGATGCCCTCCATGCTCAGCCTGACGCTGCCGGTCTCCGCGCTCTTCGCGGCCACCATCACCTACGGACGGTTCAGTCAGGATAACGAGCACCTCGCCTGCCGGGCGGGCGGGATTTCCACGATGACGCTGCTGAAGCCGGCCGCGTTCCTGGGTCTGGGCGTGACGGCGCTGTCGCTGGTGCTGGGCAACTACGTCGCCCCGGACATGCTCAAGCGCAGCATGACGACCCTGGAGCAGAACCCCAAGAGCATTTTTTACCGCCAGTTGGAGACCAAGCACTACTATCGGTGGAAGACGCATTACATTCACGCCGACCGCGTGGACGCGGAGAATGATATCCTGTACGGGCTGGTGTACGCCGGGTACGGCAAGGCGCGGGAGGGAATCCGCCTCCGCGACAAGGTTCGATTGGCCGACGTGTACGTGGTGACGGACATCGACGGGAACGGGCGGCACACGCTGGCGTCCCCCGACGGGCCCGGGCTGGCGGATGTCGAACGGGACAGGCTGCTGCCCATGGGCACGTTCTTCGACGAACCCGTGGCCGTCGGTGACAAGGTTCGATTGGCCGACGTGTGGACCGTCCGGGCGGTCAACGACGGTGACAAGACGGACGACAAGACGTACGATCTCCGCCGCGACGGACACACGCTGTCGGCCATGCCCGCCGACGCGCTGCGTCCGCTTCCCAAACCGCGCGATGCGCGGATCATGGTCGCGTCGCAGGCCCATGTGACGTGGCGCGACGACGCGCCCGAACCGTTCCTCGAACTGGATTTCGTCAACATGGTCGGAAAGCGAACCTCCGACGGACCGGGAAACCTCATCTCCGAAAGTCAGCACCAGCGACTGCGGTACGTGCCGGACAATCCCATGCGGGATCGGGCGGCCTGGTTGACGTGGCGGGAACTGCGGGATATCACGATCAATCCGATTTGCAGCCTGTCGGTCCGGCACGATCTAGACAAGATCCGCCGCGAGCTTCGGAACGATTATTTTCTGCTGGAGCTGCGCCAGCAGATCGAACAGCACGGGGAGTACCGCCGCCTGTCGGGCGCGACGGTGGTGTCGGCCCACAGTCCGCCCGTCACGCGGGAGTTTGTGCTCAAGGCGGACCGGTTCGAGGAGGCGGCCGGCAGCGAGGACAAACCGGCGCTGGGCTGCCGCCTGTACAACGCGGACAAGTCGCCCGTGCAGTTGGAAATCTGGGAAGACGGGCAGATTCGGCAGACCGTGTCGAGCAAGCCGGAAGGGGACCTGGCTGTCGGCGTGGCGTATGACGAACTGACCGACATGTCCCATGTGTATGTTGCGCTGTTCGGTGAAGTGGAGGTCGCCACGGTGGGCGATCCGCGTCGGCAGCGGTTCGAGGATTTTTCCGTCGGGCAACTGGCGATTCCCCCGCACCTGTTGGCGAAAGTGGACGGGTTCACGTACGAGCAACTGTTCAGCGGAACGGGACCCGACGGGCGCGAATTGTCGCAGCAGCCGATTATTCAGGAAATGATTTGTAAGGTGCGGGAAGGTCTGGCCGGGGAACTGGTGCGGGCGGCCCGGGCCGAACTGCATGTGCGATTCGCCTACAGCAGCAGTTGCGTGCTGATGGTGATGCTTGGCGCCGCCCTGGGATTGATGTTCCGCGGGGGGCAGTTCCTGA
>Ga0123353_10006354_pt1 | contig 15721 bp, 7 predicted proteins | sample TergutLab28metaG_3_FD_92763 | JGI IMG/M metagenome (GOLD analysis project Ga0123353, IMG submission 92763) | Labiotermes labralis P3 segment gut microbial communities from Petit-Saut dam, French Guiana - Lab288 P3 | ecosystem: Host-associated > Arthropoda: Insects > Digestive system > Gut ... | reverse complement strand
GCCGGTCACAGAGACGACAAAGACCTTGCGGCGTTTATGCGCGGCGCCGATCTTTTGATAATAGATACGTTCTTTGGCGACGGGAAAGCAACGGCGGGCTGGGGACATTCCGATTGGCGCGAAGCCGCCGAATGGGCTGTATGCGTCGGAGCAAAAAAGCTTGCGCTGTTCCATTACGCGTTTTCGCTTTCCGATGACGACATAGACGCAATGGAGAGGCAAGCTCAAAAGGTTTTCCGGGATACTTTTGCCCCGGCCGATTATATGAGGGTTAAAATTTAGTTCTTCTTCTCTAATTTTTTCAAGATCGACGAAACCGGCTGTCCGTTGCGCCGGATATTCCGTTTAAGCCGAAACAGCCCGTCGGGTTCGCCCTGCACCAGCACATTCACTCCCTCGCCGCATGACAGGCTCGCCTTAAACCCAAGCTCTTTCAGCACCTCGTCCGAGCCGTCGCTGATTTTCCCGAGCGGGTATGTGAACGTTGTGGGCTTGCGCCCTATCTTCTGTTCGAGAGTCTCCTGAAGCTTGGAAAGGTCTTTACGCAAACGCGCTTGATACGCCTCCATCGGCTCGCCCCGGCGCCGTCCGCAGCCTAACCCGTCGTGAGAATGATAACTGTGGTTTTGGATTTCCACACGCTTAGAGCCATAAAGCTCTTCGATCTGAGCCCATGTAAGATGCGGTTTAGTGCCGCTGTATTCCCATTCGGTGTTCTCGTCGGTAAACTCCCCTACTACCGACAGCACCGCTTTCATGTCATATTTCTCTAACAGCGGCAGCAGATAATCATAATCGCTGTATCGACCGTCGTCGAAGGTCAGCACGATCGATTTTTCCGGCAGGTCGTCCCTGTCTTCCACAAATCGGATCAGATCGATCATAAGCACCGGCTCGTATCCGTTCTCGGCAAGGTATTTCAGATCGCTCTCCATTTCATCGGGAGAAATGCCGTATGGACCGAGATTCTTCGGGTTCTTGCTGATAAGATGATACATTATTATGGGAACCTGCCGCGTTTGCGGTTCGGGCGGCGGAAACAACGGCGACAGCGGCCACGCGTATACGCCGCCGCAAAAGGAGACAGTTAATATAAATAAAAGCGTTAAGCTGATTTTTTTCATCGCTTACTCAATCCCTCCGATGAGTTTTATCTAAGAGTATTATCCCTCGAAAGATAAAACTTATCGGAGAGAAAAAATGCCATTTTTAACTGAAACGGATTACATATTCGCTTCTTCCCACTCGTCAAAACCGCTCATGACGGCGTCATAGGTTTCTTTCATAAGGCTTGGAATATCGTCCCCGAACAGCGCCGCGGCGGAGTCGTAGCCCTCTTGGAACGCCGCCCTCAGAGCCGGGATATGGCTGGGGTCGCCGCCCGCGAGGGATTTTGCGAGGTCTAATATTCTCTCAGAGGTCTGCTTAACGCCCCAATACCCGTCCTCGCTTATCTCTTGCAGCGCTTTTTGGCGGGTCGCCTCGTCTACTTCAAGCTCGCCGCTTCTGAGTTTTTCAATAAGCTCTTTTGTCATACGGTCATGGTGCTCTTCGCTGTTGGCAAGCTTATGCCAGTCGGCGGAAGAAATTGTGAATGCCCTGCCTTGCTTGTCGAACACGCCTTCTATGAATTTCCTGAACATCTCGATTTGCCTGTTGCCGTCGTCAATTATTTGCTGCATCTTTTTCGGGTCTACCTTGCCGCCCTGATCGGCTGAATGCTCGTATATGACGGCGGTGTTTTCGTCAGACTTTAAAGCTTGATTGGAAGCTTGACCGGCAGGCGGCGCTGAGGCGGCGGCATTATGACCGGACGGGAGATAACTTGCGGCAGACACATTAGGCAATTGGTTCGTTTGCATTTTTATCACTCCTTTGATATCGATACTCCACATTTTTTACCATAATATATATCGGCAAAAATAGGCAAAAAGATTAGAATTATTTATTTTATATGATATACTATGCGCAAAGATTTACAAAGGGAGGCATCCAACATGTGGGCAGTATACGCATTACTCGCGGCGTTATTCGCGGCGCTGACGTCGATATTGGCGAAAATCGGGCTGGAGAACGTAAACGCGAACCTAGCCACCGCGATAAGAACGGTGGTCGTGCTGATATTCGCGTGGGCGATCGTCTTTATAACCGGCAGACAGAGCGAGCTCGCGGATATCAATCAAAGAAGCTGGCTGTTCCTTACGCTCTCCGGCGTCGCCACGGGCTTGTCATGGCTGTTCTTTTTCCGGGCGTTGCAGATCGGCGAGGCGTCAAAGGTTATCCCGGTCGATAAATTCAGCGTCGTTATCGGCATCGTGCTCGCGTTTATCGTGCTGGGCGAGCCGATGACGACAAAAACCGTGATCGGCGGCTTGCTGATCACGGCAGGTACTTTCGTTTTGATTTCATAAATAATATTCCACTTTATGAAGCGCGTACTCGGCAAACTCGTTTGTATCGTCCAGCATAAACGCCCGCTGAAATAAAAATTTAGCGTCGGCGTATTTCTCTTTGTTGAATTTTCTCGCGCCGCGGTTATAGAAGAGCAGCGAGCGGTTCGCGGACAGCGACAACTGCTTGAACATATGCGCGAGCCCTCCGGCGCAAACCAAAACGCTTACGACTATAAGCGAGGTGTTGCCGAGATAGACGCTGCCTATCGTCATCAAAAGCCCTATGAGCCCGATCCAGATGTTGATATCAAGCTCTGCCGTCGGCAGCTGGTCTTGCCTTACAGCCGCCATTTCCGTGCCGTCCGCCGAATATACCTTCGATCGCGTATAGAGAACGTCATAATTGGCAGGCCGCTTCTTCGCGGACGGGATAACTACTTCCTTGCGTAAAACTTTATAATCGGATATCTGATTATTTTTAAGCTTGAACAGTATATTTATCTGCGTTTTAAGACGCTGCCCCCGTTCGGATTTAACCTTCGTGCTTATGCGCAGCAGATAATACCGGTTCTGCTCGTATGTATCAAGCGGCGATATCACGATCCGGTTTTTCTCTTCGTCGTACGCGATATCGGTGCGCATGATATACCCGCCGGTGTCCGTAACGCCCATCGTCTTATGCGATACGGTTTCCGCGTCCAGCGGTATATTAAACCGGATATACCAATATATGGCTTCAATGTTCCCCTTGATATCGGTGGTTATCTTGTCTTTAAGGCTCGGGACGGTCGTGGCTATGCGTATCCGCGAGTTTTGAATATTACTGTCTTTATTTTCCTTGTGCTCGGTTTCCGACAAGCCGCACACTCCCTTCCGGTCCTTTTAACATGCCGCTCTTTATTCTATAACGGCAGAATTGTTCTCTTTATCAAGCAGAAAAGTTTCCGCTTTCCCGCCTAGATATTTCTCATACAACGCGGCAAGCTCCGCCACGGCGGCTTCAAGCTCGGGAAGGCGCTCCTTACTTACAAGCTCGATGCTCGAAAAGACATTACGCGTTGTCTCCGTCACCATCGTGCGCTGTGCCTCACGCCAGTTAAAATTCCGGCAGACCGCGCCCGCGCCGTCCTTGTATATGATCTCTCCGGGAAGCGGCGGGTCGTCCTCGTCCGCGCCGATAAGCCGGAACGGTTCCGTGCCGTCCGCCGTCGTTATAAGCACATCCCCGACGAAGGTGTCTATATCCTCCGCTCCGCAGGACATGCCGTACTTTAGCGAAACAGAGTTATATAAATCAACCACGGGGCTGATCGACCCGATTCGCTCGCCCTTGCTCACGCGTTTAAGCAGCGCCTCGATCGACGAACGCGCGCCTTTCTTTGTCTTGAACTTCTGAAACGCCTCGCGCCAAACCGCTATCGCGGGGTTAGCCGACAGCGGGTCGAGCTCAATATATTTCTCGCTTTCATCCTCGGCGGCTCGCAGCAGACGGATATGCTCGGCGGTGCTCGGCGAGGCATTGTCAATCCCCCTTGCAACCACGATCCCAAAAACCGCGTCGGGAAAAATCTCAAAAAATTCGTCGGTGATTATAAATTTTTTCATTTGATTCCATCTCCTTGAAAAATCTCTCTGACCTCGTCAAGAGATTTCCGCGTGCCTATGTCATAACAGTCGCCGTCCATACGCCAGGCGTATACGGGCTAACGCTTATACAGCCACTGAACAAAATATCCCGGCGCGTCTTCCTTGTTCCCCTCGGCAAAATACTGCGCGAACATCGGCAGCGTCTCGCGAAGATAGATATACGTCGCGTAAACCGCGATATTCGATTTCGGCTCTTGCGGTTTTTCCTCCAGGTTAATGATTCTGCCGTCGCCGTCGATCTGCGCCACGGCAAACGCCCTTAACTGCTCGATATCGTCAAGCTCCTTGACCACCACATGATCGTGCCTGTTTTTCTTGAACTCGGCGTAACAGTCCGCCAGGCGGTAAGTAAACAGGTTATCACCCGCGATTATAATTAAATCATCGTCGATGGCGCATTTTTCGATCGCGAACTTTATATCACCGACCGCGCCCAGCCGCGTGTCTTCACTGGACGTCCCGTCGTCGATCACCTCTATCGGCGCGCCGGTCTTGACCCCGGCTGCCCAATCGCTGAAATGCGGATAAAACTTACTGTTTGTCACCACATAGACCTTGTCTATCTCGGGGATCGTGTTTATCTCGTCCAAAATATACTTGATGATCGGCTTGCCCGCCACGGGAAGCAGCGGCTTGGGCATGTTCAATGTCAACGGATATAGCCGGGTGGCGTATCCCGCCGCTAATATTATTGCTTTCATTTGTTGTACCCCTTTCATCATTTCTTAATAGTAGCATATCATATTTGTGATAAAACCGCTATATAAATTCTTTGGACTCTATCGACAAGACCGCCGCGCCCCTTCTGCCGCTTTTTTTCCGATATATTTCCCTTAGTTTCCAGCACGATTTTTACCTTATTTCTCCATTTACTAATTGCTGTTTCAACCGTATTATGATATAGTTTATTCAACATGAGCCAACAATTTTTATATAATAAAGCAGGGGGTGTGATTTTTTATGAAAACGATATGGACGCCTTGGAAGCTGAACGGAAAAGTCAAAGTAAACATTTGCCGGATTTTAGCGATGATCATCATCGCCGCCCAGGCCTTTCCCGGAAATATGCTGGGCTTCGTTGATCCACCCGCCGCCGGAATCTTTTCCAACCCGGTCATCCTGCACAACGGCGAAGCCATCCAAAACGGAATCGAGATCGGCGCAAACGACTTCCTCACCGCGCGCTACGACCTGCTGACGACCACAGACGAGCTCGCCGCTCTCGACGGCATTGAGGTCACTGTGCCCGCGCCCCTCGCCGCCGCCTTCATCGACACGATAGACGTGTTCGCCGCGGACGCCGAACGGGAAATGTTAGTCGGCAGGCTGTCCTTCGACTACGGCGAAAACAACAGCGACGACCGCAGGCTTATCTTCTCCGTCGCGGATGACGCCGGACCGGCGGACGCGTCCTTCGGCGTTCCCTTCCAAACAGAACCCCCGGCGCCACCAACCGACACGGACACACCTTCCGATACAGACACGCCTTCCGACATAGACACTCCTTCCGATACAGACACACCTTCTGATACAGATACGCCTTCCGATACAGAGCCTTCTCCCGCGTTTGAAGGCTTCACACATATTTTCGACACGGATGTCCCCCTGAGCGGCAGCATACCCATAGCGGATGAGCCCGCCCCAGCGGTCTCCACCCCAATTTTCATCTCCTTCGAAATCCCCTGCTTCATCGACCTCAGCCTTATCGGCGACCCCGGCCCCGACGGGATTTGGCTGCTCGATATCAAAAGCGACGGTCGCCCCGTCACCGTAAGCCTGATTATGCCGACGGTCACCGCCGCTTTCGCGCCTTTAAACGCTTCCGCCACCGAAAGCTTTTTCAGCTACGTCAGTCCCGACGTTATGGACCCGCCGCGCTTCCCGCAGTCCAAAAAAAGCGGGCTCTACTATAAAAACTCCGGCGGCATCTACATGCCGCTGCCCAACAGCGTCAGCCTCGGGGCGGACACCACCTTGGCATTCTACTATAACTTCATGATGAACCAAACCCAGCTCAACATAGTCCTTAACGAAATAGAACTCGGTATCAACGAACCTCTTGACCTGGGGTTGCAATTCGATGAAGCGTTCTGGGCGCGGGACATCTCAAACTGGGTGCTGTTCATCGTGGGCGGCAAATATTCGGGGCAAGCCTTCGCTGAGTTGAATGTCGCAAACGGCAGACCCTCAATTAAGTTCGTCGGTGATTTTTGGGACAGAACAGATCTAGGTCCCTTCGTCACCGGCGATGAGCTGTTCGGCTGGCTCTTTGTCGAATGTCGGCTTGACGCCCAGCATTTCCAGAGCGGCGATGCCAAAATAGTCAACATCATCGACAATATCGAATACACCATCACCGTCCCGCCTGTCCCCATCACCCACAAGCTCAGTAAATCGGGCACCTATAACGAAAACACCTGCCAAATCGACTGGGAAATCATTTTCGACCCGGGCAGCGAGCCCAACTGGCCTGTGCTTTTCCACGACGAACTGAAAGACGGTCAAATATTTGTGCCCGGCTCACTTCGGGTACAGCGCCAAACCGGCGCCCAATGGCTGCCCGTCGTCGGCTTTACTTCCTCGTCCGCCTTGCCCGCGAGCTTTAACGTTACCGTGAGCCCGCCCGCCCTCGCCGCCGACGCAACCAAGCCGATACGCATCCTTTACAGCACATGGCTTGCCGACAGCGAATATAAACCTGACAGGATTAACCAGGATTCAGTGGCGCAAAATACCGTCAGTGCTTATAACCCGGCGAACATAGGTCTACCACCCTTCGCCACCGCTAACGCCACGGTCACTGTCCCCTATACTAGAAAAAATTGGATCACAAAAACCTCTCAGCGCCAAACCAACGGCGATATCAGGTGGACAATCACCGTCAACACCAACGCGCGTAATCTCACGAACTTTGTTCTTCATGACAGGATGGACATAGGCTTGACGATGATCCCCGACTCCTTCGCGGTAACTTCCGCACGAGGGTCTGTTTCCTACGCCAACAGGGCGCTCTTTGACCCCAGGTTTATCCTGACCACAAGCGCCGCCACCGCCACCCATCAGTCATTCAGCCTCACTTTCAAAGATACCCCCCGCCTAGACACTGTTTATGTAATCACCTATAATACCTCGGTGGATTACACACGCTATACCGTAAACCCCGACGCTAAACCCATAAACGAGGCATGGCTGAACTATATTTGGAACGGCACACCCGTCGATAACGACGAACCGCCTGCCCCGCCCACAGGACCGGGGGAATCTCCTGACCCGGGTCTCGGCATCGACACCCCTGCTATCCCCCGTGAGCCCATTGCCAAGAGTGTCGTCTACAACAACCAGACCGGCAACCTCACCTGGACAATTACCGTTAACCCCAATAACCTTGACTTGACCAGCGGCTCGGTTTTCGACGATTTTACGTTCGGGTATAGCGCAGCGGGGGGCAACCGCGGCGGGCAGGTGCTGGTTGACAACAGCCTGCGGCTGGCGTTCACAAAGGCAGCCAACGGCACCGTGACGGAATACCGGAGCTTCGGGGACGGCGGCAGCGTGACGAACCCGGGGCTGCCGCTGACGCCCCCGAACCCGCTCTCATCCGGCGCCGGTATTACCTTCACCTCTGTCGGCAGCCTGTCAAGAATTGATTCCTTCACCCTCACCATACCCCATATCGGGACTAATACCTGGGTGTTCACCTTCGAGACCAAGCCCGATCCATACGCCCTAGACAACGGGTTTAGGAACGACGTCGAATTTACCGGCACCCTGAGGATTGGCGACATCGTCGAGGGCAAAGCGTATGACATCCAAAACATTGCCACCGACAATGTCCGCAAGACCGTGTCCCATTTCGGATACGACTACGGCAATCAGCGGGTTCCCTATGATATCCATGTTAACCCCCACGGCAGAGAAATGAGGGACGCTGTGCTGAGGGATATACTGCCCCCGGGCATGTCCTATTGCGAGGACTTCCGCGTAGCCATCTGCTCCTCCGGCTGGGACAGAAAAGTGTTCCTCCCCGAAGAAGATGTGACCTTTAACCCGGTGACAAGAGAGCTGGTTATCAACCTGGGCGACCTTGTTAACTTCGGCGGGCGGGATATTGGCGCAGCGGTCAGCAACAGCAACGGCCGCCTGGAAATCGTGAGCCATGCCCGGAATCCGGACACCTTCAACCAGCGTATCGACCAAAACTGGCCTGCCACCACCAACGGCGTGTACGTAATCTTCGCCGCCAAGCTTGACCCGGAGGCACACGCGGAAGCCTTCTACAACAACTCCATGATATATATCACCAACAAAATTTACCTGGACTATCGCGGGTCCATCCGGGGTGCCAACCACTCCAGCGCCACGGTCAGCATCTCAAACAGAGCCCTGGACAAAGGCGCGACCCGCGTCGGCAACAGAGTTACCTATACCCTGGATATTAACCCCCACGGTCTTGACATGCGCCAAGACGGCGTTGAGCTTGAGCTTATCGACAGGCTTCCCGCGGGGATGCAATTAAACTATGGTAGCGTTAAGATTTACCGGGCAGAGATGAACTACGTGGGTTATCCCGACCCCAACGCGCTGCCGGCGGGCGGGTATAATATCCGGCTCAGAAAAGTACCCGGCGAGCCGCCCCTGCTTTCGTCAGCGGGACATACCGGCGGGCTGGATTGGCTGACATATGACAGAACCACAAATACATTCACCGTGGGTCTTAACGACCTGCCCCCGGCAACGCCGCTTATTTTGGAATATGAGTGCGTGATAACAAACTTTGGTGCCAACGACGGAAACTTTACCAATACAGCCACCTTGTCGGGCAGCAGGCTTGTTCACGGTGCCACAAGGAACAGCCAGCTTTGGCTGAACGCCGGCGGCGGCGCCGAAATGTTCGGGGTCAGTACCGCCGCTCTTCAAATTCAGAAGGTCGATGACGCGGGCAGACCTTTGGCAGGCGTTACCTTCGAGCTGCGGCATAACGGCACCCCTATCGAAACCCTGCGCACCGACGAAAGCGGCAAGGTGATGTTCTTTAAACCCTACCCGAACAGCACGGTATACGGTCTTCCCCTTACCGGAACCTACGTGATAACCGAGGTCGGTCTCCTCCCGGGCTACAGCGGCTTTAACGTAACGGGACCGGGCATAACCGCCCGGAACGAACTCAGCAGAAGCTTCACCTGGACCCCTATCGCCGCCGACGCCGGCAAAACCCTGGAGTTCACGGTTACCAACACCGCCAACAAATTGACAGTCAGAAAGGCTTTCCACAACAGTAACCATCATACGGGCTGGGGCGTAACCGGCGCCACCCCGTTCAGGGGCAGAGTGAGAGTCGATTCCGGCACAGACAGCGGAAAGTTCCTTACCCTCAGCGGTACCGCGCCGAACTATACCTACACAGGCGTCAGCGCCACCGGCAGCTTTTTAACCTTCTCGGTGAGCGCGGCGGCTATTGTTTTGGGGCTTCCCGCCGATGTAACATACTACGTTGTTGAAGAACAAACGCTGAACATGGCAAGATACACCGTCGCGACCACCGGCGCTCCCGAAAACAGAACTATTACGGTAACTAACCAGTTTAACTCTGCCACGAGCGGCGACCTTAATATCAGGAAGGAACTGGCGGGGCACTTCGCCGACTGGGGCGCGGACAGTTCGACCGTATTTAGGGCGCGGATAAGGACTACCGCGGCATCCAACCCCGACCCGCGGTATGTGACCCTAAGCGGAACCGCGCCGAACTATACCTTTACAAGCGCAAGCGCTACCGGCAGTATAATAGAATTTAGCGCCGGGCGTCATGCGACTGTTACGGGGCTACCCATCACCGGCAATAGCACAACCTACTATGTAGAGGAAGTGGTACCCGCGGGCGCGCGTTATGAGCCGGACCAACTCGCGTATCCGGCGGTGATGTCCCAGGGGGATAATCAGAACGTCGTTATCAGAAACACTTATGTGCAGGGTCAGGGCAACCTAACGGTCAGCAAGACCCTGGCAGGTAGCTATGACGACTGGGGCGTAGACAGCTCCACCGTATTCCGCGCCAGAGTCAGAAACAGAAACACCGGCAAATATCTCACCCTTGAAGGCACTGCCCCGAACTTCACCGCCATCAGCGAAAGTGAAACCGGCAGCTCCTTTACATTCACAAGGGGGACCTCTGCCGTTATCTCCGGGATACCTGTCAACACGGTTTGCGTGATTGAAGAAGAACCCGTCGCTAACGCCGCCATAAGCTATTTGAACAACGGACCGACTATTACCACCTCCGGGGCTGGGGTTACGGTCGTTAACACCTACAGACCGGGTCAGGGCACCTTGATCGTCAACAAACAGTTGGCGGGCAGCTTCGCCGACTGGGAGGTTAACGACTCGCAGGTGTTCCGCGCCAAAGTCAAGGTGGTAAGCGGCAGCGGCGTGCTGCATAACGGTCAGACGATAACCTCCGGTCAATACCTAACCCTTAGCGGGACTGCACCCAACTATACCTGCACCGGCACAAGTCTCACCGGCAGTGAGATAGCCTTCACCGGGGGTCAGTCGGCAAGGATTGCCGGGATACCCGCCAACGTGACGCTCGCCGTGGAGGAGATTGTCGCCGGGGCTAACTACACAGCGTCTTACAACCCCGCTAACGTTACTACTAGAAACGAGCAAAACTCTGCAATCACGGTTATCAACACTTATCAGCCCGGCAAGGACGAGCTGATCGTAAGCAAGACCCTGGCGGGAAGCTTCACGGACTGGGGGGTTAACGACTCGCAGGTGTTCCGCGCCAGGGTCAGGGTTGTAAACGCCAACGGTGTGCTGCATAACGGAGTGCTGATACCCAACAACAATTACGTGACCCTCAGCGGGACTGCCCCTAACTATACCTTCACGGGCACCAGCCTCACCGGCAGCGAGATAGCTTTCACCGGAGGTCAGTCGGCAAGGATTGCCGGACTGCCCGTCGGCGTGACGCTCGCCGTGGAGGAGATCGTGCCCGCAGGGGCTAACTTTACGGCGGATTACAGCCCCGCCACTATTACTACCAAAAATCAACAGAACTCCGCAATCGCGGTTATCAACACTTATCAGCCCGGCATGGGCGCGCTGACCGTGCGCAAAGAGCTGGCGGGCAGCCCCTCGGACTGGGGCGTAACCGACGACACAACCTTCCGGGCAAGAGTGCGGGATAACAACACAGGCTTGTTCCTCACCTTCAGCGGCGAGACGCCGAATTATACCTACACCGGCGCAAGCGCCACGGGCAGTGTAATCAGCTTTACCAAGAATCAGCAGGCGGTGATCGTCGGCATCCCCCTGAGAACGGTGTGCCATGTGATCGAGGAGGATATAAACGCCTCGTTCACCGTCGGTTACGCGGGTAATAACGCGGTGATCGCCAACGGGTTGAACAGAACCGTTACAGTCACCAACACTTATAACCGGGGTCAGGGTAATCTGGTCGTCAACAAACAGCTTGCCGGCAGCTTCACCGACTGGAGCGTTGACAGCGCGACGATATTCACCGCCCGGGTAAGGGTAACGACCGGCGCGGGAACGGGAGCAACCAACGTGGCGCGTAACGGGGAATATCTTGTCCTGAGCGGCGCCGCCCCGGACTATGCCTACGCCGGCGCAACAAGCCCCACCGGCAGCATCTTTAACTTCACCCAGGGGCAGCCCGCTGTTATCTCGGGTATCCCCGCCGGGTTTGTATGCGTGGTGGAGGAAATTCCGCCGGTGGGCTTAATCAGCCCAGGCGGCATTACGTCTTCCGGCGCAATAACCGCCCAAAACGGGCGAAACAGCACGATCACCATTACCAATACTTTCCGGGCGGGCGAGGGAATGCTGTCCGTCAGAAAGGTTCTGGGCGGCAGCTTCACCGACTGGGGCGTTGACGAAACAACGATGTTCCAAGCAAAAGTGCGTGAGGCGGCTGAGAACGGCCGATATCTTACCTTTACCGGGACAGGACCGACCTATGAATTCGACGATTACAGCGAAACCGGGAGCATTATCAACTTCAGCGCCGGGCGGGCGGCGACCATCGAAAAGATGCCCGTCGGCAGCTATGTGGTTGAGGAGATCGTTCCCGCCGGGTCAAGATATACCCCCGCCTACGTGGGTAACCCCGCCGTGTTCGCAGAGGACGGCGAGATACGGACGGTTTCCGTTACCAACACCTATGAGGCGGGCACAAGGAACCTGATACTCAACAAAGTGCTGGCGGGCAGTTATACCGACTGGGGCGTCGATGAGACCACGGTCTTCACCGCCAGGGTCAGGAACACCGCCAACGGCAATTATCTGATTTTCGACGCAAATAACCGGCGCACGGGCGAAAGCTCGACGGGCAGCCTAATCCAGTTGAGACCCAATCAGCCGGTAACACTCAGCAATATGCAGGCGGTGGTGGTTTATGAGGTTGAGGAAACCCAAGGCGGGGGTCATATCACCGTAAGCTATGCCAGCGATATGCCGGCGCCGCCGCCGGGTTCGCAGCCGCTCGCGGGGAGTATAGTAACGATCCCGGCGAACCAAAACCGCACGGTTACCCTAACAAACACCTACGCGCCGGGCGACGGGATGCTTGTCGTCAACAAGCTGTTGGCAGGCAGCTTCTCCGACTGGGGCGTGAACGAGATAACCGCGTTCCAAGGCAGGGTAAAGGTAGTATCCGGCGCGCCGGCGGGGGTCGTCGGGCAGTATCTGACCCTTGACGGCACCGCGCCGTCATTCACCCACACCGGAACCAGCCAGCACGGCAGTTATTTCACCTTCTCGCAGGGTATGTCGGCGACGATATCGGGAATCCCGGCGGGCTGGAGAGTTGAAGTGGAAGAAGTGCCGCCCGCGGGTATAGCGGTGGACGGGATAGCGTATTCCGGTCCGGTGACGATCGCCAACCGCCAAAACCGCACGGTGACGGTGACGAATACCTTCCGTTCCGGGCGCGGCAGTCTTGTGGTCAGCAAGCGTTTGGCGGGAAGCTTCACCGACTGGGGCGTATACAATGGAACAGTGTTCAGGGCAAGGGTGTTTGACCGCACTGAGGGTGAGTTCGTCCATTTCACCCTAAAGCCGGACGGAACCTATGAGTTTTTCGGTCACAGCGGCTCAAATACGCCGTCGGATCACACTTACGAGATTATTTCATTTACCGCCCAGACGCCGGTGACGCTGACCGAGCTGGAGCCGGATCATGAATATGAGCTGATAGAGATTCCCGAGGCAAACAGCACCGCGACTTATACCTATACGGGCAGTGACAGCGTAAGGGATGAGTACGCCATGTTTACCCAAAATCAAAACGCGTTCGCTATGATAACGAACACCTATGCAAGCGGCGCGGGGAACCTGGTTCTGCGCAAGGTGCTGGAGGGCTCGCCCGCCGACTGGGGCGTGAACAGAAACACGGAATTCCGGGTAGAGCTGTATGACGGGGGCTATCGCCTTGAGCCTTACGCGGTGCTTCAGCGTCTGCGGTTTATCAGTACGCCGACGGGATATCGCTACGTCGGCGATACGGAGACCCTTACACCGGGCGCCCTATGGACAAACGAGATTATACTCACGGCGGGACAGCCGGTGACGATAACCGGTCTGTCGCCCCAGCGGCTGTATTCTGCCATTGAGATCGGCGCGGAGAACTGCGAGACCACTTACGTGGGAACCCACGGGGAACGCGCGGTGTTTGAGCACGGGCAAAGCGCGACCATAACGATCACCAATCGGTATGCGCACGGCTCGGGTGATCTCATAATCCGCAAGCAACTGACCGGCACGCCCTCTGACTGGGGTGTGGACAATTCTTCTGAGTTCAGGATAGAGATATTAGACCACGGTTATGTGGATGCTCCGCATACGACACCCCAAAGTTTGCAGTTTGTCCGCGAGGGGGCGGGTTTCAGCTTTGTGAGCAGCGGCGGGCTGGACGAAATTTTGGTGACGGCGGGGCTACCGGTGACGATAACCGGTCTGCGCCCCTATCGGGTGTACGAGGCTCGTGAGATCGGTGCGGATAACTGCGTGACCACTTATGCCGGGAACCACAATGGAAGCTTCGCATTATTCCCCCATAACGGCAACGCGACGATAACCGTAACGAACAGGTATGAGCCCGGTCGAGGGAACCTTAATATACGCAAGATGCTGGCGGGATCCCCCGAGGATTGGGATGTGGACACCGCAGACGAGTTCAGCGTGGCGATATATGACCGGGGTACGCCGGAAACGCCCCTTGAGCCGCCCCAGCGTATGTGGTTTGATGAAGAAACCGCAGCGGCGGTATACAGGGCTGTGAGCGACGGCGCTTCGGACGCGATCACCGTAACCGCCGTGAACACGGTGATAATAGAGGATCTGCCTTACGGTCGGGTTTACGAGGCCGTTGAGCTGGACGATGGGGACTTCGAGACCACTTATACCGGGAACCACAACGGTACCTTTGGGCTGTTCCCCAACAACGGCAGCGCCACGATAACGGTTACCAACAGGTATGCCGCGCAGGAGCCCGGGGCGGGGAATCTTGAAATCCGCAAGGTGCTGGCGGGGTCGCCCGCGGATTGGGCAGTAAACAGCTCGTCGGTGTTCTTGTTTGAGGTATATGATCACGGCACCGATGCGGAGCCGCTGATTCCGCCCCTGCGGCTGAGGTTTGTGAATACGCAGACAGGATATCGGTTTGTCGGGAATGATAATGATGAACTTTTCGAGGTTTTAGCGCCGGGGGTTGTGCCGGTCACTGAAATCCCGGTGACCGCGGCGCAGTTGGTGACGGTAACGAATCTGTGGCCTGATCGGAATTATTCGGTGGTTGAGATAGGCGCGGAAACCGCGGTGAATTATAGCGCGGCTTATTCCGCCAACACCGTCAGCTTCGTGGACAGCGGAACCGCCAGGATAACGGTTACCAACACTTATATACCCGGCAATAGGCCGCCGGGGGGCAGACCGTCGACATCGACGCCTACGCCCGCGCCGACACCTACACCCGCGCCTACGGCTACGCCGACACCCACGCCTACGCCCGCGCCGACACCCACGCCCACGCCCGCAATGCCGGAGCAGGAGGCGGAGGCGGTTGAAGAGATACCGGTGCTGCCTGACGAGACAGGACCGGCGCCAGAGTTCCCCGAAAACCCGCAGGTGAGATTGCCTGAGTACGTGGCGCCTGAGAATTTCCCCGATATTGATTTCAACACGACGCAGACCGACACGACGCAACCGGGCGGGGATATACGCACCGCGCCGCCTGTACCGAACACGCCTAACCGGGTGCTGGTGCCGGTGGTGGGTGATAACGGCGAGATTTTCTTTGACGAATTTTATGAGTTTGACGACGAGGGCGTGCCGTTAGGCAGATGGCGTTGGGACGATGACGAGGAGCTTTGGATATTTGAAGAGATGGACGTTCCGCTCGGTGATTTCCCGATGCCGAGGACGGGTGAGGTTTCGGCGCTCTATCTGTTGTTTGCAGCAGGGGTGTTTATGGTGCTGACCGGCGCGGAGCTGAGGCTTAGGAAAAAGAGAGTAAGAGAGAAGGAAAATTGTAGTTAGATTACTTTTCGTCGGACTTTAGGAGAATAATTCACTTCGCGCTCTAAGCATAGCATGAGCGCTGCGTTGAATTATTCTCCCGCGCCCTCGTTCTCACAAAGCCGTATGACAAACCGCCGAAGGTG
>Ga0123353_10006353_pt1 | contig 15722 bp, 11 predicted proteins | sample TergutLab28metaG_3_FD_92763 | JGI IMG/M metagenome (GOLD analysis project Ga0123353, IMG submission 92763) | Labiotermes labralis P3 segment gut microbial communities from Petit-Saut dam, French Guiana - Lab288 P3 | ecosystem: Host-associated > Arthropoda: Insects > Digestive system > Gut ... | reverse complement strand
GAACAGGCCCCAGATGATGGAGAGGTCCATGGCGCATGACTCGCTGACGGAGCATAGGGCGCCGCCAACGCGGAACTTGTGCTCCGGGGATGTCGATGGCGAGGTTATTAGGCTCCCCTCCCCATCCTCGACCAGCCAGTCCAGGCAGAAGAGGGCGGCCCCTTTCATGATGGGGTAAGCTTTTTCTCGTAAAAAACCCGTGTCAAGCCCATACAGGTAGTGCTCCCACAGATGCCTGCACAGCCACGCGCCGCCCATCTGCCATACGGCGTAGACGGGGTCGCCCAGCCCGTAGTCTCCGACCGGGGCCGTCTGCCCCCACAGGTCCGAGTTGTGGTGCGCGACCCAGCCGGCCGCGCCGTAGTTCACCCTGGCCGTCTCCGCCCCATTGACGGAGAGCTCGCCTATGAAGTCCAGAAGGGGCTTGTGGCACTCCGGCAGCGCGCAGGGCTCCGCCGGCCAATAGTTCATCTCCGCGTTTATGTTGAGCGTGTAGTTGCTGCTCCATGCGGGCCGCATCTCGCGGTTCCAGATCCCCTGCAGGTTCGCGGGGCGGGTGCCCGGACGCGAGGAGGCGGCCATCAGGTAGCGCCCGTATTGGAAGAGCAGCCCGATCAGGCCGGCGTCTGAGCCGTCGTAGGCCCTGATCCGCCTTTCGGTATCCATGCGCTCGGCGTCGCCTACGCCGTCGCTTAGGCTCAGCGTGACGCGGCTCATTAACTGCGAATGGTCATCGACGTGCCTTGCGCGCAGCGCGCAATAGCCCAGGCGGAGCGCCTCCCGGACGTGCCCGGCTACGGCCGCGCCCATCGCCGGAAGGGTGGCCGACCTGTCGGGCGCGGCCCCGCGCCCGCCCCCATATGGGTATTCCGTGATGGCCCCAAAGATAAGGGTAGCGCTGTCCGCGCCGACTATGCGCAGGCCCCATTCGCCCGCCTCCACACGCCCGCCTTCGGCCTCCGCCGCCAACCTGCAGTGGAAGGCCAGGGCCGGCGTGTTATCGGGGTCGCCGTACAGCGTGGGCTCAGGCACGTCGCGGTAGCGCTGGACGTTCACCTCCGGGGCCGTCCCCCACATGACGTACGCCCCGGCCTCGGCGGAGCTCTGAGAACGCAGCGGGCTGGACAGGGAGGCGGTGAGCGTTACGGACCGCGGCCTCGACGCGGTAAGGCGGACCGCCAGGACCTGGTCGGGGTGGGAGCATAGGTATTCGCGCCGATAAGTGACCCCCCCGACCGCGTACGAGACGGAGGCCACCCCCGACGTCAGGTCCAGATCGCGGACGTAGCCTTCCGCGGCCCCCCATTCATCAACTCCCGCGCCCAGGCCAGGCTCCGCGCCCCCGTCGGCCTCCGCGCCTACGCGGCCCGAATCCGACGACCCGCATTGCGGGCCGACGTCTGGGCCCGTCTGCCCGCCCGCATGGTTTACGCTCAGCCTCAGGTCTCCCAACGGCAGGTACGTGGCCGTGGCGGGCCCCATCATCCCCCTGCACAGCCTGTCGGCCTCCCCATGCCGCCCTTCGGCCAGGAGCGCGCGCACCTCCGGCAGCAGGCCCTTCGCACCGGGGTTGTTCCAATCCCTTTTATACCCGGACCACAGCGTGTCTTCGTTCAGCTGGATCAAATCGTCGGGGACCCCGCCGAAGGCCATCGCGCCCAGCCTGCCGTTGCCCAAGGGGAGGGCCTCCGTCCATTTTTCCGCCGGTGCGGGATACCAAAGCCTCATAGGCTGACCGCCCATATCGCGCCGCTCCTTCCCTACCGCCATGATCCCCATGCAAGGCTCATCCCAATCCGGGCGTCCGGGGATACCTATCCTCGAAGGCCCTCATCTCGGCCTCCCCGTCCAGAATGCCTATCTCCAGCTCCATGACCTCGCGCTCCCCGGGGGCCAACGTCCTCAACGTCCCGGCCGCCCTCTCCTCAGCCCGCCCGTCCGGCCGGCAGTTCGCGGGCTCCAGCCCGACGGTATAGTACTTCTCACCGAGCTGCTTCCACATGGTCAGGTTCGGCAGCGGGGCCTTTACGTACCTTTCGTAGACCCCGAATCCTAGGGCGTAGTTCAAGAGGGCTATGCATGCGTGACCGTCGCCGTCCTGGTCCAGCTCGAGGTAATAGCATTGCTCGACGAAGCCCTTGACGGGCGCGTGGATGACCCCGTAATCGGCCAGGCCCTCGGCCGCCCTGGCGTTCCTCGGCGTCGCCGACCGGATGCCGCCCCTGAGCAGCGTGCCTTCCTGCAGCAGCGGGTAGCCGTAGTTGAGATGGTAGAGGATCATGAACGGCATGTCGTCGTATCCCTCGTTCACGACCTCGTCGCGTATGCGGATCACGTTCCTTCCGAAGGGCGACCGTATATGCCTATGCAATACGGCGTGCGCCCCGAAATAGGTCGCCTCGCTGACCTTGCCCCACATGCGGAATTCGGGCCTGCCCGCTCCGGCCCATTCCGTGTTGAAGCCCGACTCCTCCGCCGGCATGCCCCCTATCCGCCCGTGAAGGGGCAGCTCCTCGCCGCCGTCGACGCAGGGCGACCCAGCCTGCGTCAAGCCGCAGGTAACCAGGAAACCCGGATTGAAGCCGCGCAGGAAGCCCATGCCCTTGTCGTCGACCATCTGCGGGGACGTCACGCCCACCCCCGTCACGTGCGTTAAGGGGACTCCCCTGAACTCCGCGGCCGAAATGTCCATGCACCGATCTTTTAGGACGGTGTACCGCAGGCCGGCGCCGGTCCTGACCTCATAGCCCTCCACGCCCTTCGCCCTGCCGCTCCTGTATTCGATGTGCTGTATCCCCGCGACTTGGCTGAGGTCGCCTATGTACCCCCGTAAAGCGCCGTCGTACTCCATGGCAGTTCCCTCCCCTATTGGCCCATCGGGCTGAACCCTCATCGCTCCGCTCCCCCCGTCCCGACCCGGCTATCCCGGCCGGACGATGCCTACGGCTGTAATTATGGGGTAATATATATGCGCATTCAAATACGGGACCGACGTGAGGGGCGATCTATATGGGCGGTCATTTCAGGATAAAGGGAACGAAGATAATTTGCCCGGACGGAAGCGAGTTCCATGTGCGGGGCGTCAACGTCAACGGGCCGGGATGGGTCTTCCCCAGGGACACGCTGCAGGACGTCGGCCTCATCCTGGACGTATGGAGGTTCAACTCCGTCCGGCTGTGCGCCGCTATGGGCTGGGAGTTCGCGGCCGGGAACAACCCCGACCTGGACGGCCTGATCAAGGCATTCACCGACCGGGGCGCGCCGGTCATCCTGGAGGTCCATGACTACACCGGGACGTACCCGCCCGCGGTCGGGTACCGGAAGAACAAGGACTCATACATGCACGACGGAGGGGTCCTGAAAGAATGGTGGGCGGACAAGGCCAGGCGATACAAGGGCAACCCGTACGTCTGGTTTAATATAATGAACGAACCCGGCCCGGACGACTCCAGGGAGTCCGCCGAGAGCTGGCTCAAGGCCCACGACGAGGTGATCGGGGCCATCAGGGCGGAGGGAGCCGAAAACGTCATCGTCCTGGATGAGCACCAGTGGGGGCAGGGCAGCGGCTACCGCGGAGGCAAGGGGGGGTATGCCAGCGCGGTCATCCGCATGGGGCCTACGTTGAACGCGAAGTACGGCAACCTCCTATACTCGCTCCATGTGTACGATTCTTGGTACGGCGGCGAGCGCGACTTCGACGCCTACTTCTCAGACGCGAGGGATGCGGGCCTATGCGTGTTCTTGGGTGAGTTCGGCGTGGGGAGGGGCAACGTCTCGCAGCATTCGGCCATCCGGGCGATGTACGACTCGTCGCTGCGCAATGGGGTCGGCAGGATGTACTGGGCTTGGGACGACGCGGGCCTGCCGCTCACGGAAGCAGAGAGGGGATGCGGCTGGGCGATAGACCGGACGGACGGCGGGCGGCCCGGGAACCTCACTTGGGTCGGCGGGTTGGTTTGGGACGACAACAGGTTCTTGCTAGAAGGCTCCGTGCCCGGCCCCGGCCTCCCGACGCTGCCGAACGGCGACTTCTCCGAAGGGATGGTCGGATGGCAAGGTTGGGGGCGCGGCTCGTCGGTGAAGGGCGGGTCCGACCTCGGGAGGGACGGCAACGTATTGGTCATAGGCTTCGGGGGCGCGGGAGGGGCCGGGCGCATATTGGAGCTGAGGCGCGGCGCCCGCCACCGGCTCAGCGCGTGGGGCCGCAACAGCTCGGCCGCCAACATGGCCTCGACGATAGGAGTGGCCTACTCATCGGCGTGCGAGGCCGATAGGCAGACGCACCATACCTTGGCCTTTACGTCGAACACATGGGAGGCGAAGTCGCTGGAGTTCACGGTCCCCGACGATCTGGCCTTAGCCCCGTCGATATACGTCTGGAAGATGGACGCGAACACGATATTCTACGCCGCGGACATAAGGCTGGAGGAGGTTACGGCCGCCGATTGAGGCGATGCGGAAGATAAGGCGGCATCGACCTCATCAAGGGCCCATACGGGACGCCCACGCGCGTGTCATATACGGTTCCAATTGGGGTCGCGGTACTTGCCGCCGCACAGCGCGTCGATGGCCGATTCGTCCGCCTCAGTCAGCGCGTACCGCTTAGCCCCCGCGCCCAAGGCTTCCCGCAGGCATCCCATGAAACCCGCCACGTCCATGCCCTTTATCCAGCGGTTCAGGTTCGCCACCCTCGAGGATACGGACTTGATGCCCCTGCCCCGGTACTTCTCCTCGCTGTAGCGCAGGAGGCCCTCCATCTGGGAGAGGTCGGCGGAGAAGAGCAGCGTGCCGTGGTAGATCGCGCGGTCGCCGACGCAGGCGTGCGCGCACCCGGATACCTTGGCGCCGTCGACGAGTATGTCGTTGCGACCGGATAATTCGGCCCGGACGCCCATCCCGCCCAAGGCGGAGGTCAGCAGGCGGGCGAAGGGCGCGAAGTCCATCTCATGCCCGCCTTCGTAGGTGTATATATGCGTGAAGTTCACGTTCCCCAGGTCATGGAAGACCGCGCCGCCGCCGGTGAGCCTGCGCACGACCGGGATGCCCAGCCGCTCGGCGAGGGCCGCGTCGACCTCGGATTCCAAGTCCTGGTTCCTCCCGATGATCACCGATCGGGCGTTGCGCCACAGCATGGCTACGGACTCGCGCCTCGCGGTCAGCAGGTGCTCCTCGCACGCGAGGTTCCAGGGCGGGTCGGTGCGGTCGTTCTCCACCCATATGGTCAAGTCGCCGCCCCCCCGCCTTGCCGAAGGTGCTTCCTCACGTTCCGCGCCTGCTCGGCGAACCGCCCCTTCAGGCTAGGGTACAGCGAACGGTAGGTTTGGTAATAGTCCTCGTATATGCGGACGTTCTCCGGTATGGGGCTGGTTACGCCCGTCACCTTCAGCAGCGCGTCGCAGGCCTCGGGCACGCTGTTGAAATGCCCCGCCCCGACAGCGGCCAGTATGGCCCCGCCGGCCGCCGGGCCCTCCTCCATGTTCATGGTGACCAGGTCCGCGCCGTAGACGTCCGCCTGTATCCGCCGCCATAGCGCGCTCCTGGCGCCGCCGCCGTTCGCGCGTACCTCGCTGACAGGGATGCCCAGACCGCGGCATACGTCGAGGCAGTCGCGCATGGCGAACGCGACGCCCTCCATGACGCTGCGGCAGATCTCCGGCACGCCGTGGCGCAGCGAGAGCCCGAACAGCACGCCCCGCGCGTCGCCGTCGGGGTGCGGCGTGTTCTCGCCGTTGAGGTACGGCAGGAACGTTAGGCCCTCGCTGCCGGGTTGGACGCGCTCGGCGCGCATGTCCATGTATCCGTACACGTCGGCCCCGGAGTCGCGCATCTCAGCCCAGAAAGCGTCGCGCAGCCACTTGAGAGCTCCGCCTGCGGACAGCACGAGGCCGAGGTAGCACCATTTGCCCGGCATCGCATGCGCCATGGAGTACATCCCGTGGTTCGCGTCGTCGACGAACGGGCGGTCCGAGCAGCCGAACACGACGCCGCTCGTCCCGATCGTCGCGCCGACCATGCCTTCGCGCACGATCCCAGTGCCCACCCCGCCCGCGGGCTGGTCCCCGGCGCCTGCGACGACGGGCGTGCCCGCTGCCAGGCCCCACCCGTCGGCGACTTCGGCCCTGAGGGGGCCGGCGACCTCGGCGGACTCCAGGAGACGCTCCGGTGCGATCCCGAACGGGAGGCCGAGCCTGTCGAACATCTCCCGCGACCAACGGCGGCTGCGCACGTCCATGAGGAGGGTGAGCGACGCGTCGCTGACCTCCGCGGCGACCTCGCCCGTCATGAGCAGGCGCAGGTAGTCCTTCGCGAACATCGCCTTATGTATGCGCCCAAAGTCCTCCGGGCGGTTCTTGCGCATCCACAGCAGCTTAGGCGCCCAAAAGCTGTTGAAGCAGAAGTTGGCGGTGCGCTCGAGCATCTCGGCCCCGTCCATCAGCCCGTATATCTCCTCGACTTCCGCGCCGGAGCGCTGGTCGAGCCATATGATGCAGTTCCCGATAGGCCTGTGCCCTTTGTCCACCATGGTCAGCCCCTGCATTTGCCCCGATAGGCCGATGCCCTTGATGTCAGCCCCAAGGCCGGATTCCGCGACCGCCTGCCTCACCGCCCGGTCGCACGCCCGCCACCAGTCCTCCGGGCTCTGCTCCGCCCATCCGGGATAGGGGGTGATGACGCCGCATTCGCCATGCCCCGATCCGCGGACGGCCCCCCGCTCATCTAGCACCATGGCCTTGATGCCGCTGGTCCCCGCGTCGATGCCTAAGAAGCAACTCATGGCTTATGATCCCCCATCGAAAAAGTGTTCACCGCTTAAGTCAGGTATGCGCGCCTTTTATGCGGGCGCATATACGTTTACGGCAGGTGCACGCATCTCCCCAGCGCGTCCGCGCAGGCCTCCGCAAAGGCCTCGCTGTAGGTCGGGTGGGCGTGGGGCAGGGATTCCGCGACCTCATGGGCGGTTACCTCGCTGGCCATAAGGGCGGCGGGACCCGCGATCATCTCGACCGCCGACGCGCCGACGATGTGGGTCCCGAGTATCTCCCCATAGCGGCGCCCGACAATGACGCGGACGAAGCCCCCGCCGTCGCCGGAGGCCACCGCGCGTCCGTTCGCGGCCATAGGGAAGTGGCCGACGGACACGTCATCGCCGTGCCTTTCCCGTGCCTGCCTTTCGGTCATCCCGACGCCCGCCGCCTCCGGCACGGTATAGAGGCAGGAAGGCGCGTAACGCAGGTCACAGACCCTTTCGTCGCCCAGCGCGCTCATCACCGCGGCCTCCGCCATCATCGAGGCCGCGTGCGCCAGCATAAGCCTGCCGCTTACGTCCCCCGCCGCGTAGATCCCCTTGACGCCCGTCTCCATATGGCCGTCCACCTTGATGTATCCGCGCTCCATTTGGAACCTGTCCCTCATCGGGCCCAGACAGTCCAGCACCGGCGCCCTGCCGACCGAAACCAGGACCTTGTCGCACGGGAACGCGTTCCCTTCGACGGCGACTACGGGCCGCCCGCCGTCATCGCCGACGCCCCGCACCTTCGCGCCGGTCATCACGGTGATCCCCATTTCGGCGAGCGCCCCGCGGATGGCCTCGGACACGCTTCCGTCGAATCCGGGAAGGATCCGCTCCTCCGCCTCCAGTATGGTGACCTCGCTGCCGAACGCCCGGAACGCATAGCCCAGCTCGCAGCCTATCACGCCGCCCCCGATTACGCAGAGGTGCCTAGGGAGCTCGCGGAGCCCTAGGATCGAGTCGCTGGTGAGCACGCCGGCGTGGCCCATGCCCGGGATGGGGGGCAGGACCGCCTTGGAACCCGTGCACAGTATGATCTTGGCTGCGGAATAGCCGGCGCCGCCCGCCGCCACCTCACGATCCCCGGCCAATTCGGCCCGGGCGTCGACCACCTTGACTCCGCGGCGATCCAGCAGCTTGCCGACTCCGTCCCGAAGGGTTCGGACGACGCCTTCCTTGCGATCATGTATCTTCCCGAGGTTCGCATGCGCCGTCCCGTCGAACTCGATGCCGAACCGCTCCGCCTTGCGGATGTCCGCCATGATCCCCGCCGATTTCAAGTAGCTTTTCGTGGGTATGCAGCCACGGTTCAGGCATGTCCCCCCAAGGTCCCCTTTTTCGAAGAGGACCACGCGCGCGCCCGACTGGGCCGCCCGGATCGCGCCCACGTAGCCGGCGGGGCCGCCGCCGATTATCGCGATGTCGTAGTCATATCCCTCGTTTACGGCCGTCCTTGCCGCAGCCTTCGGCTCCGCGCCGCCGCCCCTTAAGGCGGGCATGGACGCCGGGACGCCTTCGCCGGCCTGCCCGACGTAGCCGATCACCGCCAGGACGGGCACGACGTCGCCCTCCTCCGCGTATCTGGCCAGCAGGACGCCGGAGGCGGGCGACTCCACCTCCATGGCGCTTTTACCGGTCTCTATCTCCAGGATCGGCTCATCGGAGGCCACCGCCTCGCCTATGCCCTTCAGCCAACGGACGACCGTGCCCTCGGTCAGGGTCATGCCATTCTTCGGCATTATGATTTCCGACGCCATAAGATCCCTCTCCCTATATCAGCCGAAGATCCTCGGGACGCTCCAGCAGACCCTTTATCCTGTTCGCAAAGACGGCGGCCTCCGCCCCGTTGATGATCCTATGGTCATACGTCAGCGACAGCGTCATGTGGCTATGCTCGGCGACCGTGCCGTCCCTTTCCATCGCCAGCCTGCATACGGGCGCGCATACGCCCAGTATCGCGGCCTCGGGGTGGTTTATGATGGGGGTGAAGGAGGTCACCCCGTACATGCCGAGGTTGCTGACCGTGAATACGCCGCCTTCGAGGTCCTTTGGGGAAAGGCGCCTGCCGCGCGCCGCCGAGGCGAGCCGCTTGGACTCCGCGGCGATCTCGTGCGCCGTCAGCGCGTCGGCTCGGCGGATAACGGGGACGATCAACCCGTCGTCGAGGGAGACGGCCATCCCCACGTTCACTTCGTCGTATGCCAGGTACCCTCCGCCCTCATTGAGCTGATAGCGGAAACGGTCATTCTCACGGAGCGCCACGGCCGCGGCCTTCAGTATCCAATCGTTTACGGATATGCCCTCTTCCTTTGGGAGACTCGCGTTCATCTCCTTGCGGAAACGGAGGAAGGCCGTGACGTCGGCCTCCACGTTCTGCGTGACCGGCGGTATGGCCGTATGGCTCAGCAGCATCCTATCCGCCACGGCCTTCCTCATGGGCGACATCCTGACCGGCCTGCCCGCCTTCCCCGCACTCGGCATGTCAATGCTGAAGACCTTCCCGGCGTGGCCGCTCCCCCGTATGGATGACAGGTCTATGTTCCTATCTAAGGCCATGCGCATGGCGAGAGGGGTCGCCGCATGTTTATTAAGCCGCGCGGACATTACGTCTGATGCGACCACCTCGCCGTGCCTGCCGGTAGGGGCGACCAGCCCGAGGTCTACCCCGCGCTCGCGGGCGGCCGCCTTGGCCTTCGGTGTGGAGGGGATCCTGCGGGCGCTGGGCGGCATTAGACCCCTCCCGTAATGACCTCGCGGACGGCCGCCTCGATGCGGACCGCGGAAGGCAGCACCTGCGCCTCCAGGCCAGGGTTGAACGGTATGGGGCAATGCAATGCGCCCACGCGCTTGATCGGCGCGTCCAAGTGGAAGAACGCCTCGCTGTCTGCGATCACGGAGACGATCTCGCCGCCGAAGCCGCCGAACAAGGCCGCCTCATGCGCCACGACCACGCGGCCGGTCTTTTTCGAGGTCCCTATGATCGCGCCGCGGTCCAGGGGATAGAGCGACCTGACGTCGAGGACCTCGACTCTCACCCCTTCACGCGCCAGCCGCTCCGCGGCGTCGAGGGCCATCTGCACGGTCCGCCCATACGTGATGACGGACACGTCGCCGCCCTCGCGCTTCACGTCGGCGGAGCCCAGCGGGATCGCATAGTCGCCCTCGGGCACCGCGCCCTTCGTGCCGTATAGGAGCTTCTGCTCTAGGAATATGACGGGGTTGTCGTCCCGTATCGCGCTGATGAGCAGGCCCTTCGCGTCGCGCGGCGTGCTGGGGGCGACGACTTTCAGGCCGGGGACGTGGCAGAACATGGCTTCCAGGGATTGGGAGTGCTGGGCCGCCGCCCCGGTACCCCCGCCGGAGGCCGCGCGTATCACCATGGGCACCGTTACCTTGCCTCCGAACATGAAGCGCAGCTTGGCCGCCTGATTGATTATCTGGTCGTAGCATACCGCCATGAAGTCGGAGAACATGAGCTCGACGATCGGGCGCAGGCCCATCATCGCGGCGCCGGTGCCGGCGCCGACGAACGCGGACTCGGATATCGGTGTGTCGCGCACCCGCTCAGGCCCGAACTCCGCCAGCATGCCCCTCGTCACGCCGAATGCGCCGCCATACACGCCTATGTCCTCACCCATGAGGAAGACGCCCTCATCCCGGCGCATCTCGCCGCTCATCGCATCGCGTATCGCCTCGGCGTACGTCATCTCCCTCAAGGGGTGACCCTCCCTACTGGCTTAGGCGTAGGACGCCCTCTCAAAATCGTCTATGGCCGGGTCCGGGCAGCCCATCGCGTAATCGACGGCATCATCGACGGTCCTGGCGGCCCATCGGTCGGCCTCGTCTATGTCCCCCTGGGCGTACCCGCCCTCGAAGAGCCGCTCCGTGAACCTGATGACGGGGTTCCTCGCCTTCCACCACTCGATCTCCTCCTTAGAGCGGTACAGGTTGCCGTCGCTCTTTGAGTGGCCGCTGGTCCTGTATGTATTTTCGACGATCAGCGCGGGCGCCCCGTTCCCGACGACGTAGCCGCGCGCCTCGGTTGCGGTCAGGTAGACCGCGAGCACGTCGTTCCCGTCTACCTCGTAGCTTTTCATGCCGAACGGGACGGCGCGCTTGGTCAAGTCGGTGTCGTTGACGGCCGCCTTCAGCGGCGTCCCCATTCCGTACCCGTTATTGGTCAGGACGAACATGACGGGCAGCCCCCACACGGCCGCGAGGTTCATGGACTCGTGTATGGCGCCCAGGTTGCTCGATCCGTCGCCGAAGAAGAAGGCGGCCGCGCGGTCCTTGATGCCCTTCATCTTGACGTACAGCGCCGCGCCGCAGGCTAGGGGTCCGCTGGCCCCCATGATGCCGTTGGCGCCGAGCACGCCGTGGCCGATGTCGGCAATGTGCATGGAGCCGCCCCTGCCGTGGTTCACGCCGGTATCCTTCGCGAGTATCTCGGCCATTATCCGCTCGACGGGTATCCCCTTGCCGATCGCCTGACCGTGCCCCCTGTGGCTGGCGAACATGAGGTCGCCCTCCTTGAGGGCGAAGGTCGTCCCTATGCCCGTGGCCTCCTCGCCGACGCAGAGGTGCGCGGTGCCGTGCACCTTCCCCTGCCCGAACAGCTGATATACGCGCTCCTCGAACTTGCGCACCAGCATCAGGTGCCTAAGCAAGTTCAGGCAGAAGGCGCGGTCCGCAAGCAGCGCCGCATGGCCGTCATTCGCATCCCCATTGCGTGGCAATCAGATCACCGATCCTCAGCGGGCCCCATCACGGCCTATCGCGGCGCGCGGGGCTACCCACATTATACCCTTTTCGCTCCCCGTCATTGCGAGGGCAGATCGCCACGTCGCTGGCACTCCTCGCGATGACAGCATAAAGTCATTGCGAGGGGCCTTATATCCGTCATTGCGAGGAGCGTAAGCGACGAAGCAACCCATAAAGGCGGGATCGCCTCGCCATCTCAACCCTTGCGGTGGCAGCATGCAATCCGTCATGCAACCCCGCCCTACCAGCCCTCGACGAGCTCCATAGCGATCCTTTCCCAACGCATGAGGTTGTCGGCCCTATACCCCACCGTGCTGATGTCCTTGAGCACGATGTCGCAGTTGCAGCCGTGCCTTTTACAGGCCGACAGTATGCCGCCTATCTCGCGGCGCACCTCCCCCTCGTCCAAGTCCACGGCCACAAGCGCCGGGTTCGGCTTGCTGGAGAGCACGTATTTGCCGCCTATGGCCTCGGCCGACATCTCGATGTCCGCCCATGGAGTTATCGATATCTTACGGAGGTGGGGTATCGTCCCTATCATGTCGACCTTTCTATCCAGGGGCTCGCAGCATCCGTAATAGACCAGCCTGAAAGGCTCCATGACCTCCCGCAGGTAGCTGAGGCAGAACTCTTCATGCGCCTCGCGCGAGACGGAGCCGAAGATCTGCGAGTGGGTCTTGCCCCATATGTTGCCCCTACGCACCACGCCGCCGTCATAGTCACCCGGCAGGTCGCTAGCGAGGGCCGGCGTGCAGTGGATGTCGGGCATCTGGATCTCGAAGAGCCCTAGGTCCTCCATCTGTTTCGCCTTCGAGACCTCGAACCCGATCAGCTTCCTTATGGCGGCGTGCAGGTAATCCGGCCGGTCCGCGGTGTCCAGCAGCATCCTCTCGATCCCGTGGTGCCGCGAAAGGTCGTCCCAAGGCACTATGTGCGTCTTGTGACCCGTTATGCGCACCGGCAGTATGTCCCCGATGGCGTCGGCGACCTTGTCGAACATGGCCGCGGTCGACTCGCGGTCGTACGAGAGGATAGGTTCGGTCAGCCTCTCGATCGACTCCACGTCGGGCAGTTGGTCGTGGTATGCGTGGGAGACCACGCCGTTCCGCGGGTCGGTGGGGAGGATCGTCTCCCTGGTCGCTATCCCGATCCCGGTGGACCTTATGATTTTTTGGATGGGGAAGAAAGGCTGCAGGAACATGTCCGCCGGGAAATGCCGCCACTTGAACAGGGCGTTCCGCATCCACCATTCGGCGTGGGCCAGCGTCCGGTCCCCGCACCGGTAATTGAGCGAACCGTCGTAGTTGAGCTCATGGAAGGGAATCTCATCGAGCAGCACGACCGGGCGCACCTGCCTCAGGTCGTTCACGGCCCGATGGAGCCGCATCTTTTCGGCGTTCTTAGGGTCCTGCGACGCCTCGGCGTATTCCCAGGCCAAACGCCGGACGATCCTCTTGTCATCGTTCATGGGCCACCGCCTTCCCTGCCTATTATCGCATGGGAGCCATCCAGTGCCATCATAGCGGGGGCGCCGGCGACGCGGCGATCCGTGGTCTGTCATCGCGAGGGGCGCCGGCGACGCGGCGATCCGTGGTCTGTCATCGCGAGGGGCGCCGGCGACGCGGCGATCCGTCATGGCGGCTTTAAGTCCCGACCCTCACGCCCAGGACGCCGGACAGGTAGGCCATCGACTCCCTCACCCCGCGCCTGGCGTCCGCCCCCTTCCCGTGTTCCAGCTCTATGGTCAGCGCCCCTCCATAGCCTATTCCGCGCAGCGTTGATATGACCTGGGCGAAGGCCACCTCGCCCCGCCCGATCCATACGGGCTCGCCGTCCAGGTGGTCCTTGATATGGACGCCATATACCCTGTCGCCGAATTCCCTTATGACGTCCAGGCTGTCGACGCCCGCCGCCAGGAAGTGCCCCGTATCGACGGTCACGCCCACCCTGGCGTCCCTGACCCTGCCCAATACGCGCCGGTAGTCCCCGATCCCCTCCAGGACGTTGTGCCGGTGGTTCTCGAGCCCGAAACGCACGTCCGAGTCCCCCACCAGCTCCAGCGTCCTTTCCAGCATCAGCGCGACCCTGTCCAGCGAGGCGTCGACGCCTTCGGACCGTCTTTCGGCGCCCGAGCAGTTCACGTAGCCGCATCCCAATATCTTTGCGTGGGAGACCGCCAAAGCCATGGACTTGGCGCGCCGCTCCACGTCCTCGGCGTCCCTGCCCCCGAACCCCGGCGGGTAGAGGCCGACGCAGCGCAGGCCCAGGGCGTCGAGCCTGGCCCTCATGGCCGGCGCGTCGAAGGACTTGAGGGCCTCAGGGTCCCATATCCTCGGCCCGTGCAGCTCGACCAGCCTGAACCCGGCCTCCGCCGAATCGGCCAGCATCGCCTCTATCTCGTCCTCGAACGCGTTCCTGTAGCATACGGAAGCGACGGCTATATCCAAGTCCCTACCCCCCATGATCCGCCATGCGACGAAGCCGCCAAGCGCCGGTAAGCGCGCATGGCGGCCGCGGCCGCATGAATGATTGGTATCCCGTCCATTCGTCGCCTACGGGACCACCGTCCCCTTGATGTATCCGGGGACGCGGGACTCGAGGTCCTCAAATGCCTTCTGGATATCCTCCAGCTTGTAAACGTGCGTGACTATGTCCTCGGAATGGAACGTGAGGTTGTCCAGCATCATTACGGTCCTGCGCATGTCCTCGGCCTCGTCCAGGCTGTACGAAGGGTGCGGGGAGATTATCTCGGCGCTCCTGCTCGTGGCCTCACGGAAGTCGAATTCCTTGCATATGGATTCGTAGGAGCTCATGATGAGCAGCCTGCCTCGGCTCCTCTTCAGGTATTTGACGGACTCTATCAGCAGCGACGGGACGCCCGACCCGTCTATCACGAAGTCCGCGAACCTGCCGCCGGTTATGTCCGATATGGCCTTGGCCGCGTCTTCCTTGGCCGCGTTGACGGTATGCGTCGCCCCGTACTTCTTGGCCCAGGCCAGCTTCGCGTCGTCGATGTCGACGGCGATGAGCCTGGGCAGCATATGGCCGGAAAGCCCCTGCACGCACCACAACCCCATCGGCCCGCAGCCCGCTATGACGCCCGTGTCGCCCGCCTCGGCCCTCGTGCTGCGCAGCACGGTCATGATGCACTTTAAGGGCTCCCCCATCGCGTGGAGGAGGTTGACGCCCTTGTCCAGCTTGAACAGACGGTTCTTGCCTATCTTCGTGTAGTCCGTGAACCCCGGCGCACCGGGCAGGGCCGTGACCGGGTCGCCGATCTCGAACTCCGTGACCCCCGGGCCCTTGTCATGGACGGTCCCCGACCACTCGTGGCCCGGGGTCTGCGGGCAGGTCCCCAATATCCCCTGCCAATGGTTGAGCTCCCACCTGCAGAGCCCGCACTGCGCGATCTTCACCACGACCTCGTTTTCGTAGCCGACCGAAACCTCGCGTTCCTCGATCTCGAACTTGCCCGGCTTCACCAGCACCGCTATCCTGCTCTTCATGTGTATGCCCCTCCAGGCCCCGTTCCACGTTATTCGTCGCCTTCCCGCCTTCTATTAAGCCTATCCCGTCAATAGTTCAGGACGTCCGGGTTGAATCCGGGCTTGATGGGGTCGGGCCTCACGCAGGTGGTCTTGAGGTCCACGTACCCGCCTTTCCTCGATGAGTCCATGATCGAGAGCATGATCTCGAGCACGTGCCTGGTGAAGTCGCCGTTGGGTCGGAACCCCCTGCCGTTCCGTATGGCGTACGCCATGTCCATGAGCCCTATGCCCCTGGAATTGTCGCCGTAGCCGTGCGTCGCCTGCACCTCGCGCCTGTCGCTGTTCTTCGGCTGGTATGCGATGGGGGTCAGGAATGAGTTGGGGTCACTGGCGAACAGGAACCCGTCTGTCCCGTACAGCTCGATCTTGTGGATGTAGTTGAAGCACTCCGAGGTGATGAAGAACGTCGAAAGGGCCCCGCACTCGAACTCCAGGATCGCCGTCGCTATGGTGGGGGTATGGACCGGGAACACCTTCCCGTAGTCCGGCTGCTTCGGGTCGAAGACCCTCTTCTCGGCCACGGAGTTCGCATAGCCCACGAGCCTCCTGACGGGCCCGAACAACGCGACGAGCGCGGTTATGTAGTACGGCCCCATGTCCAGGAGCGGGCCGACCCCGGGCTT
>Ga0123353_10006351_pt1 | contig 15723 bp, 11 predicted proteins | sample TergutLab28metaG_3_FD_92763 | JGI IMG/M metagenome (GOLD analysis project Ga0123353, IMG submission 92763) | Labiotermes labralis P3 segment gut microbial communities from Petit-Saut dam, French Guiana - Lab288 P3 | ecosystem: Host-associated > Arthropoda: Insects > Digestive system > Gut ... | reverse complement strand
CTGTAAATAATACTCGTGTAACATCAGTGCAATGCAGGACATGCTAGAAATAGTTATTACAGCCATTCGGGCGGAAGGAGATATTCAGTAGAGGACAGAGACTAGCTAACAGATAGCGTACTTGGATGCTAATTTGAAGAAAATTTTTGGTGATTTAGACACAAAATGAAAATCTATGTCAAAAATTCGGAATACAATGATTTGGTAATTAGTTACTGATAAGACTGGCAAAGCGAAGAGAAAAATTTCTAAAATACGAGCTATATTGAATTAGCGATTTGAAACTATGAGGAGTAATAACCCGTGTGTTTAAAGCGTATACCAAACATTGTACTAAACAGTGATTGTCTACAAAATATCAAGAGCTTAAATCATGTCATCAGCTTAAGAAAGGATTTCTTTCCAATTATTATGGGACAAAAAGGAAAAGTAAGATCCGTTTTAGCAATTAATAACAAGTTTTCCTCCAGATCAAGAGAAAGCCTTTCGAGCCACTATATGCGCTAGCAAATGTGGCTAGAAACTACGCCTTATCCAGACGTGTTCTGTGTGCGGCGCACATCCTGAGTAAATTAATCACCAGGCCGTATTTATAAACGTAAAAGTTAATTGCGCGGGCGAGCTGTTATCTCCATGTAGTTCCGTAATGTCTCCACTCCACTTCTTCTAAGTTCATCTGCACCTGTTGAATTTGGCCGGTTACTAACGTACCAAGTTGCAACGGTAGCATGAGAAGACACGTGGGTCTGAGCATCTGTATTCCTAGGGGCGTCTTCAACAGGAGTGTTAGTCTTGCGGCGTCATCCTATATTTACTCATCACTAATATATGTTTATAACTTAGAAGTTAATTGCGCGGGCGAGCTGTTATTTCCAGTTCGTTCTTCATGCTTCCACTGAAAGCAACGTGCATCTGCCGGAGGTGATAGCTGCGATTGACTTCATCAGCACACGTGTTATTTTAGGCCATACTGCAGATGTGCGGTGTGAGGAGTGACGGAAGCCGTAAATCCTGATAGGCTTCCTGCATCTCGCAAGTAGAGCTTGACCAGGAAGGTTAATGGGTAGGGACACGAAAATTTTAACGGGTTATCTTTTCATTATGCCTTACTGCATTTTATACCACACTCGTATTTTACATAATATATTGTCTACTCTCATCATTCTACAGGGATTTTGAAACAGATAACATTGGCTGAAAATATGGTTAATAAAGTACTGTTAGACAGTGTGTTTTCATTGTGCATGCTATACGATGAATTAAAAACAGCGAGTAAAGATCGGCCTACTTCAACACTGACGAATTTAATAAATCATCATAAAGCTAAGAAAGTACATTGTGCAAAATAAATTTTGTCTCCCAGTATGAGAAAGTTTGATGGTTAGCGGGATGTGAAACAATAAATTTTATTGTTGGCCTCTTTACTTCATGAAGTATGGCATGAAGAGGGCTTCATGGATTTAATTCATTGGTAAAGTTCCATGCAAAAATAATAATAATAAAAAAATTGAACTGACAAACTCATGGGCACTTTTTATTTTAGTTAAAATTATTTTAAAAAAGTATTTACCTGCTCCTCTACGCGTTAACAGGAATCGATGTCCTCAGGCATACTGAACAACTGAAGAAGAGAGTAATATAACGTTGGTTTACTAATAATGCATATTGTTTAGCTACTCAAGGACTTCCGTCCGGGGAACATGATGAGTAGTACACATCTTAAAAAAAGAAATTTGTGGAATTTCTGAATATGTTGAATATCATAGCCTACTCTTGAAAATCGTAAGAATTCAGCAATTTTTAAAATTCAAAATAGAAATTAGCCCTTTATTTAAAAAAAAAAGCTTTACTAGAAGTCTAAAAACTCGCATTACTTTCATATATTTTCTATATAATGTTATTTATTTTTCTACACAATCATTTTATTGATGGATATCTAATAGCTACTTCGATGAAACCGCATAAATGAATCGTGAGTTTCGTCATCTTCGTTGTGTTCTATGAAATAACTAATGTACAGTGTGTGTACTGGTCTAACAACTATATTCATTGGTAGAATATAAAGTATTTTCTACATAAGCTACAACTACATGTTTCGGCGCTTGATAATGATCATCTTCAGGTTCAACATGAATTACTATCTAAGCAGTTATACAAAACATACATGGGCTTGTTTATGTGGGTAGGGAGGGGGTAAAGTGGGCACGATATCTCGTATCTGTCAGAAAGGTTGGGCGGTGTTAGTTACATGAGGTTTCATCCTATTGCCAAGCTATGTCAAAGCTTATTATAGTTAAATCTATCGTAAGTATTATGTCTATGTGTGCTGGCAACTAGAATATGTTAATAAATATAAAATTATATTCACATATATATATATATATATATATATTATTGTACATTTATATTTTGTTGGCCGGGTACCTCAGTCGGTATAGAGACTGACTACGGGCTGGACGGTCCGGGATGGAATCTCGGTTGGGACGAGATTTTCGCCCGTCCAGACTTGCCCTGGGGCCCACCCAGCCTCCTGTACAATGGGTACCGGGTCTTTCCCGGGGGTCAAGTGCGGCCGGGCGCGCTGCTGACCACGCTCCCCTTCTAGTGCCAGGGTCATGTAAGAGTAGAGGTATACCTCTACCAACCCTGTGGGCCACACTGGGTCTGTTACGGGATCGCTTTACCTTTACCTTTTTGCACTTTATATTTTATAATTCAGTGTAATTACACAACACACATAGATATAATATCATACCTACTATAGATTTCACTATAATAAGGTTAGATAAAGCTTGGTAATAGCATGGACCCACATGTAACCCATACCCCCAACCCTTCTTACAGACTCGAGATCTCGTGCACACTTTACCTCCTCCCTACCCCATATAAACAGCCCATGTATGTTTTGTATAATTGCTTACTAAGTATTTCATGTGAAACCTGAAGATGGCCATTATTAAGCGCCGAAACATGTAATTGTACCTTATGTAGAAAATACTTCACATTCTACCAAAAATATAGTTCTGTTAGACGAGTACACACATTCTACATTAGTTATAGCTTAAATGATGTTTGCCAATACATTTCTGAATATTCCTAACGATAATTAACCTAATGTTGAATGGCAAAACACTTTTGTTTCATATCGAAAAAACGCCGCCGGTAGTTTCGTGAAATATAGTAGCTGACTTACGGATGTGGCTGTTTATAGAAAAACAGAGTTTTTAGTGCGTAGACCCCTTGTCTGTAGCTGTAGCGTGATCATTCCGACTCTCCAGGTAGACTTGTTCTGCTCTCATCCGTATGAACGAAGTTTAGCCGCTTATCAACAGTTACCACACATAACGGTCGGTTCGGACCCAATAGATTGGCTACGTAAGGGGCTGTACTGGTTAGAGGTTCCGGCTGCACCTGCAGGCATTTCCGCAAAATATCGCAGTGCCCTTCGAGACATTGAATAACGTGGTGTGAATTAGTCAAGTAGCTGCATTAAATCAATTTGTATTTTGTTTTATGTTTAATATTTGGATGTATAGTTTTTCTGCCTGGCATAGACGAATATTATTTCATCAACAACCGTGCATTGTATTAATTATTCTCTCATACATGTCTCGAACGAGACGAGATTTAAAATCTGGAAAAACTATCGTTTAGATTATACTGGGAAGCCGTGCAAACTTCATACAGCTTGTCTCAACCATGAAATGTTAATTTAATTTCTACTTTGAGTTCAGCACATTCCAATCACACTGCCACACATTCCGAGAGCCTGAGTTGTGACCAAAAATGGTTGCCTACAGACTGACTGACCGACTAAATTACAACACCCCTTAGCATTCGCGCTTTGTTTATGACGGTGTATGGTCTGCTATGCACATCAAAGTGCTAGAACTGCTCTTTCCTCTCTATATAACACCCTTTTTCGGATATTGATGGTTTTTTTGGCACTTTTACTTGACTGGTAGGCAACATACTCGACTAATGTGTAATCCGCCTGATCACGTACCTACCTTAAAAAGAAGAAGAAGAAGTGATTGGTAAAACTATTCATGTGACTGTTTGAGTAAGTACGACACATTGAGTTGTATTACGGTTTACCGCTGGTTTAAGGTAAGCTTCGACGTCTCTGGTGTTAGCTGACTAATTTAGTTTCCAAATTCGAGTCCAAATTTTAATGCAAAATTCTAAAGTTATTACTTTTGTTTATACAGAGAGGCAAGTGGGTTATTCTGAAGACCTTTATCATTTAAGTGAAACTAGCCTGTAACTTACTTTTATGTAAAATTATATTTCTTATGGAATTGTACAATATAATGGAGAAATATTAAGATCTAAATAATGAGATGATTATTTTCTTTGTTCCTAAACTCCCGTAGTAAATCTTACGACTTTTTGCCTAAACCTAGGATTATTTCTAGATTCCCCACAGTGTTCATCTGGGCACAAATTGGTGTAAGTCAAGCCTTTTCCCCAGTAGGCACTACAACTGGTTGACAGTCGGTGGGATTCGGAAAATTGTACATTTAGTTACATACCATCTTAGGACCCAGTTGGAGATTACTACGTGCGCATTGTATTTGTGTGCGGTTACATGACTTGAGCTGAAAATAAGGTACGTGATGAAAATTTTGAAGCCGCATGATTTGGGATTCTAAATTTTGCTTTGAAGCTTACTTGCACCCATGAGTACGTTAGGATGACTGACGCACGACTACAGAGTTGCTAGAAGCAAAGAACGATTTACAATGCGTTAGAGAGCGAATGTCTTTGGGAGCAATACCGAACCTCCACAAGGATCAGTATTTAATTTCTGTCATTCCATGGTGGTCAACGTCTGATTCTACAGTTTCTTTTGAGGAATTGCTTGAAAGTATAGAGGCTTCAGGACGGATAGGACATAGGAGCGAAAATGACCAAGGCGAAATCGAAATTTTAAGGCTGACGGGCTCCGCGAAGTAATATTATAAGGGATTGCGCTGAGCTCCATGAAGTGGCATAAAACGGCAAATGTTTCAGGACGAATTTAGGCAAGGTATAAAGACTTGTATATATGGACTAGTATCACTTTAATAAATTGGAAACGGCGAGACAGTCGCGGAATGAAAGCATTCAAGAATTTGCAAATCGTTGTAAGGGACAAGCCAAAAACATATAGTTAAATAAGACGACCCAAGGATCCAGCGTGTTTATCGGGAAAATGCTGACCGCATGATCTTGCCTAGCATTTTATCGGGACTCACAAGGATTCCCGGTCGTCAAGTTCTGTTGTAGAACCCCCAGTACTGCTCTTTCCTCTCTATATAACAAACTTCTGCGGATATTGAAGGATATTTTTTGGTACTCTTACTTGATTGGTAGACACCATACTTGCCTACTGATCACGTACCTACCTTAAGAAGAAGAAGAAGAGAAGGAGAAGAAGTAATACTTGATAATACTATATATGTGATTGTTTGAGTAATTGTGACACACTGAGTTGTATTACGGTTTACTGCTGGTGCAAGGTACGCTTCGTCGACTGTGTTTTGTTAGCTGACTTTAATTTTGTTTTCAAATTCAAGCCGTGTCCAAATTTTAATGTAAAATTCTAAATGTATTACTTTTTCGTTATACACAGAGGCAAGTGGGTTTTACTGAACACCTTTATTATTTAAGCACAACGGGCCTCTAACGTACTTTAAGTAAAATTATATTTCTTATGAAATTGTACAATAGAATATGGAAGTATTAGGATATAGATAATGATATGACTATTTTGTTTGTTCCTAAACTCCCGTGGTAAATCCCAGGGTGGTGGCAGCGATAGACTACCGCAGGATTATTTCTAGACTCCCAGGTCTTAGTACCTTAACCCCCACAGTGTTTACCTGGGTACAAATTAGTGGAAGCCAAGCCCCTTTCCCCAGTAAGCACTACAAAATATTAATATGAAAATAAAATAGAAATAAAATTATGTTTGATTATAATATCATTATGAAATTTTGGCAAGAAGTAAATTGTTAATACAGACCAGATTAAATAGCACTGTAATATATGTTACTTGGCAGTTGTAAAAATGAAACGTCTTAGTGGTCTTTAAACCAATCCTTTTAGAGCTGTGACGAGGTTGCGCATCAAAATTCAATGTAAACTAACGACCGATTTTCACGGTACGTATTCTTCGATCAACTTATAATCTTAATATAATTTTTGGTATGTGTATAAGTGTCATAATATTACACATGGAGGAGAAATGTATGGAAGTATTAGGATGTGCCTTGCTTATGTCGAAATCGGGTTATTTTGTGGGTTATGTCTTATGTATTCGCAATAACGTTGTTTCGATTCTCGGCCAGTTTGGCCCACTTAATAAAAATTGCACCTACCGTAAATAAGTACATATTTCCAATACTCTCCTAGAGAAAAACTTTATTTGTTGTCTCCTTTTAAATAGGCTGGGTATTGTTTCATGTACATTTATGCAATATTTACACCACTGAGCCTAAAATTTTCTTGACGATTTTTATTTGTGGATTGAAATGTGTAGATATTTTCCATTCCTTGTAATAATAATTATTATTTTGTGTCATATTTTATTGTAGACTAATATATGTAACCAGTTTGGTATTGTCAGTATGGCGAATGGATGCGAATTCATGTGAGTGTAAAGGACGTTTTCCACTTCCTGTAATACGTATTACTGTAATGTGTAATATATTATATATTGTAGTTTTTTTTATGATACCACTTTAGTGGAATATGATATTAGTGGGATATTTACTGTATTGTGTCATTATGCCTACTGTCATTTTTCGTGATGAGATATGCATACATATGGTTTAAGAATGAGTGTTAGAGCGCAACCTCATGTTCAATGTTTTGAATGGATAAGGACATAGAATGATGAGATTTGTTCAAAACACGAAAAAAACGTAACAACAGAAATAGAAACATTTCTTAAAACAATTATGACAGACACGACAATTCGGTATTTAAACACTACACTGAACTTGAGCTAGCATCCTATTGCGAAGTCATTTATCGTTTTACAGCATTTCACATTACGGATCAACAAAAGAAAAAGAACGCAAACGATAGATCAAATGGTTCATGGCAATCGTATTCTAATATTAAAATGCTTGAATTATATCGAAGACAATCACATTACTAGTTTGACAAATATAGAAAGATATTTTGGTATTTCACTCTAGAGATATGAACTATTACATACTTATTTAAACAAAGTAACTTATTCACTGATTTCCAAAACATGAAAAAATGTACAATCATTTAAAATAGAGATCCCACAAAACGTTATTTTAAAGGACTGTAGGTGAATGTTTGGCCCTTCTTGAGTTACTAGTCACAGCATCTATGAAGGATCATCTGGGCATAAGTTAGAAAGAAATTATTCCGAATTCATAAGATATATCCGACATAATAGCCCAATGTTATTATCAGCTAATCACATCCTACTACTTGAGCATTAAATCTAATCACTTCAAAATACTGTGTCAGTTGCATTCCAAATATACATATAGAAATGTCACATGAACTTCTGTAAATTTAAGAGCGATTTAAGTAGAGTTTCCAGCGGAAATCACACAATTTATACATTACTTACAAAATGAATTACGTCACCCCATCAAACGAATTCGTGTATGAGACCACTAAGATGCTTTATTTTGACAAATACTACATCCCACCTAACTAATTGCTCTTGAATCCGTATGTGTTAACTTAAGTCATAACACTGTTTCATTACGACTTTTAACCTTTTGGCGCTGTAAATATTTTTAAATTTTAGCACATCCTGTATATGTAATGTGAATAATACAGGAACCAAATACTTTAGATGTATGAAACAAACTGCATTTTGAAGAGAAAGAAACGAAGAGTATATACCATGTTTAAAATATTTAGTACCTATACTTGTTGAATAAATATATAAAATGCAACTTTATAGGTTAGCTGTGCGGTACGACCACTTAGTTTATATTAGGCGTCAAACGGTTAATTATAGAGAGTTTTATTTTTGATTTGTTTTATATTTATGTTTAACGTTATCAAGATTTATGTATCCACCATTTTGCATTATATTTATTTTTTTAAGTATAACTTAATTGCATATATTTTGGAATTCGTCATGCTTATATACAGAAACTTATTTTGTTGTCCCGGCTCAAAAAATTTATCAACACTCCAAAAGAATCCTCCTTGTGGCCAAAAACCGTCAGAGTAATATAACATCAGTAATGTGGTGAAGAACTATATAAATGCAGTAGCTGTTTATTATTTAAAATAGTGTATCCGTGCACGGTTGTGGACGAAATAGTGTTCGGCGATGTTAGGCTTATTATTGATCCATATATGAAACATTACTGAAACACACAAGTTTATTTCATCTGTTATTTATCCTAAATATGTTTAGAACGAAAAAAAACTAAAACTTATCTACATTTATTTCCAAATTGAAAGTATAAATTACAATTTCTAAAAAAAAAAAAAGTTACTTGCAAACATTTAGTTTCCGTACTCGTGCAGACACAATAAGACTCCCTCCGTTTTGTACGTCCATAAAACCGTGTACAATAAGTGAAACAAATTATACCTTTCTTGGCTTATTAATAACTAAATATCTTTTTCACAAAGACTTGCCTTATTTTTCTCATCGGTGTGAACCACATTCACACACAACACAATAATACGAAATTCAGAATAATCAATTTTATGAATTTTTTATATCTTAACATATTGCTGAAAAAACTCTCTTTGAATTTAAAATTTTACATTTGCATATTGTGAAGCCATATGCAACACATCCCTTGAAAACACTTCTCTCATGGTGACCACAAAGGTAACCGAGACTTTGAAGGAGATTAGCTATTTATTAATAAAATAATTAAGGTAAATTTATTGCATCGGCTTTGTAACCCTTATAAACTTTAAAGTTTCGATTGCTTTGCTTCATTCCGTTGCCTTGGATTTCTATTTCTTATTTTATAGAATTATTAATTTTTCCCTTACTTTGTGAAATTTGTCTCATGTGTAGTATTCTGCTCAACGGAAGGTAAGTTTTGTGTGGTGGTTTTTACTACGGAATCACTAGGTTTTTTCATAGTTTATTATAAATTTTATAGATAGAGTTGTACAATTAATTCAAAGCATACATCAATTATGTACGACATGATCTTAAACGTGTTAACTCATTTTAAATTAAAATTGTAAAATTTCATGCCAAAATCATGTTATAAAAATAACAAAAATCTACGTTCGTAGTTAATACGAAAAGTAAGGGCGGCTTCCAACTTTTTTTTTTTAATTTTTCCCATTTTCGATTTCGATATTAATTTGGCTACGTTGTAGTTGATATGGATACATACATTGTTGCAACTAACAGCTGCATTAAATGTATGTGTACTTTGTTTTATGTTTAACATTTGGCTTTTTAAATAGCCAGTCTGTCGTGAAAAACCACTGTCTATTCCGTATCTGCTCAATGATACACTACGTGGTCGGACAACATACTTTGTGTACTCATCATGGTAAAATTACTGCACACCTCATTGCTGAATACCTTCGTGGTCGCCTTCAAAGTACATCCCTTAGGAAGCTATGCACCGATGCCATCCGTCAAGTCTATTTTTGAACTGGGTTTTTGGAATGGCGTCAGACCTGCCGTTGTATTACTCCTCATGTTATTAAAATACCTTCCTTTCAATATTTCCTTTATCTTCGAGAACAGAAAAACCCACTGGGGCTGGATCCGTTGAATAGGCAGGGTGTTCCAACACAGTCGTTTGTTTAGTTGCTAAAAACTCCCTCACGCAGTTAGCGCCGTGTGAGCAGGTGCATAAAAGATGCAAGATCCATGAGTTGTTAGCCAAAAGTTCGGATCGTTTCACTCTAATTTTTTCACCCACCCTTTCAAGTACTTCCAAATAGTAAACGTGTTTGACTCTTTGTCCAGTTGGTACAAATTCATAATGAACATTCCCTCTAATATATAAAAAAAAAGTCAGCAACATTGTTTTGATTCTTGATTTGGGCCGACGGAAAATTTTTGGTCGTGGGCAATTTGCAGTTATTCATTGTGCACTCTGCCGCTTCGTTTCAGCGTCGTATTGCTAGACCCATTTTCATCACGTGTGATGATATGGCTAAAAATGTCATCTTGCCTCTCCAAATGTCTTGGAAAATTGTGACTCTTCTTTGCTTTATTTCTTCGGTGAGCTACTTAGAGACAATTTTTACACACACCTTCCTCATAACCAGATCTTCCATTTAGATTTTCCTAACTTTTTCTGTCGACGTTAACTTGCTCTGCTGATTTTCACGCACAATTTGACGAATTTTTGCAATATTTTCTTCAGTTCTGCTTGTTGCTGGCCGGTCTGATCTCTCTTAGTCAGTGACACTTTCCCTTCCCTCAGAAAAACGTTTCACCCACCTGTAAACTTCTGTTTTCTTCATAGCATTATCCCCATAAACTTGCACTAACATCTCTCTGATTTCGTTTCCACTCTTTCCAAGTTTAACAAGAAATTGAATATTCGTTCGCTGCTCTAATATAAGCCCCGACATTCTCCCGGTGGCACACCAAAACACACGCAGACAGTAATAGATGCCATTCAGAAAAAGACTGCCATAGATCAACAACAACACGGCTGTGAAGCGCTTATATGTCAACGTAATCAAATCATACTAAGGCTTTTACCCATTGCTGCCACAGCAAGCACACGGTGGCGAGTTCGCGAATTTAATTGTCTGACCACGTATTTTACATCATAATCGAAATATTGCACTTATATAGGTCTGCACCAAGTTATTCAAGTAAAAGATTCCACCAGCTTTCAGGTCAAAAAGAGCATTTTCTGGGAGTGCCGATATATTTTGGGGGTTTGAGTCAGCAAAAATGTGTCAATATATTTGTATGTCGAATTCCAGCATATTTACGGAAATAAAAATTATCTGTGATATTGAAGCAATAATGATACAGTGGTATTACTTAAGTTGTTAATGCATACGGATTAAAGAGCATTGATGTCTAGTAGTATCTGTCAAAGTAAAGCATCTTAGTAGTCACATACACCAGTTCGGTTAGTGGGTTGACGTATTTAAATGCGGAAATGCTGTCCGAATTTCTTAATTTCCCATGGTATTTGTCTTAAATTACTGTAACCAAGATAGCAGTTTTGATAAATTAGCAACATTTTCATTAAATGACCGTTGTACTTTTGTATACACTACACAGTATTTTGAAGGTATCCGAATAAATGTTTATGTAGTAGATCTGATTAGCTGATGACGACAATGGGTTATGAAGTGAAATATACCTTATGAATTCGTAATAAGGATTTTTGAAATTACGCCCAGTTTGGTCTACCTAATTGTATTCGTAAGTAATTCAAGGATTCCAGATATTTATGTAATGTCATTTCAAATAACTTTTTTCTGGGTTTTCTGTTTTATAAAGTTGGGACGGACGTTACACAGCTGGGCAATATATGTTGCGCAGTGTACCACGTATGTCGCTGCTGTAGTTTATGCAACTACGAAGTCGTCCAAGTGTGGCGCTGCAGTCTTCCAAAATAATATTCTTTGTAACTAATTAGAATTGTTTTTCGCCGTAATAAATATTTCGCTTTTGCGGGCTTCATTGATCATTTTAAGAGGAGGGAATTCGGTAAGGTAATATTTCAGGTCATTTGTCTAAACGAACATATTGCTTACCCTCCATTTTAAGCTTCGTCCCCAGAATGCAAAAGGGGTCTCTTCCGTCTCTCCTGCTACCTTATACCCAAAACCCCAAACCGCGTTTCCCCAACCGCCCGTCACCCATAGTATAGTGCGTGGTGTACAGTGAATATGTGATATCCGTCGTTCATCATACAGGGATATGGTGGAACATATTTAGGAAATCATCTCCCAATATCAGCAGCGAATATAGGTGATGCCATACGTTCCTGAATGTCATACGGTCATACGGCACTAGGGATTATCGGTGTTGTGAACATGGGTTTTCTCACGTTCTTATTCAGTGACAAGTACCTGGGTATCCAGTTTCTGAATGACCTGGGATTGATTCGCAGCAAGGTGCCGTGTAACACCTGCGATCGTGATATGACCTGGTGCGCTGATCCAATAAGTACCAATGGTTTCATGGGATGATGTCAAAGGAAGGTTGCTGAGGTCAGATGTTCTCAGTCGAAGGCCATCAGGTACAGGTCCTGGTTCCAGCAGGGTCACCTCACCTTGCAGGACGTACATGTACTGTACCTCGCATACACCATGCGCCACGTACCAGCCAAACTATTGCGACAAAGTACGGCTTCAGTTCCAAAACGATAGCGTACTGGCGCTTATTCTGTAGAACGACAATGCTGGCGTATAAGGAGGGCTGCTCTGAAAAGATCGGCGGTCCCAATAAGACCATCTGAATCGACGAGAATATGTTCGGTTGGCGAAAATAAATAGGGGACACCCTGTTAAGGGGCAGTGGGTGTTCGGCTGTGTCGAACGTGAGTTTGGCAGAACAATTCTTGTTCCAGTACCGGACAGAACCACTGACACCTTGAAGACCGTTATAGGTGCTTGGTTCGAAACAGGCACTACGGTTATCAGTGATTGCTGGGCTGCGTACCGAGATCCAGACGCTCAGGGTTACACGCACCGTATCGTTAATCACACTATTTCGTTCGTCAATGAGGAGGTGGATCATATCAACACCATTGAGTCCAAGTTCGGTCACGTAAAGGCGTACCTTAAATCCTACAACATGCGGGACGACTACATCTACCACTTGCACACTACATGTTCGCGGCCAGGTGCAAATTTGCAGGAGTCGACCAGTTTACGGAATTCCTTAACCTTGTCGTGAGCACAGACTGGTCGTCGTCTGTTCCCGGCCCTCCACAAGACTCACGGCTGCTGTGATCCCAGGTTATTTGGCATCTCCACAATCAGGCACTTACGCATGCGCGCAGCAGTCATTCGTCGGCTGCGTGATTTCCCTCTCTTTCTACTCCCTCAGCAAGAGCACGGAAATCACGCTGCCACGGAGGAAAGCGGCGCGCCGTCATCTTTGTATCCAGCTTTGTAAATGTTCAAAGTTTGTATCTTGTTTCATGTTTTAGAATGTAATGCGTAAGTTACTTTGTTCAAATAAGTTTGTGATTGTTTAAATCGATGGATTGAGTTATTAGGGTTTAACTTATTCTTCTGAAAAATATTAATTTGATTGTCTCAAATTCATGCATTTTTATATTACAATATTATTGCCGTGGGATATTTCCTGTTTCGTACGCCATTCGTTCTCGTTTGTTCTTTCGTGAGGTGAATTGCTCTAAGATGATAAATTATTGCGTAATAGGGAGCTAGATCATGTTCAGTGATGAGGTTAGATAAATGGTGAAATGCCGTATCTGTTAAAGTTGCTTGAAGAAAAATATATATTTCTATTGTTACGTGTTTTCGTATTTTGCACATATCAAAAAATTGTCTTTGGTCTTATCTAATCAAATAACTGATCATGTGGTTGCGCTGTAACAATCCTTCATTTATTGTATGAATACACTTCCTATCATGGAAAACAGACGCAAAAATTCTGGAATGCAATGGTAGAAATAGCCCACGACAAATATATACCACTAAAGTAGTTTCATAAATTAGGCTACAACAACAAAAAAATATATGACACATTACTATAATACTTATTACATGATGTAAACAACATCTCCACATTTCAATCCACAAATTCAAACCGTCACGAAATTATTTAAGCTCGGTAACGTACCAGTTGCATTACTGTACATGAGCGCAATATAGACAACAAATAACGTTTGTTTATAGCTCAAATATTCATTCATTTAGTATTCCAGAGATTCACCAGAGTGCATATGGAACTTGTCATTAGATAACAACAGGCATAGAACAAAGTGAGTCTTAACAGTAAGATACATATGATAGTAGTTTGTGATTATGATAGATAAGTAACAAATCAGGTTTAGATAAGGAAATGTGATCACAATACACAATGAATGAAATACATAATTTAACTATACAGAACTTAAACACAATTGAAGAGTAATTACATAATGCACATCGACAGAATCTTAAATCAACATACCACTATAATAAAAACTTGTGATACAGTTCTCAATTCACGAGGACTAAGGTACTCTTCAATTGTGTAAAATGAGTAAGTGTGTAAAAATTTTTTCAGAGCGATATTAATTTTTTTTGTTACCAGCAACATTCTTAGTCTCTGAGTAAATTATTAAAAATTGTTATCCCTGAATAATAAGCTCCTTTTTGTTAAATGGTTAAGTTTACTTGAGGAAGGTATAAGTTATTTTTTTGTCTAATGTCTAAATTGTAACTTTCATTGTTTGTCAGGAAAAGACATTAATAAAGATAACATATATTGTGATGTCAAAGGCAAAATTGTAATTTCTTAAACATGTTTCTACATGAAAATCTGTTTCCACATCCTTCCTTAATTCTAAGTGCCTTTTTTTTGTGTGTGTATTCTTAAAATTATGGAGCTATGCGATGAGTTTCCCCAAAATATAATTCCATAGCTCATAACCAAGTAAAAAAAGCATAATAAACCACTTTTAATGATGAAACAGACATACATGTTTTGGCATTTCGAATTATATGACAAGTCTTACTTAACTTTTTCATACTTAAGTCAAGATGATTATTCCAAGGTAAAGGTAATGCCGTCCCATTACAGACCTGGACAGGCCCAGAGGGTTCCAGGAAGTTAAGGTTCCCAGACTTCTTGACAATGGCACAAGATGGTGGTAGGTTGTCAGCCTTACACACCGGCCGCCTTTACCCCCAGGAAAAAATCCTGGTACTCATTTCTGTTAGAGGCTATGTCAATGAAAAATTCCAGTGACACCAGCTGGGATCAAACCAGCGACCTTCCGATTATTCCAAGACAAAGTATTGTTCATTGTCACCCCCCGTAATTTTGTGTAGGAGCTGTTTGTGAAAAAATTTTTATTGAAGCCTATTTTTAAGTTTACTGTCAAATTTCTCTTAGTTTTAAAGTGTATATAATTTGTTTTATTAAACTTTACCGCTAGCTGATTTGCTCTTAGCCATTGATTTAAAGTTATAAACACTATGTAAATATTTTTGTTGAAATCTATTGGGTTTGAGTGAACAAATAAAGTACTAGTATAATCAGCAAAAATTATGGGTGCTGAAGTTTTATTTATAACCCTGGGATTAGTTATTTGTATATATAAAAAAAGTTGTTGTACCAATATTGAACCTTGTGGGACTTAATGTCTTACTCTAGCACAATTTTAAACTTTATTATTATTCTTGCTGTCATTATATATTGCTGTTCTACAATATCTTTTACCCAGATAAGATTGATATATTTGAAAATCCTTGTCAGCGATTCCATAGAATTTCAATATAGATAATAGAATATCATGATTAACCCAATCAAAAGTTTTCTCTAAATCACAAAAAATCCCTCCTACTTGTAGTTTATTATTCATAGCATTTAAAATCTCAGTTGTTAGTTTATAAGTTGCATTATCAGTCCTAAATCCTACTCTGAAACCATACTGTTCAATGCTTAATATGTTATATTTGGTGAGGTGTTTGAAAATCCTTCTCTGCATTACCGTTTCAAATATTTTTTAAAATGATGTTAAGAGCGATACTGATCTATATTTAGATACTTCACATTTATCATCATTTTTATGTATTGGTTTT
>Ga0123353_10006350_pt1 | contig 15723 bp, 14 predicted proteins | sample TergutLab28metaG_3_FD_92763 | JGI IMG/M metagenome (GOLD analysis project Ga0123353, IMG submission 92763) | Labiotermes labralis P3 segment gut microbial communities from Petit-Saut dam, French Guiana - Lab288 P3 | ecosystem: Host-associated > Arthropoda: Insects > Digestive system > Gut ... | reverse complement strand
TACTGTTCTGCGCATCCCATCCCAGCCATTGTCCGGCTCCTGCTTTTTCCCAAAGCGTCGGACAATGGCCCTATGAAAATTAATCCTCATCGGTCACAGATGGAGGTTATGCAACACAGTTTTAGAAAAGCGCATGCATTAATACTGCGGAACGCATCCTCGCCGTGATAGGAATATGTCGTATAACGTCAAGATCATCGATATCGCGGAGACCGAGGAACTTTATCTGAAATATTCGAATCTTCCCTTCCATACGGGGAAAGCGGAGATATACGGCATTTGTGTGAAATTATACACAACGGACCGTACCATAGCCGATACGTGGGACGACAATTTCTATTCGATGAGCAGCAACGTAAGGTCGCATGCGAAGATCGTATGCATAAGCGATCCCGAAAATGAATTGAAGGTGTTGTACAACATTGAAACACGAACCGCTTTCCTTTACAATTTCGACTATTACGGGTGGATAAAGAGCATCGCCTTGGCCGTAGCATCGGATATATTGGAAGATGCGCACGGGACCGATCACGTTCACGGTGCCGCACTTGACGTCGGAGGGTGCGGTATAACTCTCGTCGCGCCGTCGAAAACGGGGAAGACGACACATTCATGGGGTCTTCTGAGAATGAAGAACGCTCGTCTGATTACCGATGATTGGTACTTCGTCAGGAGCGAGGGCGGTTTACCGTTGGCCATCGGTTCGGAGAAGAACTGCTACATAGACGCGGACATAGGTGACGTCTGGGAAGAATATAAGCCGCTTGTTACGAACACGAAATTCGACAACAGAGGTAGAGGGATAGCCAACATAAGATGGGTCACCGGTAACGGCTCGGTCATTCCGATGACAACGCTGCGTCACATCATACTTCTGAGACGCGATCCCGATGAGAAGATAGCTGTCACACTGGAACCGAATGAAGCTTGGGAATATATGAAGCGGAACGATCTGTGCAATCCGCATCAGATGATCAGGAACGACAGGAAGATGAGGATACGCGAGAAGTTCTTCCGTAAATTCTTCGGTAATTCGGAAACGCATCTGATAAATACCACCGGAACGCCGGACGAGACCCAGAGGATAATACGCGAGATAGTGTTAAAGTAAGCGAACGATGCGTTTTTACGCCAAGTTTAAATACTACGGCGGTAACACTTAACGTTGATGACGAAGATGGGATTCACTATCGAGAAGTGGAGCGATCCGACCTCCGGATGCTCTATGAGAGATGAACCTGTCTCCGCCAGTCCGGCAGGGAAACGCAGACCGAGGTCGGGTTCGAAGGTCGGTCAGAATATGTTGTATGTGATCGCCGTTGCGGCGATCGTAATGTCCGCCGGCGTGGTCTACATGACCTTCTATGAAGATGACAGGCCTACCGTTACATTAAGTTCGGGCGGCCAATCCATAGGGGCCATAAAAGTCACCGAGGGCGGTTTTGTGGATATCAATTGGCTGGAGGACACCGGACATATACTGTCGTCGCCGGAGGCCGGCCTTAACTTCGCAGGCTGGTACACCGATCCGTTATATCAGGACGCGTTCTACAGATACACGCCGATACATACCGACACGGTGATATACGCAGGATGGAACGAACTGAACTTCGATGTCATTCAAAATGCTTCCTCATCCGGAAAGCCTAATACACTGACCTGCACTTTCACCAACACAACGGCCGTGCAGAACGAAGAATACGTGACATGGACCATAAGCGATTCGTTCAAGACATCCGGACCCATACCCGGAACGGCACCCGGGTCAGGTGTATCCCACACCACTACGCTGAACATAGGCATGTACGACGTCACCATGACGGTATTCTCCGATGACGAAAAGAAGAGCATGGTGCGCAGCGTCGTCATAGGCGAGGATGCCGGTGCGGCGGTAACGAAGACCGTCGCCTGGAACTTCAAAGGAGAGAAGTACACGCTTACGTACACTCTGCACGTCAGTGAGTACATCGAATTCGCAAAGATGAACCGGAACCGTGAGTTCAAGATACCGCAGATAGCCGGTTACACCGTATGGGATGTACCGTTGGTACACCGCATTGTCGACGATCTCAACAAGATCATGCCCGACGACCTTTCGAAGCAGGACCAGATGAATTTCTTAATGTTGTTCATGGACGGATATTGGCAATCGGATTCCGTGTACCACAGGATACCGGGCGTCCACAAGACCGCCGAGTCCGTTGAATATTACAAATACCCGGTTGAAACGTTATACGATTGGGCGGTGTACGATTACCAGGGAGACTGCGAGGATATGGCCATACTGGCCGCGGCCGTCGCAAAAGCATACGGATTCGATGATGTCGCCATCATAGTCCTCACCAACTCCGGCGAGAGGGAAGGACATGCGATCGCAGGGATAAAGGACATCAGCTTCGTGCCAGTAGCGGACGGTGACCTTACCTCCGTGACATTCTTCTACGAACTGAACGGATATTACGCGTGTGACACCGTCAGAGGGCAGAAGGTCGGAGAACTCGGCAGCAAATACAAACCCGACGAATGGACGAAGCGTTTGTTCCCGGTCACCGCATAACTTTTTAATCAGCCGGTTACGATACGTGATGTATGAGCGCGAAGGAGGATTCCAACAACTTCTTTGTGGGGATCCTTCTGGGAGCCGTCACCTGGCTGCCGGGAATAAGCGCCGGTATCCTGGCCGTACTTTTCGGTATATATGAACGTCTTGTGGAGGATGTGAGCCACTTAAGGACGAAGTTAAGGGAAGACCTCCGTTTCCTGATAGCGCTGGGATGCGGTATAGTCATAGGCATCGCGGTGATGGTGTTCATCCTCGACTACCTCATGGATGCATATTTCGTTGCAACGATGTTCCTGTTCGTCGGCCTCATAATCGGTCAGCTGCCGGACCTGCTTAAGATCACAAAACGCGGAGAACCCACGAAAGGATCCCATATCGTATGGCTTTCCGTTGGTTTCGCGGTAATGATGTTACTGTTGCTACTTGAACTTGGGCCGGGAGGCACCTGGGGCGCTGACACCATAATGGGTTCCGGCATCATTGTCGGCGTTCTGCTGTCATTCATCGCTGGAATGGTGTTCGCCGTATCTAAGATAGTACCGGGTATAAGCGGATCGACCATTCTGATCGCGCTCGGCCTGTGGTTCTGGCTGATAAGCGTGATGAAAGGTTTCGAGCTTACGTACCTTCTGCCGTTCGGGATAGGGTTCGTGGCAGGCATACTGTTGTTCGCAAAAGTTATGTGGTATATTCTCGAGAGATATCACCATCAGGTGTATTACTTCATCCTCGGTCTCACATTCGGGTCGGTGATCCTGATACTCGCGATATCCGGTGTCGGCAATTGGACAGACCTCGTGTGGGGGATATGCGCCGCGGTCCTCGGGATTGCGATAAGCTTAGCGTTCGGCCGTGTCAGAATGCCTTCTAAGACCGCTGCGTGATCGCTACTTGAAGAAATTATGCTTTTTCAAGTAACCCGCTACAAAGAACAGCGTAGCGGCCACCAGGAACATTGTAACGGCCAGCATGAACGGGAACCATGCCGTGTCGTTGAACGGCAGGTGGCTCAGAGGTTCCAGGTTCATTCCGTAATAGCTGAACACCATTGTCGGTATGGCCATCAATATCATGATGACGGTCAGCGTCTTCATCGTAACGTTCAGGTTGTTGGATATCATAGATGCGAAAGCATCCATCGTTCCCGAAAGGACGTCCGAGTATATGCTGCACATCTCGATAGCTTGGTGAACTTCGATAAGAACGTCTTCAAGCGTTTCCGTATCGTCCTCGGTCATCTTGAGCGCAGCACCTTTCAGGATCTTGTCCAATGTTGATTTATTGGCCTTCAGGGATGTCGAGAAGAACACCAATGATTTCTGGATCCCCAGCAGTTCTATGATCTCCTTGTTCTTCTGCGATACGTACAATCTTTCTTCGATGCTGTCCGATATCCTGTTCATTTGCCTTAAATATTGAAGGAAACGGTTCGCCACACGCAACATCAACGCCAGGACGAATCTTGTCCTCACGAATGTGTTAAGATTCCTCGGAGGATTCCTTTCGAACTCCGAAAGAAGGCTGTTCTCCTTCAGACACACGGTGATGATGTTCGATTTCGTTAACACGATACCTAACGGTATGGTGGAATACATCACTTTGCTTGAATCTTCGATGAACGGTATGTCCAGCGTTATGAACGTGTGCCCGTCATCGGTTATATCGACGTACGATGTCTCTTCCTCATCCAACGCCGCGCGAAGCACCGACGGATCGACACCGACAGCCTCGGTCACCCTCTTGATCTCAACGTCATCCGGATTGACCATGCTTATCCAGCAGTTCTCCTCGATGTTGTCGAGGGGAAGCAACTTCCTGTCAATCGTCTTCCAGAATGAGATCATGGTCCTCAGCTCGCAAAGAACATCATAATACCGAGGTATTATAAAACGTTCGGCGGTCGAAACATTAAATACGCCGCATACGATACCTATGCAGGGATACAATGGCTGAAAAGGATCAACATATAATGCCGCACCCGGACGGAGGGTGGCAGGTCAAAGGCGAAGGGAACGCGAAAGCAACGAAACGCTTCAAGACGAAGGACGAAGCCGTAGCGTACGCGAAATCCGTATCCAAGAATCAGGGCTCCAACATCGTACCGCACAAGAAGGACGGAAAACTGCAGAAGAAGAAGCATGTCTGAACCATGAGCGAAGAGAACGATGTCATAGCGAAGCTCAGGATGATACCATCCGTAAGTGAAAAATGCGCAAAAGGATTGTATCTGCTCGGGATACGCGAAGTGGACGACCTTAAGGGTAAGGATCCTGCGGACCTTTACTCCAAACTGAGGGAAAGGAAGGACTTCTACGCGGAACCGTGCATGCAGAATATGATCAAGATAGCCGTCGGCATTGCCAACAAGGGCATCGAGAACGTTGCTAAAATTAAATAGGTACGTCTGAAACTATTTAGACGAGTAACATATTCGCGTCCATTTGAGGTCGGTCAGTGTACTGGAACCAGAGTATAGAGTGTATGCCTATAGGCGAATTGAAGAAGCTGCAGTATAAGAGTTTGAAACATCTTGTCGATCACTTGTACGGCTTTAACAGCTTTTACTCCGGGAAGATGAAGGAGAGCGGCGTACGTCCCGACGATATAAGGTCGCTTGACGATATCGTTAAACTGCCGTTCATGAATAAAAGCGATCTTCGTGATAATTATCCGACGAAGATGTTCACCGCTCCGCGAAAAGACGTTGTAAGATATCACGTATCTTCCGGAACAACGGGTAAGCCTACGTTGGTAGGATACACGAAGAACGATATCGAATTCTGGACCGACAGTTTAGCGAGAGCATTGACGTCCATTGGAATAGGTGATGGCGATGTTATGCAGGTAGCGTACGGATACGGGCTGTTCACCGGCGGTCTCGGATTGCATTACGGCGCCGAGAAGGTAGGCGCGACAGTACTTCCGACAGGTACGGGAAGCACCGAACGTCAACTGGAATTGATGATAGATCTTGACGTTACGTCGATAGCTTGCACCCCGTCATACCTGATACACATGGGTGATGTGGCCAAGAAGATGGGCATCGATCTCCGTAAAGATACGAAATTGAGGAAAGCCGTGTTGGGCGCTGAACCGTGGTCGGAGAACATGAGACAGTACATCGAGAACGATCTCGGAGTGCAGGCGTTCGACATTTACGGAACCTCGGAGATATCGGGGCCGATGTTCACCGAGTGTGCAGAAAAGGACGGTATACACGTCTGGGGAGACACCGCGATAGTGGAGATCATAGATCCGGATACGGAAGAATCGTTAGGCCCCGGAGAGGAAGGCGAACTGGTGATGACCGTCCTGAAGAAGGAAGCCATGCCGATGATAAGGTACCGCATCAAGGATCTTACCACGCTCATCGAAGATGAATGCGGATGCGGGCGCACTTCCCCTCGTATAAAGAGGATAACCGGAAGAACGGACGATATGCTCATAATTCGCGGAATAAACGTGTTCCCGTCGCAGGTTGAGCATACGCTGATGCAGATAGATCAGGTTGACGGGAAACAGTTCATGATCTCCGTCGACCGGATCGGAGCGTTGGATTACATGAACGTTCAAGTTGAAATGAGACCCGAAGCGTTCAGCGATAAGATCGATGATATGCTGAAATTGAAGAAGTACATATCATCGGAATTGAAGAAATATTTGAATATAGCTGTGGAAGTTGAATTGATGGGTCCCAATACGTTACCAAGATTCGAAGGAAAAGCGAAGAGAGTTACAGACAGGAGGAAGATGTGATGTCGGAATATCTGATAAAACAGCTGTCCATCTTCATAAACAATGAGCCGGGGCGTTTAGCCCAGATCGCCGCAGCGCTTAAGGAATGCAACATCAACATGAAAGCGTTCAACATAGCGGAGAGCAGCGGGTTCGGGGTGTTCAGGGCCATTGTCGATGATCCGGACAGAGCGTTCAAAGAACTGAGCAAGAAAGGGATCGTAGTGAAGGAGACGAACGTCATCGCCATACCCATGGTCGATAAACCCGGAGGGCTGTTGGATGTCCTCAAGGTTATCGGAGATGCGAACATAAACCTGGAATACGGATATGCGTATTCGAATAAGGATGCGGCGTCGTTCTTCTTCAGAGTGAATGATTCGGATGCCGCCGTGAGTACGTTGCTTGCCGCAGGCAAGAAGGTACTCAGGGAGAACGAGATCTGATGGGAAACCTGAATGTCGTCGTACTCGGGTCCAAAGACCTTGCCGGGAACATCGGCAAGAAGGGAACGATAACAGACATGACATTCTTCAACCTGAAGAAGGGTGACGATTCCGTCACCCTCATTGAACCTACTAAGTATCCCGAGAAGATGTCGTCGCTCTTCTATGCGGCGGCGATGTCGGAATTCGCGATACTCGTTATCGAGAAGATCGACAGTACCCTCGGCGAAACGATACTGATGATAGATTGCATGGGCATCGACAAAGGATGGATCATCCTCAGGAATTACATACAGGAAGAACAGCTGCGTCCGTTATTGGCGGGAACGTCATTACAATCATACATCATAACGGAGGACGATCCCGTGAAGCTGAGGGAAGAGCTTTTGGTTTTAGCATCGAAAATGGACCGCGGTAATAACGGAACATGCGGTTCCGTTCCCGTTGACAGTCATTTCAACGTGAAAGGTGTCGGAACTGTCGTCCTCGGATCGGTCATAGACGGAAGCGTGAAGAAACATGATAAGATGCGTGTCCTTCCGTTGAACGAAACGGTCATACTGAAATCGATACAGAAGCATGACGTGGACAGTGACGATTGTGTGAAGGGTGATCACGTCGGTCTTGCGTTAAGAGGCATAGAATCTGAAAGACTGGACAGAGGATATGTACTTACGACCGATGATTCCGTTAAGTTGACGAAGACCATCAAAGAGCGCGCCAAACTTGTAAAGTATTGGCCGGCGCCGTTGAAGGAAGGCATGGTCATGCACATCGGCCACTGGATGCAGATGATCCCGTGTCGAATAAAGAGCATTGATAACGGAAGCGATTGGAAAGAGCCGCTCATTGAAATGGAATTAGAGAGCGAGATGATACACCGTCCCGGCGATCTCGGGATGATGATGTACCTCGAAGGCGGAAAACTCAGAGTGGTCGGCAAGATCGGACTCAAATGAATAAATAATATGAATGTGTTCAGTGACAGCAGTTAGCATGGTGAACCGATGAGCTACTGGAACAAGGACATTGAAACGATGTCGGTGAAGGACATCAAGGCACTTCAATCGAAACTCTTGAGAAAACTCGTAACCGAGATGTACGAGACGTCGAAATTCTATCATGATAAGATGGTCGCCGCCGGTGTGAAGCCGCACGACATAAAGGACCTGAGCGATCTTACAAAATTACCGTACATGAAGAAAACGGACCTGCGTGATAACTATCCGGACAAGCTGTTCGTGAGACCGCAGTCGGATATCATAAGGTATCACGTCTCATCCGGGACCACCGGGAAACCAACGGTCGTAGGCTATACGAGGAACGACATAGAGAATTGGTCCGAATCGCTGGCCAGAGCGTTCACATCATGCGGCCTCGGAAAGAACGACGTCATGCAGATAAGCAACGGATACGGTCTTTTCACCGGCGGTCTGGGAAAACATTACGGCGCCGAGAAGATAGGCGCCGCCGCATTACCGGCGAGTACGGGTAACACGGCCAGACAGATAGAACTGATGCGCGATCTTCCGGTCACGGCGATAGCTTGCACACCGTCATACATGTTCCATATAGCCGATGCATGTGACAGGGCGGGCGTGGACATAAGGAAGGACACTAAACTGAAGGTCGGTATATTGGGCGCGGAACCCTGGTCCGAAAGCATGAGGAAGAAGCTTCAGGACCGTACCGGAATATTGGCGCAGAACTGTTACGGTACTTCCGAGATATCGGGGCCGATGTTCACCGAATGCACCGAGCAGAAAGGGATACACATCTGGGGCGATCTCTGTTTGATGGAGATACTCGACGATAACGGGGAACCGTGCGCCGACGGCGAAAGAGGTGAAATGGTAATGACCATGCTCCAGAAGGAAGCGTTCCCTTTGATACGATATAAGATAGGCGACATCAGCTCACTGGAATGGGAGAAGTGCGGATGCGGGAGAACTCACCCGAGACTGCAGAGGATAACCGGAAGAACCGATGATATGCTGATAATACGCGGTATCAACGTATTTCCGACACAAGTAGAGGATGTCATAGGCGAAATGGAATTCCTGTCGCCGTTCTATCATATAACGGTGGACGCCGTGAACTACATGGATAACATACTGATAGAAGCGGAGATAGCAGATCACGCGTTAACGGATGATATGACCCGCCTCGGTAAGATGGCAAAGGAATTCGAAAGAAGGCTGAAAGATGTCCTTAACGTGAAAGCCGACGTGAAATTAACGCTTCCGGGTTCGATGCCCCGTTCGGAAGGAAAAGCGAAGCACGTCACGGATCTAAGAACATACGAATGATACCGTTGTCCGGTGGACGGAAGGGATCGGCTGAATATCGTTCAAATGTGATCGAAAAGTAAAGTTATACGGCCCGGTCTCCCGGGCCGTGTTTACGATCTAACGCATGCTGTATCTTCTCAGCCTGAGGATCTTCACCGGTTTCTTCTTGCGCTGCATATTCTCAGGCATCTCCATCTTATGCGGATTCGTCATCGGCATCACCGCCACGGTATCCTTCTTCGGCTTTAAAAGGCATCCGATGAGCATTATGGCCGTCGAAACAGGCAGCGCGACGATCAGCGGGTCAATGAATATCAGTTGCCCGGTGACCAGAGGGTCGATGCCCAGTCTTCCGCCGATGCTCGCATTGATGAACAGCGCCCAGAACAGCCAGATCAGAGAACCTGCGACGATACTCCATTTGGCCGGCTTTGCTAACGGTTCCTTAGAGAATATCGCATGTGTGTACGCCGGCAGCAGAGCTGCGGCGGTCAGTCCCATGAATATGGCCGTTGCCCTCGCTATTATGTCCAGCGGTAACAGGTATGCGATTATGACCACAACGACCATCATCATCACGGTGGCGATACGCGTTATGCGAAGCGACGGTTTGTTCCTGTCTACCCTCTTGAACTTCTTCCCCGCTTCAGACCATATATCGTATCCCGCAGCGGCGCCCATTGTGTGCAACAACACGCAGATCGTCGATATCGCGGCGCACAATATCGCCAGTATGAAGACAACGAAGAACAGTTCTCCCCACGCACCCATCTCTCCGAATATATCGGTGACGAAGTTCGGGATCACCGTATCAAGTGCGAAACCAAGGTCGAAGATCGGGCTAGCACCGTAATACAGATTGGTGAGCGCACCCACCGTGTATGCTGCCCCGACGATCACGATCATGAATATGGCGCCTATGGTAAGCGACCTGTTCAGCGTTTTCGTATCTTTGGCGGTCATGAACCTTGCCACAAGCTGCGGCTGCGCCAAAGCACCGATACCGACACCCATTAACACTGTAGAGACCAAATACAACCATGCATTGGAACCCGTACTCGGGAACGATGTCCATCCGGTGACCCCTTCCCACATACCCGAACCCGGATATGAATCGCTGACGGCCGGCCACAGATCTGTTAAAGATTGATGGATGCCGGAGATGCCTCCCTTGTCCCAGAGGACGAAATACGTCACTAATATTATCAACAGCATTCCGATGAACATTATCGCGGCCTGTAACGCATCGTTGTACATCACGGCGATTATACCGCCGTATGCAACGTACAGGAGAACGATGACTGACAGCAGGATTAGCGCAAAGTCCCTGGGAATGTCCAATCCCGAATAGGAAAGGAAGCTCACTCCCGCGATGAGGACCGCGGCACAATAGATGGGCATACCCACCAGCACGATGATCGCCGTCACCGTCCTTATGAATGGTGATTTGAATCTCTTTCCTAAGAAATCAGCGAACGTCAGCGCCCCTTCTTTCACGTTGAGCCGTCTGACACGTTTACCGAACACCACGAAAGCAATGAAGAGACCTACGAACAGGTTCAGGAAGACCAACCATATCATTCCCATCCCGTAACCTGAGGCCACTCCTCCGAATCCGACTATAGCGGAAACGCTCAGGAATGACGCACCGTATGCAAGTCCTATCAGCAACGGATTGGATTTGTTACGACCCAGCATGAACTGGTCCTGGTTCTTGGTATGTCTGTGCCCGTACCACCCCAGGAAGAACGTGACCGCGATGAACGCCGCCAACACGCCCACGAACATTATCGTGTTCACCATTTCAATCACTCTCGTTGCGCTTTAACCAAGCATACAGGATGCAAAGTATGACAGTACCTACAGAGGCAACATATCCTCCCCACACCCAGGGGTCTTCTATTCCGAACAACATTCTGATTCCTCATTGCTACGTGCTAAGCCTTGTCACGGTTAAGCCCTCTTCCGATTTAAAGATAACGCATATCCGAGATGTACTTATGATAAGGCAGGAACGGCTTCGAATCGCAAGATGTTAAATATGCTGTTCACTTAAGGGGTGACGCTAGGCTTGACCGGGATGTTTGGCGTATCCTTGTATACCGAAACCGTCAATATGCGGAGGTGACAGCAGGGGACGGCGCTTATGGATCCCTCAGGCCCTCAACAGTGACTATGAAACCCTGTCTTGCGAGGCTGGCGTTTGTATTCCGGACGGCCGGAGGGTCGTTTCGGGTGCATTTATCATGGGGAACGGGTCAGGCCCTGACGGGAGCAGCCTTACCGTGGACTACCGACGTTCGCGAGGTAGCGGGGTTGAGGAACAATGCGGATAACCTGAGGGTTGAAGTGGTGTCAACCCCTGTGGCCTGGCGCTTCATTTCTTCTTGGGGCCGCAGCCGGTTATTATATCCTTCGAAAAATCGAACAACACTTTCGACGAATTGCCGCTGCGCAGCACCAGTTTCCGGGAATCATCCACTTTGCCTACGACCGCTGCATCAACTTCAACCGTTCTGAAAAGATCGATCAGACGCTGCGAATTCTCGGGTCTGCAGGAGAACGCGAACCCGCATCCCTGGTACGTGAGCATCCATTGTATCACGTCCGCGTCTTTCGGACGCGGTATCTTATCAACGTCGATCGCCCCTCCCTTACCCGATGATTCGAGAAGCATTCCCATGGTACCTATACAACCGGGGTTGCTCATGTCCTTTCCCGCCGTAACAAGATGTTCCTTTGCTATTTGACACATCATGGCCATTTGATCCTGCACCAGTTTGTCATCCTTCCTGGTGGTGGTGTCCCACGCATACATCAACCCGTGAGGGAAGAATCCGTCCGTGTCCATTGCAAAAACAATATCATCACCTGCTTCCGCGGTGTTGCTCCGTATGATATCCGACCTGGGGACAGTTCCTATTATAGAGACGTCGATCGCGTTGTAATTACAGTCGGGATGCGTATGACCGCCCACTATGGGGACGTTGAACTTACGGACCGCGCGCTCCATACCCTTCAGGAGTTTTGAGCACACCTTCCCGTCGTTCAGCGATATTATATCGACCATCGCCAGCGGTCTTCCTCCCATGGCGGCTATATCGTTCACGTTAACTAGAACGGAAAAATAACCGGCGTAGAACGGGTCCGCTTTCACCAGGGACTCCATGATCCCGTCCGCCGCGAACAATATACAATCATCCCCGTACTCTATGGCTGCGGCATCCTCTCCTTCGGATGCGACAACGTTCGTGAACGACGACGTGGGAAGGAAACGTACTATCTCGTGCACGGTGTTCTTCCGGGTAACGCCGGGGAACTCTCGTATCGCGGATACCAGGGCATCTAGATCCATGTACGGCGATTGGCTATAAGCAATAAAAAGATGACGTCAGATAAGTTTGGATTGTTTTGTTTCCGCGGTCAGATGCCTTGATTCGGTGAGATCCAACACCATCGTCGTCATGACGTCGAACAGCATGGGGGACATGTTCGATGACGGCACGACGGCATCCTGTCCCGATACCATGTTGCCCGCTCTCCTTAACTGTTTCCTGCATTCGGTGACCTCTCCCTCGGATGCGGGGATACCTATCGGCCTGTTCACACCGGATGCCTTCAATTCCGATTCGAATATCGGCCTTTTCAGGATCCTCGATAACGTGAACAATATCAGCTCATCCGGATCCGCAGATACCTTACGGCATGCTTTCCCCACCTGTTCATATATGCTGTCCGGAAGGGCTTTGGAGACCACGTATATCTTTGACGGAGGTACTTCCCGTTCCTTCAGATACCCCATATCGGTCATCGCCCTCAGGTATCCCGTGAGTATGAGCCGGTGATGTTTGAACCCTTTGGATTCAAGATCCTTGGCCAATGCGCTTATCGACATCCCGTCGCGTCCCAGGCAATCGGCCAGCATCCTGTAGAAACCTTTCTCCGGATTGAACATCGTGTGTCTGATAACAGATCTGATAACTTAAATCTTGCTGACGGAATCCTCTCAGAACACGGACGGATCATGGCCGTCGGCCGTTTTCGAGCCCGTTCGACCGGATAACCATCGAACATCTGGATGGTGCTTCGCCGAAGGTTTTTTCAAACGTTTTTCAAGATATCCGGGCAGTTCCGATAACCTATCGGAAAAATATACGTGAATGCGTGATTAACAGCGGAATGAAAAAATGCTGGGTATATATAGTCGATAACTAATATGGTAACAGATATGATAATTAAACGCCACTTATGTTTTACCAGACCGAGTTCAGAAATTACTTTATATTGGCACCGTCGTGTCACGATGCTTAAGGTGATGCACAATGGCAGAGAGCAATAAGATTGTACCCGGCTCCAAGAAGAGCGAATCCACGGACATAACGCTGTTCGTGAGAACCTCTGACGAGGAGATCAAGAAATGGGACAAGTCGAAGATATACGATGCGCTGATGCGCGAAACGGACATAGGCGAGGATGCCGCCTCGATCGTCTCCAGAGAAGTGGAGAAGATGGTATCGAAGATGGACCTCGAATACATTTCCGCTCCCTTGATCAGGGAGCTTACCAACGCGAAGCTTTTCGAATACGGATTGGAATCCATACGCAAACAGCACACGAGGCTCGGCGTTCCGATACATGACGCAAGGGAGATCATAATGAGCCCCAACAAGGAGAACGCGAACGTTCCCCATGGTCCCGAAGCTACCAATCTTACGTTGGCTGAGAACATAAAGAAAGAGTTCGCTCTTCTGGAAGTGTTCACTCCGGATATAGCGGATGCGCATATGAGCGGTCTCGTGCACTTACACGACCTGGGAATGATAGACAGGCCGTACTGCAGCGGACAGTCCATAGAGTATGTGAAGAAGTTCGGTCTGAACCTTCCGAACGCGCTTTCCATCGCAAAACCGGCGAAACACCCGGAAGTGCTGATAGAACAGATAATAAAGTTCTCAGCAGCGCTGCAGGGACATTTTGCGGGTGCGATAGGATGGGATGCGTTCAACGTGTTCCTTGCTCCGTATCTCGTGGATGTGGATGACGTGAGGATGAAACAGCTCGCGCAGATCCTGATATATGAATTCGCGCAGCAGGCGGTGGCAAGAGGCGGCCAGTCCATATTCAGCGACATAAACCTCTACTGGGAGACGCCGGACCACTTCATGGGCGTACCGGCGATAGGACCGGGCGGTAAGTTCACCGGAAAGAATTACGAAGATTACAACTACGAAGCACAGCGCTTCCTGAACGCACTGATGGATGTGTACATAGAAGGCGACGCCATGGGAAGACCGTTCTTCTTCCCGAAGCCGCAGGTGCACATAACGGAGAAGTTCTTCAAGACCCCGGGGCATGAGGAGTTCCTCCTCAGGGCATCGCAGCTCGCTTCCGAGAAAGGGAACACGTATTTCGTGTTCGACCGCGGCAACACGGCGAAGATATCGGAATGCTGCAGACTTGCGTTCAAACTGAATGACGAGGATCTTGCTGAGGCAAAACAACCGTGGAAGATGAGATTCTCCGCGATGCAGAATGCGACGATCAACCTGCCGAGGATAGCTTACATGGCCAACAGGAATGATGACGTCCTCTACAAGACGATAACCAGGTCAATGGAACTTGCGGTCAAGGCGCACATGCAGAAGAAGGATTTCCTGAAACATCTGCTTGAGCTGAAGAATTACGGGCCGTTAGCGCTGCTGGCGATGAACCTGGACGGGGAACCTTACTACAGGATCGAGAAATCGTCGTACCTTATCGGAATGGTGGGATTGAACGAATTGGTACAGTACCACTTCGGACAGGAGATCCACGAGTCCAAAGAGGCGATGATGTTCGCTCTCAACGTCATAGCGTACATGAACAAGGAAGCGAAGAGGCTGTCGGAGGAATACAACATCAAATTACCGCTTGAGCAGACCCCTGCGGAAAGCACGGCGTACCGTTTCGCGAAACTCGACATGAAAGAGTTCCCGCTGCAGGCCAGTTCGGTGGTCAAAGGCAACAAGGGCACCGGCGAGTTGTATTACACCAATTCGACGTACATCAACGTCAGCGCCGATATAAGCCCGATAGAGAGGACCAGGATGGAGGGGAAGTTCCACCCGCTTATCGAGGCGGGAGCGTTAACGCACATATGGCTCGGAGAGACGAAACCCTCGCCGGAAAGCATTGCGGCGTTCGTTGAGAAGACGTTCAGGAACACGCAGAACGCACAGATCGCGTTCAGCCCCGAGTTCACGTCATGCCTTGACTGCGGGAAGACCGTACGCGGATTAACGGAAACGTGCGGGAAATGCGGTTCCGATCACGTCGAAGGGATAACCCGCGTCACCGGATTCTTCTCAAAGATCTCGGGATGGAACAAGGGCAAGACCGGAGAACTGCAGGACAGGGTCAAAGGACAGACCTTCTGAATAAACCCCGATAAACACCTTAATTTCTCGTTTTTCAACGGAAGAAAAAATCGATTAGCCTTATTGTATAACATAACCTTACGAAGGATAAATTCCGAAGATTTATATACGATGTTCGGGAGCATCATCTGATAAGCATGAGCAACTCCACAGTGGCTATCGCGATAGGCTTTATGTTGTTCTTCGCAGGCGGCACCGCCTTCATACTCGTATCGGATACTTCGGAAAGGACCGATCTTGACATAAACATCATAGCAACGGTCAATATCAAC
>Ga0123353_10006347_pt1 | contig 15727 bp, 12 predicted proteins | sample TergutLab28metaG_3_FD_92763 | JGI IMG/M metagenome (GOLD analysis project Ga0123353, IMG submission 92763) | Labiotermes labralis P3 segment gut microbial communities from Petit-Saut dam, French Guiana - Lab288 P3 | ecosystem: Host-associated > Arthropoda: Insects > Digestive system > Gut ... | reverse complement strand
CCTGTTTCTGGATCTATTTGTACTGATGAGCGTTGTATGGTCTCCGTCCATTTGTTGGTTGTATAGGAGTGCAGTTCGTTGTGTAGTGCGGTTACCTCGCCCTCCACGTTTGTGCCGCCCAACAGCCCATGTATAAGTTTATCAAACGCATACTCTTCGTACTTACAGTCCAGGTATACGAGCACGAGGTCTGCATTGGTTATTATTGTAATGCCCTCTGCGTTCGCGGCATGCCCATTAACGGTAAAATGGTATTGGTCTATCCCGCTGTTGTTCGCCCGCTCGCTGCGGATCGATGCCGTAAGCGTTGCGTCAAGCTTTGTGATGTGCTCATATGTCTTTGTCAGCTCTATGTCGTCGCTTTTGAGGGTTATCGAAGGCACTAAGGACATTACCGACGTCAGCACCGCAAAGACAACCGCCACATGCAGTACCACTAAGATAACCATCAGCATCCCCTTAAGGACTAATGGGTTTGCCGCCAGCTTTTTAAATGCCGCCGCCGTGTACTTTACTGTTTTGTATGCGGCCCTTGCTGTTTTCGCCGTTAGTTTAAAAGCCGTCCGCGCAACCTTGCCCGTTGCCCTTGCTGTATATCGTGTGGTTCGCAGGACCGTTGCCGGCGCCCGGACTGCCCTGTCGGAAAATTCCTTTCGGTCTTTGTCGTCGTCGCCGCCTACAAAGGCGGCGGCGTTAATTACTTTTGACGCTGCGCCGCTGGTGTTTATCCCGCGACTGTTCTTGTTCGGCGCGTTTTTGGCTTTCTTTCCGCCACCGGGCTCACGTTTGCCGCCCTCTTCGCCCCTTTTCTTTTGCCGCCCTTGCCCGGCATTTTTTCCTTTGCGGCTGCCATAGCTGGCTTTTGCCTGTTTTCCATCCCCGCCCGGTTTGCGCCCCCCGCCGACGCCCCCGGCTCCGGGCGTGCTCGCGGGAAGCTCTGGCGGCTTGCTTTTGTGCTGCTCTTCCGCTGATGGCTTTATAAGCTGGTCTTTTATCCTGTCGGTGTATTTGTCTTTGACAGAGCCTTCGCCGACGCGCTCTTTATTTTCTGTTTTTATAACGCTTCCCTGGGACCCCTGGGCTACTGCCCCACCTGCAGCGCCACCCAGTACGGCGGCGCTATAAACCATGCTTTCTACGTTTGCGTGGGCAGCACGCGCCGCTGTGCCGGCAACGTTTTGGCGCGGTTGTGTGCCCCCGTAGTTGCCTTGCGTATACAGCGGTGTTATTTTTACGCTATCATGTTCCTTGACGGCGTCGCGGTAGCTTTCGCTCTTGTCTCCCCTTATCTTTGCGTCTGGGCTATTTTCTTTTACCTTATACGCCGGTTCTGCCATAAAAGCGCTCTCCTTGTTCGGCGCGGCTACCCGCACGATAGCGCGTCGCCTTTTGATGCATCCTGCGGGTTTGCCGCCGCTGTTCGCTACAGGGCAGCGTTTTTCGGAGTTTATCCCGCTATTTTGCCGTTGGGCTGTTGGTTTCGGGCCACTTCCTCGATTTTTGTTGTCATCATGCGGTACAGGTCCGATTCCACCGGGAACTTGTTTACTATCGGCACTATAGACTTGCCGGCAAACAGCAGCCCCGCGCCGGGGTCGCTGTTTGTCACATGGCTAAGCTGCTGTTGGGAAATGTTCAATAATGAGGCAAGCTCGTTCCGGTCGCTTGTCGCCTGCTTAAACATCAGTATAAAGTCGCTGTTGGAAAGCATTCGCCGCGCAAGGTCGGACAACAGCAGCGTCTCCACGTTTTGCGTTATGCCGGTCGGGATCGCGCCCCACTTCCTGGCCCTTGACCACAATTCAAAGAAATAGTTCGTAGAATGCTCGTTTTGGAACAATAGCTGTATTTCATCGATATATATCCACGTCCGCTTCCCGATCGCGCGGTTGCGGGTTATCCTGTTCCATATTTGGTCAAGCACTACGAGCATGCCAAATGTCCTAAGCTGCTTGCCAAGGTCTCTTACGTCGTAGACCACCAGCCGTTTCGTTGTGTCGACATTGGTGCGGTTTGCAAACACAGACAGCGTGCCGTCGATATATAGCTCAAGGTCGAGGGCGATCCCCTGTGCTTCCGGCTCTGGCTGCGACTTAATTGTTTTGTGCAGCTCTTTTAGCGTCGGCATTGCCGCATGTTGCGGGTTTGCAAAATAATCTTTATAGGTCATCATGCATGCGCGGCTTATGATTGACCTTTTTGCTGCCGAAAGCCCGTCCCTGCCGCCAATAAGCAATTCGCATATTGTTAAGATAAAGTCGCTTTTAAGGTACAGCGGCTCCTCGTCGTCCGCGTAGTCCATTGTTACGTCAAGAGGGTTGATATAGTTTCTGGAAGCTGCCGATATGTTTATTACCTCGCCGTCGAACCCTTCTGCCAGCAGCGCGTATTCGCGCTCCGGGTCGATCACGATCACTTCGCTGTTGCTGTCGTTGAGCAGCGTAGATATCATTGAAAGTTTTCCGGCGAAGCTCTTGCCGCTCCCGGGCGTGCCTAGTATAAACCCGTTGGGGGCGTCAAGTAGCTTGCGGTCGAAAAACACCAGATTCCGTGAGAGTGCGTTTTGCCCATAATAAATGCCTGATTTATGGAATATTTCCACTGTTGTAAATGGCACGAAAATGGCTGTGCTTGCTGTCGTTAGGGTCCGCTGTATTTCGACATGGTTTTTGCCTAGCGGGTATATGCTGTTGATCCCCTCTTCCTGCATATAGTCCAGCGTTGCCGCTTTACAGTTCTTCTTCCGTACCGCCGCTAATATTTGTTCCACGTTTTCGATTAACTCTTCTTCCGTTTTGGCGTACGTATATATCAATATCGTCACCCTGTTAAGGCGCTGGTTTTTGTTCTGCAGGTCGTCTAGCAGCTCTTCGGCCTCTCGCAAACTGTGCCGCAGCTCATATGGTATCATGTCTGGGTCATACCCGGATTTTTGCGCCTTTTTTTGCTCGTCGATCTTTTGCTGCTCCATAAACGCTATTTTTCGTTTTATCAGGTCAAATGCCTCGTCTTGTTCTATTGTATGTATGTGCAGCGTGATCGTCATGTCTATTGGCACGTCAGATAAAACGGAGATTAGCTCATCCGTCAGGTCTGCCGGGAGGTCCCGGAGGAACAGCACCTGCCCGATGTTGTCGCCTATTCCAAACCGGAACCTGCTGTCCCGGAAATTGAAGCTGCTTGGCGCTATGGCGTCCTTTGTTGTCAGGCTGCTTGACAACAATGTTCCGTAGTCCCAATCGAAGCGTTCGCCCGGCCTGTTTATACAGTGCAATAGCTCCAGCCGCTCAAGGCCGCTTAAGGTTCTTACGTCGCACCCCAGCGATTTCATCAGCCCCGTCATATCCGCCTCTATCCTCGCCAACGGTTGGATTGCGGTCAGGTACGAGCTTGCATGCGTGGCAAATGTAACATATTTATCCCGCATGATGCTGTTTTGCCCCTCCAGGGCTTTCTGGGCGAGGATGCCGTTCATTTCCTGGCGGTGTTCGTCGAGGGCGTCGCCTTCAAGCTTCGAGAACATGTTCTCGCGGAATTCTTCGGCGTCGATCCTTCTGTTGATGATGCTTATTTGCACGTACATAGTCGAGTCGCAATAGTTTAAGAACTCGCAGTATCGCGTGAAGATGTTGACCTGGTCTTCCCTTCTCGCGATCTGATAGTTGATGTCGGATATGGCTATCGTCTTGCTGTATAGCCCTTCTTCTATCTCGCAGATGCCGTCCTCTATCATGCGCCGGTATCTAATTGTGCCCTGCGACGTTTTCGGCGCGGCGCCACTCTTAGCTTTATTTATACGCGCCCTGTTTGACTGCTCTGTGCTCCTGTCTTGCCGCTTTAATTGTGCGGAGCGTTGCCTTCCTTTTTGCCTTTCTTCCCTTTTTGTTGCAAGTGGAGATTTCGCTTGCCCCGTTCCTGAGCTCGCCGCCGCCAGTGTTTTTGTAGCTTTGCCGTTCAAAAATCCACGCATAATTACCCTTCCTTTTCGGCGCTTCTTCCGTTGTGCTAATTTTGTCTATTAGCAGCTCTGTCTTGTATGGGCGTATCTGCTGCCCGATCGTATGCCGCACAATCATGTACGCGTATTTCTCAAATGTGAACCCGTTTTTCTTTATAAAGCCGACGGCCAGCAGCGGCAAAGACAGAAGGATTATCACGTACCCCGCTGTGTCCATCGTTAGCCCCAGCACGCTTGTACACAGGACATATGAGCCTATCCCCAGCACTATCGCCGCTACAAAGCAGATAAGCTGCCTTCCCGACATGCCGAACATTATTTTCTCTTTATACTCTGTTATTTCTTTTGGTATGCGTACTTCAATCGACATATTTATATTCTCCGAGGGCGCCCGTACCCCAAAAGCCGGCCCCTTCTTCCCGTGCTGCTGCCTGGATCTCTGAAAACAGATCTGCATACTTTACGTTCGGGGGGTATGTGGCGGTGCGCGCATAGCCCGTTTCGAGCAGCGCCGCGTTTATCATGTTCCCATCCTGGTCGTATACGTATGCCAATATGCGCCCATATCTGTCGCGTTCTGCGGCGTCATATTCCAGGTGTACGATTCCGTCGGCCAATAGCCCGTTTAGATATTCTGACGCCTCTTTGCCCTCTTCTGTGTTCCGCGCGGCGTCAGGGTGCACGCTCTCAGGGGCGTCGACGCCAATGAGCCTTACCCTCTCGTTTGTGCCATCAATTCTTACTATTATCGTGTCGCCGTCGACAACGCGTTCGACGCGGTACGGCCCGTGTAGCTCTGCGCCCTGCGGCCCGGCGTTGTGTGTGGGGGCGCTGCCTGTCATTGCTGGCGGTGCGGCGCCGTTGCCCGGGCTTCCGCTGTTGGCGCCGAACTGGTACCCCGCCATCCATAACAAGGCGAGTAACGCTATTCCTATGTATATGCCCATGCTTTTCAAGGCGCTTTTGCTTTTTCTCATGTCTAAAGCTATCTCCTTGCTACGCTACATGGCGTTGCAGATCGCCTTGGCCCATTTCCCGCACGATATTACTGCGACGATAAGCAGTATCGAGTAGCCCATCACCCCTGCGAGGGCGACCAATAAGTCGTCTGCTGACGTGATAGAGACTATAGATGTTGTCATTATAATTGGGAAGAAGGACAGCACGATAAATATGAGTATCCCCTGGATGCCGACGGCGGCAAAGCTTTTTAAGAAGTTTTTGCCTATTTGCGACATGTCCTCGTTTGCCAGCGTCGCAATTGGTATTGGCGCTATTGCCAGGTAAACATATATTTCGATAAACCGCGCCGTTACTATGAGCAGCGCCAGCAGGACAGCGGCTATTGTTACCAAAAATACGACAAAGCTCATGATAAGGCCGACCAAGCCCGTGAAGAACCCCACAGACTCTATATACGGCGTAAGCGCCGCGATATCTATGCCGCCGCTTATTGTGTGTGCGGTTGTCACTGAACGCATTTGGCTTGTCAAATATGTCGTTGCCGAGTACATGGAGGTAAGTATCAGCGCGGAAGAGTCGACCGCCAGCTTGCACAGGGCCATTTTAAGCAGCACCTTTACGACCATTTCCGCCCCGAGGGTCGCGGTGCCGCCCATGGCGTCCGTCCTTGTGCTTGCCTTGTAAAGCTCGAGCATAAAAAACGTGGCCAGGACTACATATGCAACCGGCATTATAATGGTGTCGCGGACTTGCGTTACAAATCTCAAAAGGCCCGGTATTGCATTTTCCAAACCTAGTGTAAGCAACGAGTCGTCCGCCGCAAGGCCAAGTATAAGCTCGTTTATCCATGTCAGTATGCCGAGGATCGCTTCCCCCATTTTTGTTCACCACCCTAATAAGGCTCGGCCGGCTGCGCAAACACTATGTCCACTGTTTTTATATATCTTTGCGAGAATGTGAGCGAATATGCTTCCAGCGTGTACTCGTTGCCGTCCACTACTTTGATGAGCACAGGCCGGTTTTCCCATAAATGCCCGTTTGCGTCTGTAATGTTCCATTTGACCATGTACTTCTCGTGCCTTTCGGTGGCCCTGGTCCCCGTTGCCTCTGTGACTTCGTATTGGCCGGTGGCATAGAGAGTATAATTTTCGTCTGCGGACGATGTGTATACCGCCGTATACTCTGTGTCCGTAAAGGACAGGGTTGTTTCACCAAGCGGGCATGTCCAGTCGCCGGTCGTAAGGATTTGCATGACCGCCGCTTTGTACATGAGCTGCATCTCGTCTTCGTCTATGTCCTGGTTCGGCGTTGTTGTCGGGGTGGGTGTTGGCGTTGGCGCTTCTTCTGTGGCGGGATCTTCGGCGGTGTTTTCTGGCATGGCCGGGTCGCCTGTGGAGGCTGGCGGCTGTGTAGCCGCCGCCTCTGGTTCGTCTGCGCCCCTGCTTGTGAGCACAAGGATTATCGCCAATATGAGCAAGAGTGCCGCAATAATAGCAATAATGACCCTTGGCGTCTTGTTTGTTTTTTTCATGTGTCCCTCCTTTCTGTCCGCGTTTAATTAAAACGTTTCAATTTGGGCGAATACGATCGCCGCCGCCAATACCAGCCCCCCGCCGACTATCTGCCAGATGCCGCTTTGCAGTTGCGGCCCGTTTTTGTCTTTGAGGCCGCCCGCGAGCACTACCGCGCCCCAGACCAGCCACAACCCGCCCCCTATGGTAGCTGCTTTAGTCACTAGGTCTAACACGTCTGTTAGTATTTCCATTTTTTATGTCCTCCCATATTTTTTGCTATAGGGTTATAGCCGCTAGTTTTGCGCCGGGGCGTTGGCCTCCGGGATTTTTAACTCTGTTATTTCTTTTACGTTTTTGAAAAAGTCTGCCGCTTCCCCTGCGCCTCTTTGTTCCGGGTCAAACCTGTTATCCTTTGACGCGGAGTAGAGTTGCCTGTAGTTTATGTGGTCTTGCGGGTTATATTTCCTGCTGAGGAACGGCTTGCAGTTCCTTATTTTCAATATACACTCCGTCCCCTTTATGCCGCCTACTTCGTCCGGTGTTATAAGGTCGCGGGCAAGCACTTGGTTGTTCAGGGTATAGGAGCCTGTCTGCCCCCTTGTTTCGTTTATGTTCCTGTTGTCTATAGTGGCTTTCCCGCATATTTTTGATATGTACTCGTGGGTGGATTGCTCCATGCCGCCAAGGTATAGGAGGCTGTCGCAGTTGCCTGTTATAATTTCCCACGTCTCCTTGTAAAGGCTCTTGATTTGCGCCAGCGATTGGAGCACTATAGCCATAGATATCCCCCGGCTCCTGACGGTTGAGATTAGGATCTCGAACATCGGTATTTGCCCGATGTTTGCGAACTCGTCCATAAGACACCTTACGTGGTACGGCAGCTCGCCTTCGTATTCGTTGTCGGCTTTGTAGACGAGTATGTCGAACATTTGCTGGAACATCATCGCGGCAAGGAAGTTGAAGGATTTGTCTGTGTCTGGGAGGATTATGAACAGGGCGGTCTTTTCGCTGCCTATCATGTCAAGCTTGAGGTCGTCATCTGAGACGATATCGGCTATGCTCTCGATGTTGAACGGCGCCAGCCTGACCCCCACGGATATGAGGATGCTTTTTGCCGTCTTGCCGGCTGCCAGCTTGTATATGTCATACTGTTTTGCCGGGAAAGAGTCTGGTTTTTCTTCTTTTAGGGTTGCAAACAGGGCGTCCAGCGGGCTGACATGGTCTTCGTTATCTTCTTTTACTTCTGCCATCCTCAGCATTTCCAGCGCTGTCGCTATCGTCCGGCTTCTTTTTGGCACTTCGAAGAGTATGTACCCAAAGATGGCGCCCAGAAGCGCGATTTCGGATTTTTCCCAAAAGTCGCCAGCGGTTTTGCTGTTCGGCGCGTTTGTGTTTGATATCAGGTTGTTGACCAGCTTTAGGACATCGTCTGCCGTCCGCATATACTCAAATGGGTTGTACTTGTCGGATTTGCCCCGGTTTATGAGGTCGAATGTTTTTATTGTGTAGCCGTTGTCCTGCAGCATTTTCCCCGTTTCGCGCAGCAGGTTGCCCTTTGGGTCTGTTATCACATAGCTGCTGTGCATCTGCATTAAGTTCGGCGTCAAGTACCCCCACGTTTTTCCCGATCCGGAGCCGCCGATCGTCAGCGTGTTCTTGTTCCTGTTGTAGTCATCGTCTTTCGTGCGCCGCATTTTTCCGCTCATTGACAAGTGTTCCGTTTCTGTGAGTATTATGTTGTTCAGCGGGTTTTTGTCGATAAAGTTTGCGCTATCGGACGGCGCCCCCCACTCTGCCGAGCCGTGCTCTTTGCCATGCATATACTTTTTTGCCCCGAATGCGTGGTATATGAATATCAGCCAGATGATGGCTGCGCCAGCAAGCCCGGCTAACAGCGTTTCGTTGCTTGTGCCAAGCTTCATTGGCTCTGCCGTGATCGACGGCAGCACCTCGTCAATTGCCGCCAGCAGCTTTTCTATGGCTGACCCGTCTTGCATCCCTGTGATAACGAGCGCAAGGCGGTTAATGACATAGAACACTGCAGACGACGCGATCAGGCTAAAGATAAACATGGGCTTCTTGCTTTTTTTCATCGGGAACGCCCCCTGCTTAGCGTCTTTTCTTTTGGGGCTTTTTGCATGTTTTCACGCGCCGCCCGTTTTGCCGCTTGCGCGAACGCCTCCTGTACAGGCGTTTTTTTCCTGTCTGCGTTCAGCCCTTTGACACATTTTTCTAGCCCGGCATAAATTTTGCCCAGATCCCGGCCTTTAAAGGCTATCGTGTGCGCGTTCGTTGTGCTGTCCCTTAATATGGCGATTTTGACCGATTGCTTGTTAAGCGCAGCCTCAATCTCTTTAAAGCCTTTATCTTTGAGCGTTACTCTTTCCAGGTCTTTCACAGCTTTGTCGCCGCGCTTCTGGCTTTCCGGACCCGCCCCTTTGTTGGCTTTGTCGCCGCGCTTCTGGCTTTCCGGACCCGCCCCTTTGTTGGCTTTGTCGCCGCGCTTTTGACTTTCCAGGTCCGCCCATTTGTCGGCTTCATCGCCGCGCTTTTGGGCAAGATAGCTTGTGGCGAGCCTCATCTCGTATACAGCTGACTCCATTATTTGCCACAGTGTTTCTGCCGTCATTCTTGCGCCTTCGGTAACCATGGTTATTACTCGCTCGTCTATGTCTTCTGGCACGTTTTGCGCCCCCCCGTTTGTTTTTTCTGTTTGTTTGTTTAAATGTTTAATGGCGCTGCGTCTTGGTCGGCGCGGTGAAACGCGTCGCGCAAACTGTTGTCAACCCCGGGCGCATATGCCGCCGCCCCGCAAGCGCAGCAGAACGGGTGGCCTTTTAGCACTTCGACGTCTTCGCTGCTGATGCCCGTTAGCGCCTTTTCGGCTACGCGTTCCTGTGCGCCCATTAATATGGACGCTAGTTTCGCGCCGCCGATCCTGTATAGGTGGCTGTCTTCGCCCAGGTATGCTTTTATGATGTCTGCGCAAGCCTTCAGATACATGTCGCCGTGCCTGTGCCCGAGCGCTTCGTTAACGTTTATGAGCCCTATAACGTTTATTACCATTACCGTTGCCGTCAGCCCTATGTCTTTGCTGTGCTCCTCGTTAAGCGCCGCGTCACAGTTGTACATGCGCTGCTCAAACGCTATCCTGTTTTCGCAGCCGGTAAGTATGTCCATGTACGCTATCTTTGTGTAAAACGGCTCCGCCGCCTTGCTCATGGAGAGGTATGATATTACGCCAAACACCGCTATAAGCGCGGCTGACAGCGCAAGGCTATATACTGCGGTGTTGCGGTACGAGTTATATACGCCGTCAGCGTCAAACTCCATCCCTACGACGCCCATTACGTCCAGGTCGGCGTCCATAACCGGCCAGTAGATGCTGTACACGCCGCCGTGTTCCGTGGGGTATATCCTGCTGCCTGTTATCTGTGTGCCTTCCTCGAGGCTCTTGTGCAGGTCTTCGGACAGTTTCCCGGCTGGTATGTATGTGCTGCCGCCATCCAGCGGGTCGGCTATGCTTGTATATAGGCTGCCGTCGGCGGCGGGTTTGACTATATACAGCAGCTTTATATTCCCCACCCCCCTGAGTTGCCCAAGGAGCCCGTTTACGCGGGTGCGGGCTTGTTCCCCAGCGCCGCTGTCATCGCCTATGGCTTCGACGTCCTCCGCCGTGAGGGCCTCAAGTATATAGTCCCTTACGCCATCTGCCCGCCCTTTTATGTCGGACATCATCGCGTTATATGTCATGGTATATGTGATTGCATATACGCCCGCGGCAACCGCCAAAACGTTAATGATCAAGATGACAAACATCTTGCGGATAAAGCTGTTTCGCACCGCCTGGCACCCCTCCCGGTTTTCTTCTTGCGGATCCCGTTTTAGCTGTCGTCGTCTGCGCCTTGTGGATCTGACATCACCTCAAACGGCAGTTTTCGCTCGCGCAATGTCGCGACTATAAACATCCTTATCGCGGTGCCGGGCGAAGTCCCGACGCTTCTGCAAAACGCCGTAAATTCGTCTTTGGTATCTTTGTCTATGCGTATGCTATATAAATCTGTCATGGGATCTTTCTCCTTATGGGGCGGGGGGCAGTGGCCTCGGCCACGGGGGCGCCCCCTCCGTTAATCTTGCGGCGGCCCTGAGTGCTGGTCTGCGCGTTCGTGCCGCCTGAACGATGCTATTGACGATACGCAGACCCCCGCAATGACAGCCGCGTGTCCGGCGGTCCACCAGTCTACAAGCACCATGAGCGTTGACGTGTTTTGGGCTGCCACAAACATGGTCGCGCCGACGATGGACAGCCCCACCGCCACCTCAAGCCAGATGAGCCGCCTCCTCTTGTTATACTTGTCTTTTTCCTCGACGCCTTCTATCAGGCCCTTGTTGTCCACCTCTTTGACGCTGTGCAGCACCGAGGTGTGCGTATCCGGCTCCTTCTCCCGCTCTTTTTTCTTTTGCAGCACTGCGCGGGCTACTGTAAACGCTGCCGCCAGCAATCCGAGCACAGACAGGGCCAGGTTTATAAGCGACCACGCCTCAACGCCATACGGGGCAAACAGCATCACGCCCAGTATGGTTACTATTTCTTCCGCCTGTGGTTGCGGTTGTGGCGCTGGCTGGGTGCGCGGCACATATTGCTCCACAACCTCGGCTGCCGGTGGCTCCGCCCCCTGTTCGGGCTCTGCGGTTGCCCTCGGCATGGGTGCCGAATTCGCTGGGCGGCTGCGTGTCGGCCCCTCCGCTACCGGCTCCGGCGTCGGCATTGGGTCTGCCGGGATGTTTTCAGCCTGTATTGGCGGCGTGGGCGTCGGGGGACGTGGTGGGTTGGGCGTTGGGGATGGCGTGGGCGTCGGGGGACGTGGCGTTGGTGTCGGGGTGGGTGTTGGCGTTGGGGATGGCGTGGGCGTCGGTATTGGTGTTGGCCCCGGTGTTACCGCCGGGGGCGGCGGCTGCCTTATTGTGAAGAACACCCTCGTTGTGCTCAGCACAAGGTTGTAATTGTCCCCCGCGCTGAGCGTGCCAAGCGTAATGAGGTACCTGCCGGGGTTTGTGCCTGGCGCACGCGCCAATTCTCCGGTATATGTGTCGCCCGGCACAAGCGGCTTTGATGCCGTGTATGCCAGCGTGGGGTCTTCGCTGCCAAAGGCTTTTTCTTGCCCCGACACGGGCGTTATAACGACCTCTGATTTTTCTATGGCTAGCGTGCTCTGTTCGTAGAGATCTGTCGTTGAGAGCAAGTATCTGCCGCCCCAATCTCCGACCAGCTCTATGCCCACGGCTTGTACTTGTTTATTCACACCGGCCCCAGGGCCGACATATGTTATGTTCGCTTTGGCTTCGGGTTTGTCTCCGGCGATTGCCCCGGCGAGCGCTATCGCTGGCTGTGTGCCGGTTATATCCGCTGTGCCGTCATACTCTTTGCCTATGACGCCAGCGAGGTCGATTGATGGCGTTAGCGTTACGGTGTCTACCAATGTTATGCCGCTCACGGGCAAGAACCCCTGGTTGCCGCCCCGCGAATAGATTATCCCGTTTGCCCCGCCTTGTGTACCCCACTCTACGTCTGCATCAGGCGCCACGCTTAGGCCGGCGCCTGAGCCATTAAAATATACTCTATGCCCTGCCGCTTCTTCCCAGGTTATTGCAACGCCGTTGTCGTTGTGTGTAGGCGCTATATTCCCCGGCGGCTCATTGACGTTGAATATGGCGCCGCCTAGTAAATTAATGGATGTGCGCCAGCCTGTAGCCTCTACGTCGGCTGCCCCGGCCCCCGGTGCGCTTCTGCTGTTTTCCCTGATCACGCCAGAGTGCATAATGAATGTGCCGTTGTCTATCATCACGCCACTGCCGGCGTTTGCCGAATTGCCGCTGACCGAGCCGCCGTTCATGTTGAACACGCCTTCGCCCAAAACGTGTATGCCCCCACCGGCGTATGACGAGTTCCCGGTAACCGATCCGGCGTTCATGTTGAAGGTGCCGCCGCTCACATCGACCCCGCCGCCAGCGCTCGATGATACATTGCCGCTGATCGTGCCGGCGTTCATGCTGAAGGTGCCGCCTTTTACGGCAACCCCGCCGCCTACGTATGCCGAATTGCCGCGGATTGTCCCGCCGCCTAAAATGAAGTTGCCGTAATATAGCACCACGCCTTCTGACGTGTTGCCGCTGATCGTTCCGCCGTTCATGTTGAAGGTGCCGCCCCTCACGGCGACACCTTCTGCAGAGTTCCCGTTGATCGAGCCGGCGCCCATGTTGAACGTGCCGTATTCTACATCAACAGCGCCGCCGCCACTGGATGACTCGTTTCCGCTGATCGTGCCGCCTTTCATATCGAACGTGCCTTCTTTTACAGAGACGCCGCCGCCGGCGTTTGCCGAATTGCCGCGGATTGTCCCGCCGTTCATGTTGAAGGTGGCGAGAGAAAACGCAACGCCAACGCCGCCGCCATCTGTCCCGGCTGTGTTGCCGCTGATTGTCCCGGCGTTCATGTTGAACGTGCCGTAAGATATGTAAACGCCGCCGCTTCCGTTCATCCCATGGTTTCCGCTGATCGTCCCGCCGTTCATGTTGAACGTGCCGAATGTTACATGGACGCCGCCGCTTAGCCCTGCCGTGTTGCCGCTGATTGTCCCAGCGTTCATGTTGAAGGTGCCGCTTGCTAAATAAACTCCGCCGATGCCGCTTGTCCCCACTGAGTTGCCGCTGATCGTGCCGCCGTTCATGTTGAACGTTCCGTATTCTATCGCAACCCCTCCGGCTGCAGCATTGCTTCTGATCGCGCCGCCGTTCATGTTGAATGTCCCGGCACTCACGTCAACGCCGCCGCCGCCGCCGCTGATAGCTATCCCGCCTGTTAGGGTAAGCGTTCCGGCAACGTTGAAATGCCTGTAAACCCCTTGCGTGGTAAGCACAGGGGAGCCGTCCGACCTCAGGCGGATGTTTTTGCCGCCGGTTATTTCAATTGTGCTTGTTATGGGCATGCTAGCCGTTATTTCTATGACATGTTCTGTGCCGTCGGTAGGCGCACTGTCAATTGCCGCCAGCAGCTCTTCCATGTTGCTGGCGACGCTTGCGTCGCCCTCTTCTTCTTCTTCCTCTTCTTCCTCTTCTTCTTCTTCTTCTTCTGGTTCCTCTGCTGGTTCGCCAGCGTCTTCTGTTTCATCTTCCCCTTCTTCGCCGCTTTCGCCGGGCCCTTCCCCCTCTTCCCCTGTTCGGACATCGGCGGCGCCGCCATCTGTTTCTTCGTTTGCGCTCGGCGCTTGCTCCTGCGCCGCGACAAGGCAGCGCCCCGCGCCACAGTCTTTGTGCTGGCACGCGATTTCTTTTGCGCCGCATACCCAAGACAGTGGCGCCGCCGTCTCGTCAGTCTTCTGGGTTGTTGATTCCGGCTTCTCTTCAAGGCTGCATATGAGCACTTCTTCTTCGCAGCAGTTTTCTTCGTGGTTGCACTTCACTGTGTTGCGGCAGCCGCTGTCGTGTTTGTGTCCCGGTATTGTCTCTGTTACTACAGGGTATACGGGAGTGCACCCTGCACTTGCGCTGCACGTATGCTGTGCTGGTACCGCCTGGCACCCGTCGCCGTGGGCGTGTGTGCAAGCGGCCGCTTCCGGGCTCGCGGCGCCCAACAGCGCCGCAAGTATCGCCGCGCTCAGTATTGCGCCTATTATCCCGCGGCAAACCCTCTTTATCCGCGACATGCTCAACGTTTATCCCCCCATTACTTTTATCCACCAAAAGTGCAACCTTTTGAGTGGATTTTGTTTGCACAGTGCGTGCTATTTCTTATAGATCGTTTCTATCCATAATAGCCTATGTGTTTATTTATTGCAAGCTTTATTTTAAATTATGTTGTTTTTTGTGATGTTATTGTATCATTTTGTTGTACATTCTACGCTATTTTCTACACTTGTTAATTGCCAATATTTGCCTTTTTTATTGACGGGCTGTGATTTTCCCAAACTGTGCCACAAAGCGCACGTGTTTTGCTTATATGCTTTTCCACTTATAAAACATATGCAGCAGTTATATGCCGCTGAAGCCGCCACTCAAAAAATGTAGGGATTCTCATTTTTTGACGGGTGTTTGTTGGGTGACGATCTTCGTTTTGCTCACACTTTTGTCGGGCTGCGGTGTAGCCTTTTTTGCGTTTGGGGTGTGGTTCGCCCCGCTTTTAAAAGCGGGGCGTTGATTTTTTTGGTCAAGTGCAGTACTCCTTCTCCTGTGTCTTTTAATGATACCCTTATTTTTTCAACCCTTTAGTAAACTTCATGTTCTGCCTGTATCACAAAGCTGTCGACAAGTAAAGTGGCTTTCGCCGCATAAAAGGGGGAATGTGTGGTATCGCCCTGATGGGCGGTATTTAATTTTATTCAACGTCCACTTGACTAGCCTCCCCATTTGCGACTGATAGACCTGTGCCAAGGGCGAGTGATGCCCTTGAGTAATAACGCTGCGGACGGGGTTACGCCGTCGGGCATGGAGGTTTATCATGAATAACGCAATCAACGTATATAACACGAAGTTTGACAAGGACCGCCTGATCGGGCTGGTCAAAGAGGCGTCATACGATTACGGGGACGGGAACGCCATCGACTCGCTGGAGAAAGCCGCCGCCGTCATAAGGTTTTTGTTCGACGCAGACAATCTCCCGGAAGAGCGCTTTTGGCTGATTGCCCTAAATGGCGCCAGGAAGGTCGCCGGGGCATTTGAAGTGAGCCACGGGACGCTTATGTCATCGATTGTCCACCCAAGGGAAATCTTCTCCCGGGCTATCCTATGTGGCGCGGCGTCGATCATTGTCGCGCACAACCACCCAAGCGGGTCGCTTGATATCAGCCCTCAGGATCGCACGGTTACGAACCGCATAAGGGAGAGCGGCGCGATTCTCGGGATTCCGTTGGATGACCACATCATAGTTGCAGCCGGTGGAGGTTTCGCCTCGGCTATGTGACGACAAAAGAGACCGGAGCCGCTTTGCGGCTTCGGTCTTTTTTCGTTTTGCCACGTATAAGGGTTTTTGTTGCGCAGGTTATCCGCCGTCGGCGATCGCAGCCTTGAGTTCCTTTTGCCACCCTGGCGTCGTAGGCAAAGGGCTTAGACACACGGCCAGCCTTTATAAAGTGAACCCACCACGCCTAAGCCCCTATATAGAATATAGTAGTAGCTGGTTCTTTTTCGTTGCTTTTTCACTCACAAAAATCTTAACTATTTTCAATATATTTTTTCTAATCAATCCGCTGCCTTAGCAGCGGCAAGTCGCCGCCTTAGCGGCGCAAATCTTGCGGTT
>Ga0123353_10006346_pt1 | contig 15729 bp, 11 predicted proteins | sample TergutLab28metaG_3_FD_92763 | JGI IMG/M metagenome (GOLD analysis project Ga0123353, IMG submission 92763) | Labiotermes labralis P3 segment gut microbial communities from Petit-Saut dam, French Guiana - Lab288 P3 | ecosystem: Host-associated > Arthropoda: Insects > Digestive system > Gut ... | reverse complement strand
TTAGATTTATCAGGGAGGCCATTGAAGATGAAATTTTCGTTTGAAATCTCATTTTCCGCTGTATTCAAGGAGATCGCCGCCTATATCGTGAGCGTTTTTTTTCTACCCTTCATTGGGGGGACACAGGCGCGCAGCTTCGCGCCGCTGGACGCCGCCAACTTGCAGGCGCAGTTCAGCGCGATTTCGGATACGCACATTGAAATCAACCCGGCCGCGCAGGGCGTCGCCCGCTTTGAGGCGCTGCGGGAGGGCCTGCTGGACATGTCCCGCGCGGCCGCGCCGAATGACGCCCTGGTTATGGCGGGCGACAACACCGAAAACGGCCAATTCCTCGAATACATGGCGCTGTACAATTACCTGCGGCGGTTCGGCGGGATGAATCTTCTTATCGCCATGGGAAACCATGAAACCTTCGGCCTGAACCATAATCAGACGTATCGCAGGGCGCTTTCGAATTTCACCTGCCCCTACAACCTCTATTCCCGCGCAACGATCGACAAAACGTATTATTGCCGCGTGATCAAAGGGTACTATTTCATCGTTCTGGGCACGGAAGAAATCATAAGCAACACCGCGGCCTACATCTCCCCGGAGCAACTGGCCTGGCTGGACAGTGTTCTGGCACAGGCAACCGCGGGCGGCAGGCCGGCGTTTGTGATCAACCATCAGCCCTTTCTAGGCACCCACGGCACAACCCGCCCGGATGAGGGCATTGGCGAGCAGAACGACGCGGTTTACGCCATTGTCGGCAAATACAATAATATTTTTTATTTCTCGGGCCATATTCATTTGGATTCGCCATCCTGCCAGCGCACGGAGGGGGGCGTCAACCTGGTCGCCCTGCCCGCTTTCGGCAAGGCCGGCGTCCCCGGCTGCGGTGTGCAGGTCGAGGTATATCCAGACGCGGTGGAAATCCGCGGCAGAAACTTCGCGCAAGGCCAGTGGCTGGAGGACTTTTCCGCCGGGATTGCGCTGGAATGATGAATTCTTTCTCGAACAAATAAAGTAAATTCCTCTTGACACCGCCTTCCCGCGGTGCTATAATGCCTTTGTACATGGTGCGCTGTTTTCCAGCGCCTAACAAGGAACCCGGTGCGAATCCGGGGCAGTTCGCCGACTACTGTATAAAGCTACGTTTCATTCCGGCGCTTCGGGCGCGGCCATTGGGGGCACAGCGGACTATCCGCCACCCCTCGAGAAGGTGAATGAACCGGTTTGACGCTTTGAGCCAGGAGACTTACCATGGTACAGTAACCCCTCTTTCGGTGAGAGCGGTGCGTTACCGACAGGTTCTCTGTGGCTGAAATCACAGGGGCTTTTGGGTATGTACGCGGGCCTTGCCGAATGACCGGCAGGGCTCTTTTTCATTGGCCACGCATAATTCCGGGGCCCCGGATTATGAATACATTACTGATGGCGCATAGCGCCGAAAGGGGAAAACCAATGAAGCACATACCCAAACGAATCCTGGCATGCGCGCTGGCGCTGCTGCTGTGCCTGAGCCTCGGCTCGGCGGCGGCGGCCGCCCCGGGCGTGCCAACGGCCACCGTCACCCTGTCCTACGCGGACGTCGCCGGCTTCCAGCTTACCCCGCAGACGCAGTTCACCATCCCCGCGGATCTTTGCGAGGAATACGGCTTCGATGACGGCTCCGGCGGGGAAAAGGTCTCCGTCATGGACGCCATTGTCTACCTGCACCTGCTTCTGCTGGGCAAGGTGGACGGCTATCTGGATACCTTCTACTATGCGGCCTACGACAGCACCATGATCACCAATTTCATGGGCGACGGCATGGGCGCGTTCCTCTACTTTCTCAACGGCGAAGACCCCGAACTCGGCGCGCTGGCGGTGGAGATCACCGACGGCGACACTGTGGAGCTATTCTCGATCTATGACGCCTACTTCTGGACGGATGTCCGCACCTGGTTTGAGGTGGGCGGCCAGCAAGCCGGCGCCGTGACCGCCCTGACCGGTGAAACCCTGGAGCTCACGTTGAACAGCAGCATGTTCGGTTACCCGATGGGCGCTGTGGAGGATGCCGACATCCTGCAGCTTGCGATCGAAAGCGCCGGGGACTACAACACGGCGGCGTTCGCCGGCGCGACAGTGCTGGCGACCACCGGCGAGGATGGCGCGGCGCAGGTCGTATTTCCAAGCGCGGGAACCTATATTCTTTCCGCCACCCTTCCGGAGCCGGGTGATTTTTACGACGCGATCCTTGCCCCCTGGCTCGTAGTGACCGTGCTGACCCCCGAGCAGCTCGCCCTGGCCGAAGCGAAAGCAGCCGCCAAGGCGGCCCTTGACGCCTATAAAAAACCCGCGGATTACCGCGAAGCGCAGAAGACCGAGCTGGCCAACGCCATCGCCGCGGGCAAAGCCGCCATCGACGCCGCCGCGGATATCGCTGGCGTGAACGCCGCCCTGGCCGCCGCGAAACTGGCGATGGATGCCGTCAAGACCGACGCGCAGCTGAAAGCGCAGGAGACCCTCCTCGCAAAATGGCACGCGAAGCTCCCGAAGTGGATGAAGGGCGTGGAAAAGCTCTGGAACTGGCTTCAGTATGTCCTCCTCTTTGTGTTCTTCGGCTGGGTCTTTTTCCTGTTCTAATTTAACTTCAACGGAAAGGGAGGGGATTATACCATGAAACTTTGTAAACGCGTGGCCGCGGCCCTGCTGGCGGCGCTGCTGCTGACGGCGCTGCCTATTCCCGCGCGCGCCCTGAGCCCCGTGGAGGCGAAAGACGCCGCGCTGGATTACATCGCGCGCGCCGTGCCGTCGCCCGGCTTCGGCGAGGAGTGGTTCGTGCTGGCCCTGGCGCGGGGCGGCGTAAGGAACGCGCCGTATTACCAGAATTACTACGCCCGGGTGGAGGCCTATGTGAAGGCCAAAGGCGCGGCGCTCAGCGCCACCCGCTCTACGGAAAATTCCCGGCTGATCCTCGCCCTTTCCGCCATTGGCAAGGACGCGGCCGGCGTGGGCGGCTATGACCTCACCGCGCCGCTGGCCGACCTGGAATGGCTGGAAGCCCAAGGGGTCAACGGCCCCGTAAGCGCGCTGCTGGCGCTGGATGCAGGCGGCTACGGCACGGCAGCCCTGCGTGAAACGCTGCTGGACTACATTCTGGGCAAGGAGATGCCGGGCGGCGGCTGGTCCTTCACCGGGGCTTTCGCCGACGCGGACACCACCGCCATGGCGCTGCAGGCGCTTGTGGCCTACAGGGCCGACCCGGTGGTCGAGGCGGCCATAGGCCGGGCCCTGCCCGCGCTTTCCACCATGCAGCTGGCCAACGGCAGCTTCGGCCACGCGGAGGAGGGGGCGAATGTCGAGAGCACCGCCCAGGTGGTCATCGCGCTGGCGGCGCTGGGCATCGACCCCCAGACGGACGCGCGCTTCGTGAAAGCGGGCGACAACGCCCTGGGCGCGGTACTGGCCTACCAGATGGCCGGCGGCGGCTTCAAGCACAAGCTGGCCGACGCCAGGGCCGACGGCATGGCCACCGAGCAGGCGGCGCGGGCCCTGGTGGCCTACGGCCGCTTTGTCAACGGCAGGGATTCCCTGTACGCCAGCATGTACGAGCCCCACGCGCACGTCCTCGGCGAATGGCTCACCCGCATCGCCGCCACCTGCACGGCCCCGGGGTTGGAGTACCGGGACTGCGGCAAGTGCCTGGTGGAGGAGGAGACCCGCCAAATCAACGCGCTGGGGCATGTCTATACTGCCACGGTCACGCAGCCGACAAAAAAAGCGGGGGGGTATACCACGCACACCTGCGCCCGCTGCGGCCACAGCTACACCGACAACCCCACGGCGAAGATCAAGCGCACCGAAGGGTTTACCGTATGGGACTGGATTATGTTCATCGTGCTCTTCGGCTGGCTTTGGATGGAGTGACGATATGCTGAAATTCCTGAAAACAAAACCGGCGAGGATCGCCATGATCGTATGCGCCGCGGTGGCGGTGCTGGCCACCGCGTTTTTCCTCCAGCCGGGCAAAAGCAAAGCGCCCGCCCCCGCCGCGCCCGCCAGCGAAACCGTGCTGCTTTCCCAACAGGGGGAGCAGGGCCTGCTGCCCTCCCTTGATATCGATTCGATCCTCCAGCAGCGGCTGACGGAACCCGTCAGCGCGCCCGCGTCCACGCTTGTGGCGGCTGTGCCATCGACGTTTCCGGCGATCCAGACGCAATTGTCCTCCACACAGACAACAAAAGCCGCCGGAACGGCCTTGCGGGCACAGGCGCCGCAGTCAAGCGCCCCCGCAGCCACGACAACCAGGTATGGCTATGCTTCGTCAACGGCGCCCACGCAGCAGCCAGCTTCGTCGCAGGCCTCCAGCGTATCCACGGCGACGACAACGCCCGCGCCCCAATCTGCCACCTGTACGATTTCGATCCGCTGCGACACCATCCTGAGCAACATGGATAAGCTCAAGGCGGCCAAGAAAGACATCGTGCCGCTGGACGGGGTAATCCTGCAGAGCAGGCCGGTCACCTTCACTGAGGGCGAAAGCGTCTTCGACGTGTTCAAGCGGGCCACGCAGGGCGCGGGCATCCACCGGGAGTTCACGGAGGTGCCCGCATACGGCAGCGCTTACATCGAGGGCATAGGCAACATCTACGAATTCGACTGCGGGGAACGCTCCGGCTGGATGTACCGGGTGAACGGGGCGTTCCCCAATTACGGCTGCAGCAAATACAGCCTGAAGGCGGGCGACGTGGTGGAATGGATCTACACCTGCGACCTGGGCAAGGACATCGGCGGCGAGGACGCCAGCGGGCAAAGAAGGTAGGGCTATGAAAAACGGCGCCTTCGCCGGTTATCACCCGGCGGTGAACCTGCTCTATTTCGCGCTGGCGATCGGGTGTACCATGGTACTGGCGCACCCGGTGTGCCTGGGGCTTTCGCTCGTGTGCGCGGTGGGGTATTCCGTCGCCCTGCTGGGCAGGCGGGCGATTCGCCCGTACCTGCTGCCTGTGCTGCTGCTCACCGCGATTGTCAACCCTCTGTTCAGCCACGCGGGCGTGACCATCCTGGCCACCCTGCCGAACGGCAACCCGCTGACCCTGGAGTCCATCCTGTACGGGATTTCGGCGGCGTTCCTGCTGGTGACGGTGATCACGTGGTTCTCCTGCTTCAACACCGTGATGAGCGCCGACAAGCTGGTGTACCTCTTCGGGCGGGCGGTCCCCGCGCTTTCGCTGGTGCTTTCCATGGCGCTGCGCTTCGTCCCGCGCTTCACGGCCCAGGCGAAGGCCATCGCCGCCGCGCAGAAATGCCTCGGTCGGGGAATCTCCCAGGGCAGCGTATACGCGCGGGCGAAGCATGGCATGCGGATCCTGTCCATCCTGGTCACCTGGGCCCTGGAAAACGCTATCGACACCGCCGACAGCATGAAGAGCCGGGGCTACGGCCTGCCGGGGCGCAGCGCCTTTTCCATCTACCGCATGGAAAAGCGGGACAGGGCCGCGCTGCTGTTCCTGGCCGCGTGCGGCGGGCTCGTCGTCGCGGGCGCGGCTGCGGGGCAGCTGGAATATCATTATTTTCCTGCCGTGGGAGGGGCGCCGCTGAACCCGTGGCAGGCCGGTGTGTTCGGCGTCTATTTTGCCCTGTGCGGCCTGCCGCTGTGGGCGGCTGGAAGGGAGGCGCTGCAGTGGAAGCGTGCGTTGCGTGCCGGGGCCTGACATTCACCTACCCAGAACGGGACGCGCCCGCCCTGCGCGGCATCGGCCTGGCCATCGGGCCGGGGGAATTCGTCGTGCTGTGCGGGCCCTCCGGCTGCGGGAAGACGACCCTCCTGCGGCAGCTGAAGCCCGCCCTGACGCCCCACGGGGCACGCGGCGGGGAGATACTGTTCGAGGGCAGGCCGCTGCCGCAGCTGGACCGCCGGGACGCGGCCTCGAAGATCGGCTTCGTGATGCAGAATCCCGACAGCCAGATCGTCACGGACAAGGTCTGGCACGAGCTGGCCTTCGGGATGGAGAGCCTGGGGCTGGATACCCAGACCATCCGCCTGCGCACGGCTGAAATAGCCAGCTTTTTTGGCATCCACAGCTGGTTCCACAGGGACGTGAAGGCGCTTTCCGGCGGGCAGAAGCAGCTGCTGGCTTTGGCTTCCGTCATGGCGCTGCAGCCCTCGCTGCTGCTGCTGGACGAGCCCACCGCCCAGCTGGACCCCATCGCGGCAGCGGATTTCCTGGCCAGCCTGGGGAAGCTCAACCGGGAACTGGGCGTGACGGTGATCCTCACGGAGCACCGCCTGGAGGAGGCCTTTCCCCTGGCTTCGCGCGTAGTAGCGATGGACGCCGGGGCGGTCCTCTGCCAGGGCAGCCCGGCGGAAGTGGGGCAGGCCCTGCGCGATTATGGCAACGGCATGTTCGCCGCCATGCCGGTGCCCATGCGGGTTTGGGCCGGGGTGGAAAGCCCCCTGCCCTGCCCGGTGACGGTGCGCGAGGGCCGGGCGTGGGTTTCGCAATGCGCAGTGCACAATGCGCAATGCGCAATGGAGGAAGCGAGGCGCGGGGATATCCCCTCTATCGTGCTGGAAAATGTATGGTTCAAATACGAGAAGGACGGGCCGGACGTGCTCAAGGGCCTGGATTTTAAGGCATACCCCGGCGAGCTGGCGTGCATCCTGGGCGGCAACGGCACAGGCAAGACCACCGCGCTTTCGGTCATGGCGGGGCTGCAAAGGGCCTACCGGGGGCACGTGAAAGCGCAGGGCTCCGTGGCCATGCTGCCGCAGAACCCGCAGCTGCTGTTCGCGGCCAAAACCCTGCGGGAGGACCTGCTCGAGATGCTTTCGGAAAGCGGGCTGCCCAGGCCGGAACGGCTTGCGCGCCTGCGGGAGGTGACTACCCTGTGCAGGCTGGAGGGCCTGCTGGACTTCCACCCCTACGACCTCTCGGGGGGGGAGCAGCAGCGCGCGGCGCTGGCGAAGGTGCTGCTGCTGCGGCCGCAAATCCTGCTGCTGGACGAGCCCACCAAAGGCCTGGACGCGGAATACAAGGCCGTGTTCGCGGCGATCCTGCGCAAACTGGCCCGCGCGGGCACGACGCTGGTGATGGTCAGCCACGACCTGGAGTTCTGCGCGGAGCACGCCGGCCGCTGCGCCCTGTTCTTCGACGGCGGCATCGTCACCGAGAGCCCCCCCCGGGCGTTCTTTTCCGGCAACAGCTTCTACACCTCCGCCGCCAACCGCATGGCGCGGCATGTTTTGCCGGAGGCCGTCACCGCGCGTGACATCATCGCCGCCCTGGGCGGCACAGCGCCGGAACCGCCCGATTTGCCTGACGACCCCGGCAACGGCCCCATGGAAGATGATACAGCGCCAGCGCCAGCCCCGGCGGCGAAAAAGCTGACCGCGCCCCGGATCGCCGTGCTGTGCGCAACGGCGGCGGCGTTCATCGCGACTATAATCTTTATGATTGCGCACTGGAATGGCTTTTCGGCTTTTCTCTCCGGCGGGCAGGAGGCTTTGCGGGCCGCGCAGGACCCCGCCGCGTGGCGCTACGTGGGGATCCTGCTGGCCATGGCCGTGGAGGCCGTCGCCTGTACCGCCGCCCTGTCGTGGAAGCGGGGCCGCCCGGCGTGGCAGCCGCTGCCCCCCCCGCAAAAGCGGAAGCTGCCCCGGCGCACAGCCGTCGCCGCCGCTATGATTTTACTTGCTGTGCCTTTGACCATCGCGGCGGGCACGGTCCTCTTCGAGGGCCGCAAATACTATTTCATCTCCCTGCTGATCATCCTGGAAACCATGCTGCCCTTCGCGCTCCTGTTCGAGCGGCGGCGCCCCCAGGCGCGGGAACTCGTACTCATCGCGGCGCTGAGCGCCATTGCCGTGGCGGGCCGGGGGGCGTTCTTCATGCTGCCGCAGTTCAAGCCCGTCACGGCGCTGGTGATGATCGCGGGCATCGCCCTGGGCGGGGAGGCGGGCTTTCTGGTGGGCGCGGTCACGGGCTTCGTGAGCAATATGTTCTTCGGCCAGGGGCCGTGGACGCCGTGGCAGATGTTCGCGTTCGGGATCATCGGGTTCCTGGCCGGGGTGCTGTTCCGCAAGGGCCTTCTGCTGCGCGGCAGGCCCGCCCTGTGCGTGTTCGGCGCCCTGGCCGCCCTGGTGATCTACGGCGGCCTGCTCAACGCCAGCGCCCTGCTGACCTACCAGGGCAATCCCACGCTCCCCATGTATTTTGCCTACTGCCTGCAAGGCCTGCCCCTGGACCTGGTGCACGCTATGGCCACGGCTGTCTTTCTGGCTGCCATGGCCAGGCCCATGCTGGAAAAACTGGACAGGGTCAAGGTGAAGTACGGGCTGGTGACCTGAAAATATTTCGTTTATAGCTTTACACGGGCGGCCATTTATGATAGAATACTCCTATGCTTTTTTAAGAAGGGGTATTCTATGGCCGTATTCCGTCCGTTCCGCGCCATCCGCCCGCGGCCCGAGCTGGCAGCGCAGGTGGCCGCCCTGCCCTACGACACCATGAACAGCGCGGAGGCCCGGCAGCGCGCGCAGGGCAACCCGCTTTCGTTCCTGCACATCGACAAGGCGGAAATCGACCTGCCGGAGGGCACGGGGCTCTACGACGACATCGTGTACGAGACCGCCGCGGCGAACCTGCGGCGAGGGCGGGACGAGGGCGTTTACACGCAGGACGAGCCGCGGTTCTATATCTACCGCCAGACCTGGCGCGGCCGCACCCAGACGGGCCTGGTGGGCTGCGCCGCCATCGACGACTACCGCAGCGGCGTGATCAAGAAGCACGAGCTGACCCACCCGGACAAGGAGGCCGACCGCATCCGCCACGTGACCGCCTGCAACGCCAACACCGGGCCGATTTTCCTGCTCTACCGGGACGGGCAGGGTGTGGCGCGCCTGCTGGACGACTGGTGCAATACCCACGCCTGCGAGGGCGGCTTCATGGGCCCGGGCGAAGCGCGGCAGGAGATCTGGCCCATCACGGACGACATCGTGGCGCAGTCGCTGGAGGACGCCTTCGCGCTCACCGAAAGCCTTTATATCGCCGACGGGCACCACCGCACCGCCTCGGCCTGCAGCGTGGGCATGGCCAAGCGCCAGCAGAATCCGGGGTTCACCGGGCGGGAGGAATTCAACTTCTTCCTGGCCGTGGCTTTCCCGGAGGACCAGCTGTCCATCCTGGACTACAACCGCGTGGTGCGCGACCTGAACGGCCTGAGCGGCACGGCCTTCCTTGCCCGGCTGGAGGCGCTGTTCGACGTGGAATATATCTCGCCGGCGGGCGCGCCCTACCGCCCGGAGGGCACGCACTATTTTGGCATGTACCTGGACGGCCGGTGGTACCGCCTGCGGGCGCGGCGCGGCAGCTTCGACGGGCGCGACCCCGTGGCCTGCCTGGACGTGGAGATTCTGCAGAAGAACCTGCTGGGGCCCGTGCTGGGCATCCGGGACCCCCGGCGCGACCACCGCGTGGAGTTCATCGGCGGCATACGCGGGCCGGAGGAGCTCGAGCGGCGGTGCCGCCCCGGCGCGGGCGACATGCGCGTGGCCTTCGCGATGTTCCCCACCACCACGGGGGAGCTCATGGCCATCGCCGACAGCGGCAACATCATGCCGCCGAAATCCACCTGGTTCGAACCGAAGCTGCTCAGCGGACTATTTATACATGAGTTGGAGTGATTTGTATGTCCACCCCCTACATCCCCCGTGAAATCGAGCCCAAATGGCAGCGCATCTGGGAGGAAAGCGGCGTGTTCCACGCCAAACAGGATTTCTCCCTGCCGAAATACTACGCCCTGGTGGAGTTCCCCTACCCCTCCGGGCAGGGGCTGCACGCCGGGCACCCCCGGCCCTACACCGGGCTGGACATCATCGCCCGCAAGCGGCGGCTACAGGGCTACAACGTGCTGTACCCCTTCGGGTGGGACGCTTTCGGCCTGCCCACGGAAAACTACGCCATCAAGAACAACATCCACCCCGCCGAGGTGACCAAGCGCAACATCGCGCGGTTCAAGCAGCAGGCGATCGCCCTGGGCTTCAGCTTCGACTGGTCCCGGGAGGTGGACTCCACCGACCCGGACTACTACCACTGGACCCAGTGGATCTTTTTGCAGATGTTCAAGCGGGGCCTGGCCTACAAGAAGGACATGCCCGTCAACTGGTGCACGGGCTGTAAATGCGTGCTGGCGAACGAGGAGGTCGTGGGCGGCGCGTGCGAGCGCTGCGGCAGCGAGGTGCAGCACAGGAACAAGAGCCAGTGGATGCTGAAGATCACCGAGTACGCCCAGCGCCTGGTGGACGACCTGGACGGCCTGGATTACATCGAGCGCGTGCGCACCCAGCAGCGCAACTGGATCGGCCGCAGCACCGGCGCGCAGGTGCGCTTCGCCTCCACCGCCGGGGATGACATCGAGGTCTACACCACCCGGCCCGACACCCTCTGGGGCGCGACCTACATGGTCATGAGCCCGGAGCACCCCCTGCTGGACCAATGGAAGGACCGCTTGGAGAACTTTGACGAAATTTGCGCCTACAGAAGCGAAGCGATGAAAAAATCCGAGTTTGAGCGCACGGAGCTCAACAAGGACAAGACCGGCGTTCGCCTGGATGGCGTACGGGCCGTCAATCCGGTGAACGGGGAGGAGATCCCCATCTTCATCTCCGACTACGTGCTGATCTCTTACGGCACCGGGGCCATCATGGCCGTGCCCGGGCACGACACCCGGGACTGGGAGTTCGCCCGCGCGTTCGGCCTGCCCATCATCGAGGTCGTGGCCGGGGGCGACATCGAGAAAGAGGCCTTCACCGACTGCGCCACCGGCGTGATGGTGAACTCCGGATTTATTACTGGACTATCGGTGGAAGAAGCGAAGCGGCGTATTATCGAATGGCTGACGGCGCAGGGCATCGGCTATGAGAAGGTCAATTTCAAGCTGCGGGATTGGGTGTTCGCCCGGCAGCGCTACTGGGGCGAGCCCGTGCCCGTTGTGCACTGCCCCGCCTGCGGCATGGTGCCCCTGCCCGAGGAGGACCTGCCGCTCACCCTGCCCTACGTGGAGCGCTACGTGCAGACCGACGACGGGCAGTCCCCCCTGGCGCGGCTGACGGACTGGGTGAATACGACATGCCCAACTTGCGGAGGCCCCGCCGCGCGTGAAACCGACACCATGCCCCAGTGGGCGGGCTCCAGCTGGTACTTTTTACGCTACTGCGACCCGTGGAACAACGACGCCCTGGCCTCGAAGGAGGCCCTGGAATACTGGATGCCGGTGGACTGGTACAACGGCGGGATGGAGCACACCACGCTGCACCTGCTCTACAGCCGATTCTGGCACAAATTCCTGTACGATATCGGCGCGGCGCCCGGCCCCGAGCCCTACCAAAAGCGCACCAGCCACGGCATGATCCTGGGCGAGGACGGCGAGAAGATGTCGAAATCCCGGGGCAACGTGGTCAGCCCCGATGAGATCATCGCGCAGTATGGGGCCGACACCCTGCGGCTGTACGAGATGTTCATCGGCGACTTCGAGAAGACCGCCCCGTGGAATTCGGCCAGCATCAAGGGGTGTAGGCGGTTTCTGGACCGGGTGTGGGCCCTGCAGGACAGCGTCATCGGCGGCGGGATTCGCGGCGATATGGAGGGGGAATTCCACCGGACCATCCGCAAGGTGTCGCAGGATACGGAAAGCCTCAAGCACAACACTGCCATCGCCGCGCTGATGGGGCTGCTGAATGCCGTGGCCGATTCGGGGCACATTACGCAGGGCGAGTATAAGATCTTCCTGCTGCTGCTGAGCCCCTTCGCGCCGCATGTCACGGAGGAGCTCTGGGAGCGCCAGCGCTTCGGCGGGCGGATTACGGACCAGCGCTGGCCCGCTTGGGACGAGGCCAAATGCGCGCAGGCCACCGTGGAGGTGCTGGTACAGGTCAACGGCAAGGGCCGGGCCCGGCTGGACCTGCCCGCGGACATCGGCCGGGACGCGGCCCTGGCGCAGGCCCGGGAGGCCGTGGCCGCCCATCTGGAGGGCAAAACTGTGGTGAAAGAGCTCTACGTGCCCGGGCGGCTGGTGAATATTGTTGCAAAATAAGCTGCAAACACTCTAAAAGGCCGCTAAATTTTACGAGTTTGTAACTTTATCGGAAAAAGGTTGACAAAGAGCACGCCATCCGCTATAATACATTACGGTCATTTGAAAAAAATCGGGTGTTGAACCAAACGAGGGGAGGGAAATGCATGAGTCAGGTACGGGTTAAGGAGAATGAATCTCTGGACAGCGCGCTGCGCCGGTTCAAGAAACAGACCTCCCGTGACGGGGTGATTCAGGAGGTTCGCAAGAGGGAACATTATGAGAAGCCGTCCGTGCGCAAGAAGAAGAAGTCGGAGGCGGCCCGCAAACGCAAATACAAGTAATTCAATTGCAATCACCTGGCGGGCGCGGCTTCAAGGGCCTCGCCCGTTTTGGTATAACCATTTGTAGGGGTCGCTGACCACAGCGACCCGCGTATAAAATTGCGGGCGGTTGTGGCCAACCGCCCCTACAGCCCGATGGAGGGGTTGGTCATGATGAAAATGCAACGTCGGCTGGGTGTCTGCGCTTTGGTTGCCCTGATGCTTGCGGCCCTTACCTCCCCCGCCTTGGCCGCGCCCGATGACCCCACGCCCGTGATCATATTACAGGGCTACAGCGGGCCGCAGCTCTTTCTGGATTACGGCGAGGACAGCGAGCAGCAGGTGTGGGCCCCGGCGCTGGACGGCGGCACCGTGCGCTCGGTGGCGGACGTGCTGCTGTACGTGCTGCCCAAGCTCATCGTGGACGCCGGCGGCAACGCGGACAGCGTGGTGGAGAAGTTCGGCGAGGTGGCCCCCCTGCTAAGCAAGCTGGAGATGAACGAGGACGGCACCTCCGCGCACAACCTGACCCCTGCCCCCCACGGGGCCCGCAATTCCCGCTGGGACGTGATGAAGGCCAGCGGGCAGGAGCGCCTGAACACCCAGCGCGCCATCACCGAAAGCCTGCTGGGCGCCGTGCCCGCCGACCATGCCTACGTGTTCGCCAACGACTGGCGGCGCGGGCAGGTGGAGGGCACGGCCAACCTGCACGCCTTCATTCAAGAGGTGAAGGAGGATTCGGGGCACGGCAAGGTGAACCTGCTGGGCGTCAGCTACGGCGGGCAGCTGGCCGCGGCCTACCTGGCGCTGTACGGCGGGGAGGACATCGAACGTATCGTGATGCACGCCCCGGCCATCCACGGCTCGCGCCTGTCGGTGGACATACTGGAAAACGAGGATTTCGCCTTTGACCCCGTGCTGCTGCTGGATTTCACCGCGGTGTACCTGGAGCGGGAGCTGTCGCTGAACCAACGCTTTTCGGGTGTAACGATGGAACAGGTCAGCGACATCGCCCTGCGGGTGCTGCGCACCTACGTGCAGCCCATCTTCCTGAAATTCGGCAGCTACTGGGATATCGTGCCGCCGGAGGACTACGAGCGGCTCAAGGCGGAATACCTGGACCCCGAGGAGAACGCCGAGATCATCCGCCGCAGCGACATCATCCACTACGAGGTGATGCCCCGCATCGGCGAAGCCCTGCGGGAGTGGCAAGCCAAAGGCGTGAAAATCGCGCTGGTGTGCGGCACCGGCGCGCCCCTGATCGGCGGCAACATGGTGGATTCCGACCGCATCATCGACACGGCCTCCACTACGGGGGCTTCCGTTGCCCCTTTGGGCGGCGGGGAGGCCCCCCTGCCCGAAACGCCGGTCTGCGCGGCCCCCGGCCACCCGCACCGCTCGCCCAGCGGGGCCATCGACGCCTCCTGCTGCTACCTGCCCGACCAGACCTGGTTCTTCGCCGGGCAGTACCACGGGCAGGGCGCCTGGGACCCCTGGGCCAGCGGCATCTGGACCAAATGGCTCTACACGGACGAATTGCGGGATGTATACTCCGACCCGGAGTATCCGCAGTTCCGGGATTCGTGCAACCCCTCCGACGGCATCGAGGCGCGCTTTTCCGGCGGGGTGAGCGGCTGGCGGGCCGCGGGCGACGACACCCTGCTGCTGAAAAACATCTCGTCCCACGACCTGAGCCTGCTTTCCGTGCGGGCGGAGGGCCTGCGGCTGGAAATCCCGCTGGTGAACCGCGTGGCGCTGCGCCCGGGCGAGACGGCGCGCCTGCACTGCGAGGGCGAAATCCCGGCGCGGCGGCAGCCCTTCACGCTCACCGTGGAGTTCGTGCGCGAAAGCCTCGTACCCGCCACCGAAACGCGCAGCTTCGCCTTCGCGGCCATGCCGGGGGCGCTCCCCGCGGCGCTGCGCTACCCCCCCCAGGAGGACACCAGCCCACCGCCGCGCTTCCAGCCCGTGCGCACTTTGTTCGCGGCGCTGGCGCTGGCGGCCAGTTTGGGGCTGGCCTCGGCGGCGGTGGGCGTGATGTATCGGGGAAAGCTGCGGGAGAGGAAAGCGAAGGGGTAAAACGATAGTATCGATTCCGCAGGGGCGGCCTGTGGCTGTCCGAATTTACCAAACGAACGGTATACAAGGAGACGCCCATGCAATATTTGCTTCTGTTCCTGGAGGGCGTGGCAACCTTCGTTTCGCCCTGCCTGCTGCCCATGCTGCCGGTGTACGTTTCGTTCTTCGCGGCGGGCCAGGCGAATACAAATAATAAAAAGCGCGCCCTGGGCAACGCGCTGGGCTTCGTGCTGGGGTTCACGCTGGTGTTCGTGGCGATGGGGGCCTTCGCGGGGGCGGCGGGTCGGCTGCTGCGGCGCTACTCCCTGGCTGTGAACATCGTCACGGGCCTGATCGTGGTTGTGCTGGGGCTGAATTTCCTCGGTGTGCTGAAGCTGGGCTTCCTCAACCGCACGAGCCGTAAAAACGCGGACACGCAGGACCTGCGGTTCTTTTCCTCGCTGCTGTTCGGCCTGACGTTCTCCATCGGCTGGACACCCTGCGTGGGGGCCTTTCTGGGCACGGCGCTGATGCTGGCCTCCCAGCGCGGCGGGACCCTGGCGGGGGTGCTGATGCTGCTGGTGTACTCCGCGGGGCTGGGCCTGCCCTTTGTGCTCAGCGCTGTGCTCATCGACAGGCTCAAGGGGGCGCTGGGGTTCCTGCGGCGGCACGCCAAAGCGATCAACACCGTTTCGGGCGTGCTGCTGGTGATTGTGGGCATACTGATGGCGGCGGGGCTCATGGGGCGTTTGCTGTCCCTGCTGTCATTTTAACAGAAAGGGGTAATGTCATGGCGAAAAACAACATCGTCCCCTGGGACACCATCACCGCCTTCGTGACGGACGCTTTCGCGGGCATGGGCGTGCCCCGGGAGGACGCCGCCGTGTGCGCCGACGTGCTGCTGGAATCCGACCGCCGGGGCATCGAGTCCCACGGTGTGAACCGCTTCAAGCCCATCTATATCGACCGCATCGCCGACGGCATCCAGAACCCCGTGACCGCGTTCGAAATCCTGCGCGGGACGAAGACCACCGCCGTAGTGGACGGCCACGACGGCATGGGCCAGGTCATTGGGCACAGGGCCATGCAAATGGCTATCGAAAAGGCGAAGGAGTTCGGCATGGGCATGGTAGCCGTGCGCAACTCCTGCCACTACGGCATCGCGGGGTACTATGCCTCCATGGCGGCCCGGGCGGGCATGATCGGCATCACCGGCACCAACGCGCGGCCCTCCATCGCGCCCACCTTCGGCGTGGAGGGCATGCTGGGCACCAACCCGCTCACCGTGGGCTTCCCCACGGACGAGGAGTTC
>Ga0123353_10006345_pt1 | contig 15730 bp, 17 predicted proteins | sample TergutLab28metaG_3_FD_92763 | JGI IMG/M metagenome (GOLD analysis project Ga0123353, IMG submission 92763) | Labiotermes labralis P3 segment gut microbial communities from Petit-Saut dam, French Guiana - Lab288 P3 | ecosystem: Host-associated > Arthropoda: Insects > Digestive system > Gut ... | reverse complement strand
GCGCTTCATCCACCCTTACGCGGATCTCCTCCGGCGGCACGCAGAGGTTTTCCGGCCCAAAGGCCACGTCGTCCTCCACGATGGCGGCGATGATCTGGTTGTCCGGGTTTTGGAACGCCATGCCGACGCGCTTTCTGATGTCGAACAGCAGCGATTCGTCCGCCGTGTCCATTCCCGCCGCCAGCACGCGGCCCTCCCGCGGGACGAGCAGGCCGTTGCAGAGCTTCGCGACGGTGGATTTGCCCGAGCCGTTGCGGCCGAGCATGGCGGCAAACTCGCCTTGCTTTATGGCGAAGCTCAGCTCCCGCACGGCGGGGACGGGCGTTTCGTCCTCGCCGGCATAAGCGAAGCTCACGTTCTGGAATTCGATGATATTCATGGATTACCTCATAAATTATTTTTCACCCGCGCGAAAATCCGCGCGCAAACGCGGGTTTGGGAGGGTTATATAAGAACATGTTCGATCTGTGCCGGCAGCGGCAGTATCCGGAAGGGCGCTCGGGTGATGCCATTGGGCTGACCACCGCCCGGAAGATCAACGCGTCATGACGGCATCGCGGCTCGCTTTCGCATAATATCAAGCGGATAGTCTATCCCGCCCCTCGCAAAAATTCTTTCGCCGACTTTTTTGTACCCGTGCGCCCGGTAGAACTTGATGGCGCGTTCGTTTTTCGAGAGGACGTCCAATACAAGCTGCTCATAGCCCTGCTGCAAAAGCGCTTCTTCGGCGTGCAGCAGCAGGGCATGGCCATAGCCCTTGCCGATGGCGTCGTCGCGGACATAAATCGCGGCGACCTCGCCGTCGTCCGGGTAGCCCGGGGTTTGCGAAGGGCCAAAGTCGCAAAAACCCAACAGTTCATCGTGTTCGAATAGGAGCACGGGCCGCGCACCCTTGTCATAATTTCCAAGCCAACGCTGATAACGCTCTTCGTCATCCAGGCTCGCGAGATATTGCGGGTCAAAAATATGCTGGTAGGCCGCGCGCCAACTGGCATTTAGAAACGCCGCGGCTTCGCGCAGCTCTTCGCGTTTTGCTGGTCTAATCAGCATGTTGCTCTCCCCTCCAGATTGCTGTACTGCCGCAGGGCAGCGCCATGCCTGTCGACTCAACAGGAAGGCCGATTTCATCGCAAGTTACACTGCCGCCGAGCTTCGGCACTAAAATTTTGCCCAGCAAATATTGCATCACGGCGGGGGAAAGCTCGGCGGAGTAGGAGTTGAGCAGAAGCAATCCATCCTCGCGTAATAGCCCGGCGCACAGCGCGATAAAGCCGTGGAGCTCCTCCGCGAGCTTCCATACCTCGCCGCCGGGGCCCCTGCCATAAGAAGGCGGGTCCAGCAGGATAATATCATATTTGCTGCCGCGCCGGATTTCACGCCGCGCGAATTTGAGGCAATCCTCCACAATCCAGCGCACGGGTTTGTCCGCCAGGCCGCTGAGGGCGGCGTTGTCCCGGGCGCGCTGGACCATGCCCCTGGCGGCGTCCACATGGGTCACGTGCGCGCCGGCCCGCAAACACGCAAGCGTCGCCCCGCCGGTGTACGCGAATAGATTTAGCGCCTTCGGCCGCTTTTCCAGCGCATCTGAAGATTCAGGCATTTTGCGTTCACGCAGCGCCCTGATATGTTCCGCGAGCATGTCCCAGTTCACGGCCTGCTCGGGGAAGAGGCCCGTGTGCTTGAAGCCCATGGGCTTTAGTCCGAATTTGAGCGGCGCTCCGCCCGAAGGAGCATTCGGCAATGGCGGCTTATTCTTATTCGGCATTGGCAACTCATACTTCATCTGCCACTCCTGGGGCATGGGGCGCAGGGTTTCCCAATGCCCGCCGCCGCTGCCGGAACGCAGATAACGCGCGTGCGCTTTGCCCCACAGGGGGTGCGCCCGGCCGCTCCAGATCACCTGCGGGTCCGGCCGGACGAGCAAAATATCGCCCCAGCGCTCGAGGCGTTCGCCCTCGGCGCAGTCGAGCAGGGCGTAGTCGGTCCAGTTGTTTGCGATGCGCATAAATTCTCCTCAATGTACAAATTACAGTGTACAATGTACAAATTACAGTGTACAATGTACAAATTACAGTGTACATTGTACATTGTACATTCAAATCAGCCGTTCCCTCACGACCTCCGCCAGCTCTTCCGCGAGGCGCTGGATTTGCGCGGGGTCGCGGCCCTCCATCATCACGCGGATGAGAGGCTCGGTGCCGGAAACGCGCACAAGGACCCGCCCGGATTCGCCCAATTCCGCTTCGGCTTCTTGCCGCGCCGCCCGGATTTCCGGGTCGGTATCGCAGCGGAGCTTCCCCAGGTTTGAAACCTTGACATTGCGCATCACCTGGGGGAACCGCTCCATTTCGCTGGCAAGAGCCGCAAGCGTTTGCCCGCTTTTGCGCATGACGTCCAGCAGCTGCAGGGCGGTGAGCTGGCCGTCGCCGGTGGCGGCATAGTCGCGGAAAATGATGTGGCCGCTCTGCTCGCCGCCCAGGTTATAGCCGTGCTCTGTCATGGCCTCCAGCACATAGCGGTCGCCCACGGTGGTAATTTCCCGCTCGATTTCATTGCGCTTGCAGAACTCGTGAAAGCCCAGGTTGCTCATGACTGTCGCGACAGCTGTGTTTTGGTGGAGCCTTCCGTCCAGCTTCCACCGCTTGGCGCAAATGGCGATGATCTGGTCGCCGTCCACGAGATTCCCCTGCCCGTCCACCGCCAGGAGGCGGTCCGCGTCGCCGTCGAAGGCAAGGCCGATATCGATGTCGCCGCGGCTTTTCACATATTCCTGCAGGCGCTCCATATGCGTCGAGCCGCAGTCCTTGTTGATATTCTCCCCGTCCGGCGCGGCGGATAAGAGATCAAATGAAAAGCCCAGGTCCGAAAATAATCTTGGGGCGGTCACGCTGGCGGAGCCGTTGGCGCAGTCCAGGGCGATTCTCCGCAGGCCCTGCTCCCGCAGGCGGGCCGAAAGCGTGGCCGGGATGGTGGCGCGCAGGTGCCGCAGGTAATCCGGAATGGCGGCCTCGGCGGGGATGCTGCGGCCCACGCGGCCCCCGATGATCACGGGCGGTATCTTAATCTCGTCCAAAATAATCGCTTCAATTTCCTCTTCCAGCGCGTCGGGAAGCTTGGCTCCAAGACAGCTAAAAAGCTTGATGCCGTTGAATTCGCAGGGGTTGTGGGAGGCCGAGACCATGGCCCCGCCCCTGCAGCCCCACAGGGGGATCAGGTGCGCGACGGCAGGCGTTGGCACGGCGCCCGCCATGACGGCGTCCATGCCCATGGAATTAAAGCCCGCCGCAAGCGCCCCCGCAAGCATGGGTGACGAAGCCCTGGTGTCCATGCCGATGAGCATCTGCGGCCTGACGCCGCTTTCTTCCGGCATGAGCTCCGGCAGGGCCAGGGCCATGGCCCGGGCGATTTTCAGCGCGAGCTCGCAGGAAAGCTCCGTGTTCGCGATGCCCCGCGCGCCGTCGGTGCCGAAGAGTCTGGACATGATGGCCTCCTTGATTCGGCTATTATTTTTGCTGTACGGCGAATAATACTCGCCGCCTATAAGTGGGAAAGAACAGGGCCTGAATGATATTCAGGCGATGACAGCAGATAAACGAGTGGTGAACGCATCCTAAAAAGGCCAGGAGCAAAAGAGTTTTCTTGCTTTGCGGACGAGTACCATTCGTCCCCGAAATTCCAGTTCTTATAGGCGTCGAATATCATTCGGCGCATCGCAAAAAAATACCGCATAGTACCGCATAGTACCGCATAGTTTTATAACTTCCCGCACCGCAGCTCGCAATTGCCAATCAGGCAGCTCGCGAATTCCTCCGCCGTCATATGATGGAAATAAGATTCGATGACGCGGCATACGCCGCCGTGGGATATGATCAGCACGGTTTTGCCGGCGTGGGTTTCGCGGATATCCTCCAGCGCGGCGTAAACCCGATACGTCAATTGCAGCAACGTCTCCCCGGTTTCGCCCATGGGCAGGGCGAATTCCGTGCCTTTGAAGAGCCGCAGGGCCTCGGCGTATTCCTCCCGGTCCCCGCCGTCGAGGCGGCCAAAGTCCCATTCGCGCAGGCGCTCGTCAATCAACACAGGCTTGCCAATCACATCTCCCACGATTTCAGCCGTTTTCCTCGCGCGTTTCATTGGAGACGCGATGATGAGATCAACTTCGCCCAGCTCTGTTACTTTCTTGGCAAGCTCACGCGCCTGCGCGATGCCTTTGTCATTCAAGGGGATGTCGCTTGTGCTGCAAATTCGATTTGCCACATTCCAATCTGTCTGCCCGTGGCGGGCGTAGTATAGTTTCATGTTGTCTCCTATTATGTTATGCCCAGCGACAGCTGCTCATTCCCTGGCTCCTGATTCCTGGTTCCTGATTCCTGCGCAATCCCCAGATGCGCATACGCCGCCGGCGTAGCGATCCTCCCCCTTGGCGTGCGGCCCAAAAAGCCGATCTGCATGAGATACGGCTCGTAAACGTCCTCAATTGTAATCGATTCTTCGCCGACGGCGGCGGCCAGGGTCTCAAGGCCCACGGGCCCGCCGCCATATTGCGTGATCATCACGGTGAGCAGGCGGCGGTCGATCAAATCAAGGCCCAGCTCGTCGATTTCCATGCTGCGCAGGGCCGTTTGCGCGGCCCGGGTGTCGATGGTGCCGTTGCCGACGACCTGCGCGAAATCCCGCGCGCGCTTGAGCAGCCGGTTGGCGATGCGCGGCGTGCCGCGCGCCCTGGAGGCCAGTTCAATCGCGCCGTCGCTGTCGGTCAGGATATTTAAGATCCCGGCGCTGCGTTTGACAATCGTGGAAAGCTGCTCCGGCGTATATAATTCCAGGCGGAGGATCACGCCGAAGCGGTCGCGCAGGGGGGCGCTCAATTGCCCTGCCCGCGTGGTTGCTCCAACAAGGGTAAAATGCGGCAGGTCCAGGCGGATGGAGCGCGCGGAAGGCCCCTTGCCGATGATGATATCCAGAACGCTGTCCTCCATGGCGGGGTAGAGGACTTCTTCCACCGCGCGGCTGAGCCTGTGGATTTCATCAATGAAAAGCACGTCGCCCTCGTTTAGATTCGTGAGCAGCGCCGCCAGGTCGCCGGGTTTTTCGATGGCGGGCCCGGAGGTCACGCGGAAATTCACGCCCATCTCGTTGGCGATGACGCCCGCGAGGGTAGTTTTGCCAAGGCCCGGCGGGCCGTAGAGCAGCACATGGTCCAGGGCCTCGCCCCGGCCCCGCGCGGCCTCGATGTAAATGGCCAGGTTTTCCTTGGCTTTGTCCTGCCCAATGAATTCCCGCAGGCGGCGGGGCCGCAGGCTGAGTTCTATTTCTGCGTCCTGCTGGGTGAGGGAGGGGGTAAGGGGATGCTGGGTGTCATAATCATTCAAGTCCATTGGGTGCTCCTTGTAGGGGTGGCCTGCGGGCCACCCGCAATTCTTGCTGCGTTTATTGAACCCCAGGCGGCTCACAAGCCGCCCCTACAGGCTACATCTTGTATCAAGTAAAATATTTGCGGCGAGACGGTTATGCTTCCTTTGCGCACAGGCAAAACGGATGCCCTTCCGGGTCCAGCAGCGTGACATATTGCGCGCCGCCATATTGCGCTTCTGGCTTTGTCGCGCCCAGCCGGAGCGCTTCCTCCACGGCGGCGGGGAGATCGTCCACCCCAAAATTAAAATGCATCTGCTTTTGCTGCTTGCCGGGTTCTTCCGGCCAGACCGGCGGGATATAATCGAAGTCGCAGCCCATGAATAATATGGCAAGCCCCTCCTGCGTAATCAATGCCGGCCAGCTCCAAAGCGTCCGCCGCTTCCAGCCGGTCATCGCGGCGTAGAACTCCCTGGTCCGTTTTGGATTCCCGCAGTCAATTGAAATGTCGCCGATACAAATTCCATTTCTCATTTCTGCATTCTCATTTCTTATTTAAAATCACCCCGCCAAATTTTTCAGCGCAAGCTTGATCTTCGCCTGGATATCCAGTCCCTCGTCCAGGCCGCGCAGGGCAAGCAGAGCCTCCGCCTGCTGGTACCCCAGCGCCAGAAGCGCCGCCAAAGCCTCATTTTCAACCGGGCCAAAGGCGTTGCCGGGGAAGGCCCCTGATTCCTGCGTCCTGAATCCTGAATCCTGCAATTTGTCTTTGAGCTCCAGCACCAGGCGCTGGGCCAGCTTCGGCCCGATCCCCTGCGCCCTGGTGATGCTTTTGGCGTCGCCGGACGCGACGAAGTAGCCCAGCTGCTCCGGCGTGAAGGCCGAAAGCAGGGCGAGCGCCGCCTTGGGTCCAACGCCAGTAACCGCGATGAGCTTGCGGAAGCACTGGAGCTCCCCCCGCGAGGCAAAGCCGAACAGCTCCATGGCATCCTCGCGGACATTCAGGTGCGTGAATAGGGTCGCCCGCTCGCCTATATTCAATTCGCGCAGCGTATTGGCTGTCGCCGCGCAGCCGAACGCCACGCCGCCGCATTCAATGGCGAGCATGGCTTCCTCCATATGGACAATGGTGCCGGTGAGGCTGTAGAACATAACGATCCCTATCTATTTCCGCATTCTGCATTGTGATTTTTCATTTCATTCGCGCGTCAGCCGCAGCAGCGAGCCCGCTGAATGCGCGTGGCAGATCGCGATGGCAAGGGCGTCGGCGACGTCGTCGGGCTTTGGGCAGGCGGCGAGGTTCAGCAGCAGGCGGACCATATCCTGCACCTGCTTTTTTTCCGCGCGGCCATAACCCACAACGCTCTGCTTCACCTGCAGCGGAGTGTATTCATATACCGGCACGTCGTGCCTGGCTGCCGCCAATAAAATCACGCCCCGCGCCTGTGCGACGTCGATGGCCGTTTTTGCGTTGGTGTTGAAGAACAGCTTTTCGATGGCCATGGCGGCGGGCCTGTGCTCTGTGATGAGCCGCTCCACGCCGTCGTAGATTTCGCCAAGCCGCCGGGAAAATTCCGCGCCAGCCTCTGTCGTGATGGCCCGGGCCTCCAGCAGCTCGAACTTGTTGCCTATGTAGTTGACGACGCCGGTGCCGACGATGGCATAGCCGGGGTCGATGCCGAGGATGGTCATGGTGTGGTTTCCTTTATATTTTTTTACTCACGGCGAATCATATTCGCCGCCTATAATGTGTGCAGTGGGAAGAGGCGAATGCTATTCGCATTCTGTCATATAGAACTTGTCTTTTTCCCAATGGGCCGGGTTTTCTTTTATGTAGCGCCTGACCGCACGGTTTCTTCGTGCCGTTAAAATTGCGCTGATATAAGAATTGTCTTGCCAAGGAGAAAAGCCGATCTGTTTTGTTACCGCCGCTTTGAATTGACCGACAACCCTTTGCAGAGAGGGATTCACCTTGTAATCCAACATAACTAACAATATATGCAGATGGTTTGGCATCACGACATAATCATCTAGCATCACAGAGGGGTAAATCGTTTCAATCATCTCAACGTAACGCCGCACATGCTCACCGTTCTCCGAGAGTACCATCGTGCCGTCTTGCACTTTGCCAAACAGAAAATGCCCATCCTTCACGCAGACCGTTACGCAATAGGTTCCATTTTGCATGCGACTACCGCAACCTTTCTTTATCCACGCCCGAATACCATTCGGGCCCTGGACGATGGTCTTAGAGGCGGCGAATATCATTCGCCGTGGGACGAAAGGAAAAACAAAACCGCGATGCGTTGATTGATATTCAACGCCTATAAAAAGCCGAATATCGGGGACGAATGGTATTCGTTCGCGTTTTTTACAGCAACCTTTTGTTGTCAATCGCCCGAATACCATTCGGGCCCTGGACGATGGCCTTAGAGGCGGCGAATATCATTCGCCGTGGGAGTAAAGGAAAACGCAATTTGTGCTTGACTTATGTAAAGCGGTGTCGTATAATGGGGGAAATTAGGGGAGGTGCTTACATGGGAGAGTGGTGGCTAACCATTCAAAACAGCACTGTGGTGGCGGCCATAATTGCCGGGGTGTTTAGCATTATCTGTACTATTATTTCTCGAACCGGCAAGAATGAGTCTAAACCCAATAACACGCAGGCTCGCAGAATTAAACGTAGTAGATACCAAGTTAAAGATTATAGCGGATATCGAGGTGGGATTGAAGATTATCGAAAATATCTCCCTCCATATCTCCCTCCAAATGAAAGAGGCGAGATTGAAGATTATGAAGTATATGCCAAACAGTATTATGCCAAACAGTATAGAGAATATCTAGATAAACAACAAAAAAGAAAAACTGTACCATTCTGGTTAGCGGTAATTTTAGCGGTAATTGCTGTTATCCTAATAATTGGGTACCTTTTGATTCGCTTCGTTTTTTAAACATCCTCCCTCCCCCTCTCCCGCACAACCAGCCTCACCGGCGTGCCCTCCAGGCCGAAGACGGCGCGGATCTGGTTTTCGATGTAGCGCTGGTAGCTGTAGTGGAACAGCTCGTAGCGGTTGACGAAGCACACGAAGGTGGGCGGGCGGGTGCTCGCCTGGGTCATGTAGTAGATTTTCAGGCGGCGGCCCTTGTCCGTGGGGGGCTGCACGCGGGCGGTGGCGTCGGCCAGAATCTCATTGAGCTTGCCCGTGGTGATGCGCATGGCGTTTTGCTCATCCGTAAATTTGATGAGGTCATAAAGCCTGTGAATGCGCTGGCCCGTGAGCGCGGAGATAAATATAATCGGGGCATAGCTCATGAAGCTGAAATCATGCATGAGCTCTTTTCGCATGCGGTCCATGGTTTTTCCGTCTTTCTCAACGAGGTCCCACTTGTTGACCGCGATGACGCAGCCCTTGCCCGCCTCATGCGCCAGGCCCGCGACCTTGGAATCCTGCTCGGTGAAGCCTTCGACGGCGTCGACCATGATCACGCACACATGGGCGCGCTCGATGGCCATTTTCGCCCGCAGCACGGAATACTTCTCGATGCGCTCGTCTACGCGACTTTTGCGGCGCAGGCCCGCCGTGTCGATCAGCAGGAATTTGCCCTTTTCGTTTTCCACTAACGTGTCCGCGGCGTCCCTTGTCGTCCCCGCGATTTCGGAGACGATCATGCGCTCCTGCCCGCACATTTTGTTGACCAGGGAGCTCTTGCCGGCGTTTGGCTTGCCGATGATGGCGACTTTGATCACATCAGGCTCTTCTTCGTTTTCTTCCGGGTTGGGCAGATGCGCGCACACGGCATCCAGCAAATCCCCGGTGCCGTGGCCGTGGATGGAGGAAACCGGCACCGGATCGCCCAGCCCGAGATTGTAGAACTCATAGAATTCCGGCGGGGTATCGCCGATGCGGTCGCATTTATTCACGCACAGGACGATGGGCTTGCCGCTTTTTTGCAGCATCAGCGCCACCTCGGCGTCATTGGCGACCACGCCGCAGGTGAGGTCCGTAACGAAGACGATAGCGTCCGCGCTGTCGATGGCGACCTGGGCCTGGACGCGCATTTGCGTGAGGATCGCGTCGTCGGCGAAGGGCTCGATGCCGCCGGTATCGACGACGAGGAAGGTATAACCCAGCCACTCGCAGTCGCCGTAGAGGCGGTCGCGGGTGACGCCGGGGGTGTCGTGCACGATGGCGCGGCGCGTGCCGGTGAGCTTATTGAACAGGGTCGATTTGCCCACGTTGGGGCGGCCGACGATGGCTACGATAGGTTTCACTGATGTCTCCTGAGTGATAGATTTTTTACGGGGTTCTGCGCAATCCGCACCCCCACCCGCCGCTTTGGGCTTGAGCGATGGACCAAGTTCGCTGCGGCGGGAGCCCCCGCGCTGCGGCGCAGGGGCCGTCCGGGGCGGATAGACAAAAAGAAATAAAAGAGAGCAAGCAAAGCCGTCGCGTTTACGATCATGCAAAAAGCCAACCGCTCTTGAGTGGCCCCTGCGCCGCAGCGCGGGGGCTGCCGCCGCAAACATACTTCGCTCATAGACGAACTGCGGCGCGGCGACTGGGGGTGCGGATTCCGCCGGCGTTCGTGGATATGCGCTGCCTACATAGCTGGGGAGTTTGCTTTTGTTATTCGCCAAATCTCCCCGCCAGATAATTCGCCACGCCGTCCTCCTCGTTGGAGCCGACGACGCCATGCGCGACGCGTTTGACGGCTTCGGCGGCGTTGGCCACGGCATAGGCCTCGTCGCAGGCCTCCAGCATGGGGATGTCGTTGATGTCGTCGCCAAAACCCACCACGCGGTCAAACGAACCCCAGGCCTTCAAATCCGCCACGGCCGCGGCCTTGGATGCGTTGGCGCTTGCAGCCTCAATGAACCAGAAGTCAGTATACTTGTCCTTGTAAAACGGCGCGTAAATTCCTTCGATCGCCTGGAGCTCATCGCGGACCGGGCGCAGCGTCTCATACGTTTCCTTGATGGAAAACATGCAGACGCATTCGTCCGCGATATCCTCCAGGCGCTCCATCTGGCTGAGCCGGACGCTCTGTGGCGCGAACAGCTTGTCGCGCAGGCGCTTCTCGTAGTATTGACGCGCGGGAAGCTGGAAGTTCGTTGGCGATTCGTAGCAGAGGGTTTGCGTATTTGCCGTGATCGCGTACGCGAAGCCTGTCATGCCGCGGCGGCGCAGAATGTGGATGAGCTTGCGGAAGGATTCCGGCGGAATTCCCTTCGCGGCGAAATACCTGTCGTTGTCCGTATCATAGCAAACCGCGCCGTTCATCAGGCTCACGGGAACCCGCAGGCGCAGCCCGCCGGTCACCGCCGTGACGCTCAGGGTGTTGCGCGCCGTGGCCACCGAAAAATGCATCCCCTGCGCGATGAGCCGGCCCAGCGTGTCGCGGCTGCTCCGCGTCAAAGACGCGTCATCGCGCAGCAGCGTGCCGTCCAGGTCCGAAAGATAAAGGGTCTTCATTCACTGCTCCCCCAGCATTGATTTTAACAACTCCTCCGCGTCGTTTTTCACTGCCTTCACCGGAATCCCGAGGGACTTCGAGATATCTTCCAGAATCATGTCATCCAGAGTCAGGCCGTCCTGGTTGAACATCACGGCGGGGAGCAGCAGCGCCTGGCCCAAATCCTGCCCGCGCAGCTGCGCGATGATATCCCGCCCTGTGAGCAGGCCCGCCACGGTGATATGCGGCCCAAAAAAGTCATTGCGCACGCAACAAACTTTCATTCTCTTATTATGCCACATTTTTTGGATTTCGTCAACCAAAAATTTCATGAGCGGAAATGCGGCTTCGCCCGTGGCTATGGTGAATTGAGAATTGAGAGTTGGGCGTTGGGAATTCTGGAGCGCGGCGAGCATTTCATCTTTGAACGAAGCCCAAAGCCCCACGCCGTTTTCTATCTGCCGGAACTCGCCGTAGTATTCCACGCCGGGCATATCCCGCCCCGCCAGGATAAAAAACTCGTCGGAGCAGCAAAGCTCAACATTGCGAATTGCGAATTGCGAATTGCGAATTGCGAATTGGTCAATCACAGCGCCAGCCTCTTCCGGCGTAAACGGGCGCAGGGGTGTGAGCTTTTCGCGGAATTTTGTCAGGCCCACGGGAACGGCCGCGACGGAACGCAGGGTGGGCAACCGCATCAGCTCTTGCAGGGAAAACTGAAGCTCCCCGCCGTCGTTCCAGCCGGGGCACAGCACGAGCTGCGCGTTGATGTCCAGCCCCGCTTCGGCAAATGCGTTCAGGTACTTGAGACATTCGCCCGCCCCTGGATTGCCCATCATCTGGCCGCGCAGGGCAGGGTTCATCGTATGGATGGAAACGTTAATAGGGCTTAACCGCATATCAATTATGCGCCGGACGTCATGCCCGCTCAGATTCGTCAGGGTGATGTAATTGCCGAACAGGAACGAGAGCCTGGCGTCGTCGTCCTTAAAGTAGAGGCTTTCGCGCAATCCTTCCGGCAGTTGGTCAATGAAGCAGAAGACGCAGTTATTTTTGCAGCGGCGCTGCTTGTCCATCAAGCCGTCCCGGAATTCCAGGCCCAGGTCTTCGTATTCCTCTTTGCGCAGGCGTTTGGAACATATATTGCCGTTTCGTTGCAGAATTAACTTGAGCTTGCGCTCCGCCGCGTAGAATCGATAGTCCAGCACGTCATTGATCGCGTGCCCATTGATAGACAGCAGGACATCCCCCGGCGCGAGCTTCTTTTTCGCGGCAGGGCTGTTTGATATGACGGCTTCAATGGTGACAGGCATAGTAAAATCCTATATCTACTTAGTTGCAGCTGCGCCACAGGCGATTAAAGCTGCGCCACAGGCGGCGAAAGACAAAAGCGGCGGAGACTCATTGGTCCCCACCGTTTCACGCGCTATGTCCCATGGATCAGTCGTCTTTTTTCTCCACGACCTGCCGGCCCTTGTACATACCGCATTCGGGGCACAGCCGGTGCGAAAGCTTCTGCGCGCCGCAGCTGTTGCATTTTTCAATGGCGGGCGCCTCCAGCTTCCAGGTGCTGGCACGGCGTTTATCGCGGCGGGCGCTGGAAATGCGCCGTTTGGGTGCAATCATGTTTACTCACTCCATTCTAGACTTTAGATATTAGACGTTGGATATCAGATGGAAAACGCCTTCGCAGTCTGGCTTGCAGAGCAGCTTCGGCGGCATGGCGAGGACGATGTCCTCCCAGATGAGGTGCGCCGGGTCCCACTGCCTGGGGTTTTCCACGAGAACGAGCTCGTCGCTTTCCTCGCTTGCGCGGGATTTCACCAGCGTGTGGGAAAACGGCACGTCCGCCCGGTACAAAAACGATTCCGCGCAGCGGTCGCAGGAGGTATCCAGGCACACGCTCGCGGTTCCGCTCAGGGTGACGATGCCCGCGCGGTTCTCCGCCCGCCCCGCCACACGCGCCGGGCACGCGAACGGCAGCTCGCCGTTTTCCAGCTCGAAGCTGAATTCCAGGCGTTCCCCGGGGCAGTGGAAAATAGGCTCAAGAGAGAGTTTCATAGGCCCTCAAAAAAATATTATACTAGGTTATCGCGCGTTTGTCAATGATTATTTTACGCAAAGGTCCGCGGTGAAGGCCAGAATTTCCTCCGGGAGGCTTTCCTTGTCCGCCGATACCGTGAAGAAGAAGTTGACGTCAAGCTTGCTGACTTTCATCAAGAATGCTGCGAGACATGTAAAATCCCGCCCGCCGATGCGCAGGGTGGCGTCCACGAAAATATCCGTGATGTCGTAATTGCCCGCGCACAGGCCGCTGAGAAACCCGTAGAACGCGTCGTACCCGGCGATGCCGTAGTCCTCCGTGGCGACCAGCCGCACCCGCGGGTTGATCGCCCGGCCAAGCTTGCGCTTTTGATCCACGCAAATCACGTTCCCGTTCGATTGCTCATATGCCGCGTGCACCAGGTCGATGAGCACCTTGGTTTTTCCGGTCCCCTTGTTGCCGGTGATAATCTTAACCATGTGAACCGCCTCCCCTGCTAGATGTTTAGATTTTAGATATTAGACGTCAATGCCATATTGCTTGCGTAACGCGGCGCGGACTTTGTCGTGCTCCGCGCCGGGCTTGCCCAGGAGCGCGAACATGAATTTTTTGTAGCTTTCCACGCCGTCCTGGTCAAAGGGGTTGACGCTGATCATGTAGCCCGAAATGGCGCAGGCCTTTTCGAAGAAATAGATGAGCCAGCCGAGATGATAGGCGTCGCGGCGGGGAAGCTCCAGCACGATGTTTGGGCAGCTGCCCCTGGCGTGGGCCAGGGCCGTGGCCTGGAACGCGCCGCGGTTGATTTCGTGCAGGGTTTTCCCGGCCAGGTAATTCAGGCCGTCGCCGTCGTTATCTTCCGCTTCCACGCGCAGGTCGTTGGCCGTTTGGCCGAATACGAGCACCGTTTCAAACAATATGCGCCGCCCCTGCTGGATATACTGCCCCATGGAGTGCAGGTCCGTGGTGAAGGTGACGCTCGCCGGGAAGAGCCCGCGCCCGCGCTTGCCCTCGCTTTCGCCGAAGAGCTGCTTGAACCACTCGCCGAGCATCACCATGCTGGGCTCGTAGGTGGCGAAGAGCTCCACGGCCTTGTGCTTGTACCTGTAATAGTAATACCGCAGGGCGGCGTAGGCCTGGCAGGAATTTTGATAGAACTGATCCGAAGGCTGCGCGTATTCTTCGCACGCGGCCGCCGCGCCCTCCAGGAGCGCGGCGACGTCGATGCCCGCGCAGGCGATAGGCAGCAACCCTACCGCGGAGAGAACGGAATAGCGGCCGCCCATGTCCGTGGGCACGACGAAGGTATGCCAGCCGTTTTCACGGGCCTGCTCGAGCAGCGTGCCCTTGTTGGCGTCCGTGGTGGCGTAGATGCGCTTGCTGACTTCCTTTGGATCGCCCCATTTTTTTTCCAGCAGGCGCTTGTAATGCCGGAAGGCCACGGCGCTTTCCAGGGTTTTCCCTGACTTCGAGATGACGTTGATATAGAAATCCTTGCCTTCGATCAGGGCGTCGATGTCCGCGAAATCCGCCTCGCTCAGGGTGCTCCCGGCAAAATAGACGGCTGGCGTCCCCTTGCGCGACTCGTTGTAGTACTTGCTGGCCAGGGCCTCCAGCACGGCCCGGGAGCCGAGGTACGACCCGCCGATGCCGATGACGATGAGCGCCTCGGCGCTGCGTTTGATTTCTTCCGCGGCGGCTTTTACCCGCGCGAACTCTTCCGACTGGCGGTATGCCGCCGGGAATTTCAGCCATCCGCGCATGCCCGCGCCCTGGCCCGTGCCCTCTTCCAGCGCCCTGTGGGCAGCGCGCGCGCATGCCGCGATCTGCGCTTGTTCCCTTTCGTTGGGCAGAACCCCGCCCGTAAATGTTGTCGACAGCGTCAGCATCCTTGCGCCCCCTCCACTTTCATCTTTTTCCCGCGAGCTTTTATTATACCGGATTTTTGCTGGAATTGTCAAGTTGAAAAATCGAAAATGCTCCACATTGCCTTCCTCACCCGCTGCGGCGGGAGCTCCTCCACTGGGAGGAGCCTGGGATTTCCCGCAGAAACCTTCAGTATCAATCTCCCAGGCTCCCTCCCGTGGAGGGAGCTGTCGCCCTCGAGGGCGACTGAGGAAGGCGTCGCGGAGCGATCAATTGATGATAAATCCCTTAGCCCCGCCCAAACCTGCGCTGGAAATACTTTACGATTTCGATGATGGGCATGATCAAGATGGCCAGAACCAGGGACGTGATGATTTCCTCCAGGCCCAGGGCCACGAGCTCGAAGGCGTTCGCGAGGGGCGGGATATAGATCACCGCGAGGCACAGCGCCAGGGAAGACGCCAGCGAGGCCCACAGCATTTTGTTCTGCGTCTTCATCTTGAAGATGTTGCCCTTCATCGAGCGCGCGCTGAACGCCCGGAAGATCTCGCACAGGGAAAGGGTGAAGAACGCCGCGGTGGTCGCTTTTTCCGGGCCGTCCCACGCGTTTTCGATGAAGTAGGCCGCAAGGGTCAGGATGGTAATCACTATGCCCTGCCATAGGATGCCGACACCAAGGCCGCCCGCAAATACGCCTTCGTTCTTTTTGCGCGGCGGGCGTGTCATGATATCCTCCTCCGCGTGCTCCATGCCAAGGGCAAGGGCCGGCAGCATGTCCGTGACGAGATTAATGAACAGCAGGTGCGCCGGCAGGAAGAGGACAAAATTCATGATGGTGGCGATAAAGACGGAAAGCACCTCGGCGAGGTTCGTGGAAAGCAAAAACTGGATCGTGCGGATGATGTTGTCGTACACGCGTCTTCCGGCTCCCACAGCTGTTACAATTGTCGCGAAGTTGTCGTCCGCGAGCACCATGTCCGCCACGTTCTTGGTCACGTCCGTGCCGGAAATGCCCAT
>Ga0123353_10006344_pt1 | contig 15731 bp, 8 predicted proteins | sample TergutLab28metaG_3_FD_92763 | JGI IMG/M metagenome (GOLD analysis project Ga0123353, IMG submission 92763) | Labiotermes labralis P3 segment gut microbial communities from Petit-Saut dam, French Guiana - Lab288 P3 | ecosystem: Host-associated > Arthropoda: Insects > Digestive system > Gut ... | reverse complement strand
GAAGTAATGACCACGGCGTTAGGTGCGGTAAGGATGATGGACACATCGCCAGTGGCTAACCAGGTATTAACGTAAGGGGTAGTGCCAGCGTGGAAGTTGACGACCATGTAAGCATCGCTGGCTTTGGTAAACTCCTGCATAATGGGTAGTGCCGAGAGTTTGCCACCATAAATGTCGGTATCGGTGAAGGTCTCGATATAATTAAACCTTGCCTGGTCCATGGTGGCGTTACCGCCAGTGCGATAGCCAGGGATGGCATAATCGACGCCATACTCCATACCTAGTTCGTTGATGACCGGACTTGCCCACTCCAGAACTAAGTTTGGACCCTGGGTGGAAGTCACAGATTGGATGATGATCCGAGCTTTGCGTTCATAGAGGTGCCTAAAAAGACACATAACCGCAGGCCTGTGTTCAGCCATTTGCGAGGGGCTGGTTTCGGCAGCTATGACCACATAAGAGCCTTCCGGCATAGACTGGATCGTGTTATAGAAATCGGTCATGGGTTGCGAAATGCGAATCGGTAAACCGAAAGGAACAAACATGGGAGCCACAATCGCCAGAAGCATGGTGAAGTAGATGATTCTTTTGTCCATGTGGAGAAGTCTTCGCCATATATCGACAGACATGTTTCCCCTCCTATTCCGTCATATGACCACGCTCGATACCGAGCAAGTTGCGCATACTCTGGGAGATAGCTCCCACGGTGAGACCAATAGTTATGGCTCGGATTACCGAAGTGTTCATCGTCCCCATAACAAATTCTGAGAGGGGAGGGAAGCCACTCCATATAGCTTCACCGATAGGAACAGCACCCAGCATGACGATAAATGCTGACAGCATCATCATGGCTGAGTCCATGCTGCGCATACGGAAAGAGCGGTAAGCCGCTGAGGCGACATAAAAGCATAAAATACCGTAGGTAGTTGAACTCAAGGGGGGTTGGACGGAAGAAAAGAAAAAAGCGTAAACAGGGTCACTTTGATGCCGATTAACCAGAAGGCCAAAAACCAGGAAAAAAGTAAAGAAAATAATTAATAATATGCTATACTGCCAGTTTTCTGCTTTGCGGGAGATGCGCCGAAAATGGTTGCGCATAAGGCTAATAGAGCCCAAAGCTACCGCCCAAGCCATGGAGACAGTTGAGGTGCGGCTGACATAGCGATTGACAAAGGCGTTTAGCCCTGGCAAAAGAAAAAAGGAGTTAACCAGAACAAGAGAGCCTACAATCAAGGTTAGGGCCATGGGGAGCGATCTTCTCATACAGTAACCCCCTCACTAGTAAAGTGTCAATAAATCTTGGACGACGCGGCTACCACATGTGGTTAAGACCAACCCCACTAACCAAATGACCACTAGAATAGCTTTTCCCCAATCCTGGGTGATCAGCGTGGCTATACGAACGCGGTCTTTCGAGAGGTAAGCCGAGGCAACATACAGCTCCTCACCAATAAGGGTGTAGTCGCAGGAAGCAATAAAAAAGGCCACTTGGACGTTATTGGTTGTTCCTGCCACTTGTATTGCTCCGGCTTCAAAACCTGCTTCCGTAAAAACCATACATTCTGCTAAATAATACCCAAACATGATCGCAGCAGCAGCCTTTTCTCTGACGGTTACCCCCAGGACAGCGGTGGCGTAGCCGAATTGGTCTGTGGTCATGAAGCGAACATCCTCAGGACGAAACGCATCAGGTTTTCCTGCTTCTAAATAAGATTGGCGCACAGAGTTCTCGGCTATAGGTAAGACGGCTGGCATACGTACAACCGTAATCATGCGGGTATCATAGCGGGCAACTTGCTTGGAGACATACGATAATATAGCCAATGAAGCAAAGGTAGGAGGGGTTAGAGGATCCATCCCGACATTGTAAATGACAGGTCTTCCCATTTCGGTACAACGACCTATCGCTTCATCAATGGCGTCTAATCCGGCTATACGACGTAACTTGGGGAGCGGCTCATCTCCTCTGGCTTTGAAATTCCAAAAAATATTAATGCTGGTAAAAGCAATAACATAGAGAAAGGAGATTAAAGCAAATTTGTTGGTGGTATCAGGAGCCAGCCAGCCACCTAATATACCGTTCATGGACTCCCTTAAGGCAATAACATTCAAACTTTTTCACCCATCCCTTCATAATAATGAAAAGAAAACAACAGTCAGCCCAAAGGTATCCCCTCCTATATGGATCAACCCATGGTTTAGCTCCAGGCAAGCAGTAGGTTGCTGGCCTTGGGTAAAAATCCAATTATACGATTCTACAACCGTGCCGATAAACCTCCACCTTCCTAAAAAATGCCGCTAGCTTATGGTAGTTTAATCAGACATATTTCTTAACACTGTATATGGCGTCAAATATCAGAGTGTCATGGAGCTAACAGGCAGGAATCTAAGCCGAGTTTTAAGAACTCCTGTAGTTGAAAAGGAGGTGTTCCTTTGCGTACCGCTATGCTGAGAGTCTTAATTATAGCCTTACTTCTAACGCTCGGGTATCATCCTTCGCCATTATCTGCCTCGACCTTTGGCGCCGAACTACAGGAGGTGCGCCAGGTAGTGGAAGCTTATTTTACAGCCTTCTGGGAGGCTGAGCAGCAATTACAAATTCCCTCCGGTTTCCATGATCTTTTCCTTCCCGTAGCATCCCCAAACCCGACGACTCTATCCGAGGAAGAGTATCTCCAGCTCCTACTAATGTATCGCTCAGAGCAGGGCATCGATCTCACTTTACATCCCGATTCTTCCTATATTTTAAGCTTTATCGGTATCGGTCCGGGAACTGCTGAAGTGCGCTATTCTTACGACAAAGGGTTTACCGCAGCTCCCCGCTCTCGCCACCAAGGAAGCAGAAACTACCTCTTTACTTTTGCCCGGTGGCAAGGGGAGTTGAAAATCCAAAAGGTTTTTTACCAAGACTTCGAAGGGTGCCAAACATGGCTTAACAACCTCTACCGGCAAGCAGGCTATAACTATCTAAAAACTGTCGCCACTCTTTCGCGTCTTCTTAGCACTTTCGAAGGAACTTGGCAAAGCCGTTTTGAGGAGATTCTTACTCCCTACTCTCAGCTGCTTCTCTTTCGCCAGGGGTTGAGCTACGCTTGGCTGGCAGGAAGCAACTGGCCACTGGAGAGTCTGGTCAAGATGAAACCTGCTCTGGCACCGGTGCAAGTCGGTAGCCAAGTTTATCTTCCCTTACGTGTGGTGGTGGAAGCGTTACAGGGCATGGTGGTGTGGCAGGAAGAGGAGGCAACCATATATGCCTACTTGGGCGACCACAGCTTGAGTCTCAACCTCTCAGAAGCTGTTTATACATTAGATGGTGTCGCTATGGCATGGGAGGAAGCTCCTCTGGTCATCTCCGGTCGGGTCATGCTACCAGCAAAGTATCTGGCGCAGTTTCTCAACCGCATCTGCTACCAAGACGGCAGCGGCCTTATCCTGCTGTCAGAAGAGCCGTTACCTTTGGAGAGGCAAATGCTCCTGCAGCAAACTGTCACCAAATATTTTTCGGAGCGCCTTGCGGCGGAACTTTTTCCTTAGAAAAACGTCTATCATTATAGGGAAACTGTAAACTATTTTGTCCGTCGTTAAAGGAGGAAACTTATGAGCCTTAGCTCAACTTTAAAATCGCTTACCCGGCGCTCTCTTCATTTCACTTTAATTGTCTGCCTGCTTTGCTCTCTGGGAAGTAGCGCCGTTCTCGGGGAAATAGCCTCTCCTGCGGAGGAGCGTCTCTTGGCAACCGGCGAAGCTGTGCCTGAACCCTTTCTCCCCCTGGCTTATGAAGACCAACAGCAGGTACTAACCAATGTTATTCCCCTTATTAAGAGCAAAATCTCTGTGCCGGCAAGACTCAGTGAGTTTGATAGCTCTATCCAGTTGCAACCGTATCCTATTATGTATCTTAGGTGGTCACTTCCCCAGAACCTAGCTGGCTACACCTCCGGCTACGAAGTTCTTATGGTTACCTGCGATTTCGAGGGGCGCATCATTTACATGGATCATTACCAGTACGATTACAACAACACTGTTAGCGATCGCTACAACCGCCTTCCTCAAGTGACTGTCGCTGAAGCTGAAGAGGAAGCCGCGGCTGTTATAGCACGAGCCTTTGCCGGCGAAGAACTGGAGCTGGCTTTAACCCCTACACGGTTTTCACAGTCAGGCACGTCGGGAAGCTATGCCCTATACTTTCAGCGTTACTTAGAGGGTATTCCCGTCCTGGGGCAGGGGATAAGCGTGAATTACGATACTACCTACCAGCGTGTTTCCTATCTTTCCCGCAGCTGGGAAGTTGGCTCCACCATCACCCTAACCCCTTCCTCCCTGCCCCTCTTGGAGGTAGAGGCAGCTGAGGCAGCTTTCCGGGAGAAGATACCCCTGGAGCTGGTGTATATCTCCACCCAGCATAGCCCCGACAGCAAATATATTGCCGATGGGAATTACTATAATACCTTAAGCCAACCTTACCTGGTGTATCGTTTACCCAGTAGTACCTCGGGATGGCTAGACGCTTACAGTGGTGAACTCTACTCACCGGCAAGTGATCGTTACTATATTAAACCCTATTATAGTCTGCGAAGCACTTTCGGCGCCAGCGCTGAGGCCAGCCTCAAGAGTTCCCTGCGTCCTGAAGAGCGTCGGGTGGTGGAGGAAATAGCCGAATTTCTTACGGTAGCTGAACTGGAAGCCAAGCTACGCGCTATACCGGAGTTATACTTTCCTCAGAATGCCACCCGAAGTTTCAACAGTTATAACCAGGAATTCGGTGCAGGCTATATAGCCAGCCTTAGTTGGAGTGTTCCTTACAGCACCGAGGAGATGGCTGCTCTCTACGGGGAGGATTTACCTTTTACCAGCTATGCCTACACTCTTGCTTATATCTATGCTACCATGGATCCCTTTAGTGGTGAGCTTATTAGCTACGAATACACCACCAACTATCCTCCCTATTACATCTATGCTCTAGAAACTGCCTCTCAGGAGCGGGAAGGCTTAAGTGAAGCCGAGCTGTTAACTATTGCTGAAAGGTTGTTGCAGCAGGTAGCTCCCGAAAAATTGGCGCAATCCCAGCTCAAACTGTCTGAAGGTAAAAAAGAACCGGACAAAGTGCGCCCTCTGATTACTCCTGCTCCCTATCTCTGGCAAAACTTTGTATGGTCGCGTCAGGCAAACGGTTTGGATTATGTTAATAATAGCTTGCATGTAGCTTTAGATCCTATTACCGGGGCAGTCTTACGCTACAGCTACGACTGGAAACAGGTGGAGTTTCCTTCTGTGGAAGGAGTGTATAGTTTAGAAGAGGCTACCCAGGCACTGACAACCTCCTTCCCTCTCCAATTATACTACTTGCTGGAAAGCACCGAAGACCCTCTGGTGTGGCAAGGGGTCTTGGTCTATGGTGAGGAGAGGTGCAGCAGCGTAATGGTGGCAGCGGCAACCAAGGAAATGCTGGTATTTGATGGCACCCTCTGGCATCTGCCCGGTTCTTTATACTATACCGATATGGTAGGGCACCCCCAACAGGATTTGGTGGAGTATTTGGCTAGTTTCGGTCTTTTAGATACCAACAACCCCCATTTCCTACCCGATACTCCCGTCACCCAAAGACAATATTTACAAAGTATCAGCCTTTTAGTCGGTAACTATTATTTTGCCAGCGAGAGTGCTTTTTACAATCAACTGCTGTGGTCGAGGGTCTTGGACGCTGAGGAGGTTAATCCCGAGGCGGCGGTTACCGCCGGTGATGCTCTCCGTTATTTGCTGCGCTTGGTGGGTCATCGGGAAGTTGCCGAAATGGAGGGGATCTTTCCCCCGGTTTGGTCTATCCCCCGGGAATTAGCCGGGTATGCTGCTATCGGTAGCGCCTTAGGCCTTTTGGAGTTGAGCAATTGGCAACCGGGTAAAGAAGTTACCCGCTTAGACCAAGCTATGCTCCTTTACGCCTTCCTTGCCAGACCTTAAGGAAAATTGAGGTGATTAGAATGAACAAGAATAGGACGCCCATGCCTAAGCGTCTCTTGACCCTTTTGCTGTTAAGCAGTTTGGCTTGTCACAGCTTTACCTATGCCATGACTGTCAGCAGAGCTGAGCCCTCCTCGTACCAAATCACCAGCAGCGAGACTGACCCTTCCCTGGAGGCGTTGATTGTTCAAGTACGGGAGAAATTGGCTGTACATGAACTCCTGGATCAATTCTCCGTCAACAGCTGGCAATATGAAGACATGCTTTCTTACAACTTCCGCTGGTGGAGCCAGGAGAGAGAAGATTATATTTATGTCACCTTGGAAGCAAATGGCACTATCCGCGACATCAACTGCTACTCCGCCTCCACCTTTGCCACCAACGATAGACGTCCCCATTTTCCTATGTATAGCGAAATTGAGGCTGTGGCGAAGGCTACAGCATGGGTGGAGCGTATCTACCCGGAGCGAGCAGAGCAGGTAAGAGTAACCCAAATTGCCTACAACAGCTACAGCGGTTACATGATAAGCTTTGGGCAGTATATCCGGGAGATTCCAGTTTTAGGTAATTATATAACCATATATATCGACAAAGACAGCGGAGATTTACGCAACCTGTATAGCTATTGGACTAATTTCGACAGTAGCACCTTGGGAGATAGCTATGGTGTGCTTACGGCTGCAGAGTTGCAGGAGTATTTGCGTCAGGAGTTGGGGTTAAAGTTACAGTATAGCCCCAACTACAACTCCTCCTACTACACCTCCAGTTTTTATCTCCCCGATGGGCGGCAACAGCCGGAGATACTTTTAGAGTATGCTTGGGGGAATGCTCCCAGTGAATATATAGATGCGTATAGTGGTAAGTTTTATAACCCTCCCCGCTACGATCAGTATTACCAGGGAAGAGGGGGAGGGGGAGGAACGGCAGATAGCTATGGCATCTCGGCTTCTCCTCGAGCTTTGAGGGAGGAACTGACTCTCCAGGAGATGCAACGTATTGAAGAGCTAGAAGGGCTCATTTCCACAGAGAAAGCCATTTCGCTCCTTTTTGCCCTACCTTATTTAGATCTCCCCCAAGATTTAATTCTAACCCAAGCCAGTTATAGCTCTGGCTATGAACTACCCAAAAGGGAAGTGCTTAATCTTTATTTCTCCAACCCTCCTGACAGCAGAGAGTATGCTTGGGCATATGCCAACCTGGACGCCAAAAGTGGTGAGCTGCTTTCCTTTAGTTGCAGCAGTAACAGGTTGTACCCCAAGGAACCGGAAGTTTTAACGAAAACGACTTGGGAAGAGGCAATAGCTGCCGCCGATACTTTTCTACAGACAGTTAAACCTACCTACTTCCAACAAACCCAAAGGATGTCTCTCCCCGATTTTTCTGCTTACGATACTTATAACTACGGCTATGACCATCTCACCTTAACTTACCAGCGGATAGTTAACGGTTTGGTGTATACCGGCAACTCTTGCTCGGTCAGTATCAACGCGGCGAATGGTAAGGTTAGCGATTATTACCAAAACTGGAACAGCGAGCTGGTCTTCCCCTCTCCGGAGCCTTCGCTACCGGCTGATACAGCCTATGAGAGCATCTTCCAGGCAGTGCCCCTCTCCCTGGCTATTTTACCAGTTCCTGTGAGCGAAGGAGGGGAGCAGTTTCTCACCACCAGCCCTGCCGCTTATGCTGCCAAGTTAGTTTATCCTATCGGCGAATTGGTCTTCAATACTACCTTGGATGCCCATGCAGGAACAGTTTATCCCCAACCAAATCAAGTCCGAGGGCAGCGCTTAGGGGGAGCTCCTTCTTTTAGCGATTTGGCAGGAGACCAAGATGCTTCCCGTTTGGAAGCGGTAGCCATGATGCTCCCTTGGGAGGGTGGAGAGTTTAACCCGGAAGAGCACTTAACCCAATATGCCTATTTAAAGCTATTATACTCGCTTTTCGAAAACTACGGTTTTGACGGCACCGAAAGAGAGTTTTATCAGTATATGGTGGGACAAGGCTACCTGGCAGAAGAAGATATGGCGCCCACCAGGCTGCTTACCGCTATGGATGAAGTTAAGTATTTAGTGAACTTTATCTACCTCGGACAGTACGTGACCAACATGCCGGGGATCTTTGTCAACCCTTTGGGGTTACCCCTCCAGGAAGCGGCTATTGTGGCGCTGGCAGTAGGAAATAAAGCCATTACCTTTAACACTTTTGAACCTCAGGCACTACTTACGAAAAGAGCTGCTTTTTTAACTTTATATAATTATTTAGCACGATAAGCAAAAATCCTAACAGCAGCCCCTTGACAGCAAGCGGTAAACAAGCTATACTGCAGCAAAGCTAAGACAAAGCAGAGTACATAGCCTACCTTTAGTCTCAGAGAGCCGGTGTTAGCTGCGAATCGGCACTAAAGAGCTATGGAATACCCTTTTGAGCTGCGGTTTGGAAAAATGCTCCCTGGCATAAAGCGCGCTATGCCTTAAAGGTGCATCCAGTAGAGACCGACGGATAGCCTTCCGTTATCAGGTATCGAGCACTGTTAACTTGTACCTCTAAATGGTAAATATAGCAGTGGTATCAGGGTGGTACCGCGAACCCCGCCCCTGACCTAGTCAGGAGCGGGGTTTTTTGTAACTAAAAAAGAAAGGAAGGATACTATGCCGACAATCCTGAATACTCTTCGTGAGAGAGGTTTTATCCAGCAACTTAGCCATCCTCAGGAGATCGAAGAACTTTTTGCCCGGGAGAGAGTTACCTGTTACCTGGGCATCGATCCTACAGCAGATAGCCTGCATGTAGGACACTTGCTCCCGGTAATGCTTCTTATGCACCTGCAGCGCGCCGGGCATCGCCCTCTCCTGGTGGTAGGTGGTGGCACGGTTACCGTAGGCGATCCCTCCGGCAAAACCGAAATGCGTTCCCTTATCTCCTTTGAGGAGATTGAGTACAATAAAGGGTGCTTAAAGAAGCAGTTAGCACCCATGTTAGACTTTAGCCCCGGGGAAGCAGTCATGCTCGACAATGCCGATTGGCTTCTCCCTTTAAACTATATCAGTTTTTTACGGGAGATAGGAGCGCACTTTTCGGTAAACCGGATGCTACAAGCTGATTGCTACCGCACCCGTATGGAACGTCCTGACGGAGGTCTTAGCTTTATTGAGCTTAACTACATGATTATGCAAAGCTACGACTTTTTAGTTCTTTACCGGGAATATGGTTGTAAAGTGCAAGTAGGTGGCGATGACCAGTGGAGCAATATCTTAAGCGGAGCTGACCTTATCCGGCGCTTGGAGAGGGGTGAAGCTCATGCTTTGACTATCCCCCTCCTGGAAACCAGCGACGGTAAAAAGATGGGGAAGACGGAAGCTGGAGCTGTCTGGCTGGATCCCAACCGCACCAGCCCCTACGAGTTTTACCAGTACTGGCGTAATGTCCACGATGGTGATGTAGCTAAGCTGCTGGCTCTCTACACCCTCATGCCTATGACCGAAATTTCAGCTCTCTGCCGTGAAGGGGGTTCTACCCTCAACGAGGCGAAAAAGGTGCTGGCACATCAAGTAACTGCTCTTATCCATGGTGAAGCAGCGGCAGAGGCGGCTGCTCAGGCGGCAGCAGCTCTCTTTGGCGGTAGCGGTGACCATAGCGCTATGCCTACCACTCTGCTCACAGCTGAGGAGTTAACCGTCGGCGTAAACATTGTCGATTTACTGGTACGCACAGGTCTGTGCGAGAGTAAATCCGAAGCTCGCCGCCTGGTGCAACAAAATGGCGCTACCGTCAACGGCGAGCGGGTAAACAGCATCGAACAGCTGGTGACCGCCGATGACTTGCGCGAGGGTATGATAATACTGCGCAAAGGGCGCAAAGATTACCATGCCGTGAAGGTATAAAAAACTAACTCTGTTTCCATAAAAGGTGATTATTGGTGCAAAGTTCCCTTGCAGATGCATATACCTCCGAGTTGGAGCTGTTACTGGAGGTGCTTCCCCCTCATATCCGGGAGGCGCTCCATCTCCTACATCCCTCTCTGGATGAGCTTATCGAAATTGTCCTCGATTTAGGCAGACCACCGGAGGTTCGTTTTCCCAACTCTTTTGCTTATTTTGGCGAAATGATTACTCCTCAGGAAATTGCCTATGTAGTAGAGCGTATCTCCCCCTTTGGTAGGGACAACCGCTCCGGTATCGAACGCACCCTGCACCGTATATCGGCTATGCGCAACCGGCAGGGCAAGGTGGTGGGTCTTACCTTAAGGGTAGGGCGAGCTCTTTATGGCACCGTGGAGATGATACGGGATGTGGTGGAGTCGGGCGCTAGTATTATGCTCTTAGGTCGCCCCGGGGTGGGTAAAACCACTCTGTTACGGGAAGCGGCGCGGGTGGCTGCCGATGAACTCCACAAAAGGGTTATCGTCGTCGATACCAGTAACGAAATAGCCGGGGACGGAGATATTCCCCACCCGGCTATCGGTCATGCCAGGCGCATGCAAGTTCCCCAAGTTGCCATGCAGCATCGGGTGATGATCGAAGCTGTGGAAAACCATATGCCAGAAGTAGTGGTTATCGATGAAATTGGCACCTCTGAGGAGGCTTTGGCTGCTCGCACCATCGCCGAAAGAGGGGTGCAGCTTATTGCTACCGCCCACGGGATATCTCTGGCCAACCTAATTAAAAACCCCACCTTAAACGACCTGATTGGTGGTATCCAGGCGGTAACCTTAGGGGACGAAGAAGCCAGGCGGCGGGGGAGCCAAAAGACAGTCTTAGAGCGTAAGGCTGCTCCTACCTTTGCTGTTTTAGTGGAGCTTCAGGATAGGCAAACTTTGGTGTTGCACCCGGATGTGGCAAATTCGGTGGATCTCTCTCTCCGCAACTTGGCACCGGAGCCTGAGACAAGGGTGCGCCAGGAGGACGGTAGCTGGAGCGTCAGGGATAATCAACCAGCTTTGAAAGTCCTGGAAGGACGCAGTGATTCCGAACGCAACCGCTCTCTAGACGCCTTGGATAAATTCCCCGACCAGCCGCTGAAAATCTTTTCCATAGGCGTTAACCGCAGTTATCTTGAACGAATTATTTATAAGTATGCTTTACCCTTGCAGCTCACCCGGGAGATGATCGAAGCTGATATTACTTTTGCCTTAAACGATTTTAAGGGAGGAGAGCGTATCATCCGGGCTTATGAAATGGGACTTCCGGTAATTACAGTGCGGAGCAACACCATAGGCGCTGTTGAAACTGCCGTGCGCAACCTCCTACGGGAACGCCCGGAGGTTAAAGATTATGTCAAGGGTGGCAGCTACCTAGACCCCTTGGAAGAGGCGGAAAAGGCTATTGAACAAGCAGCTATGGATATGAAACCGGTGGAGCTCCGCCCCCGTGATGCTTATACCCGTCGTCTGCAACATGAACTGGTGGAACAGTCCGGCTTGCGTTCCCGTTCCCGAGGTACCGACCCCCAACGCCGGGTAGTCATCTACCCATAAGAACAAGATGCCGTAGTTTAGCCGGAAATAACCGTCTATATATCTACCATATACCCCATTGAAGGATTGTTAGCCTTTTATGGTGAACTATTAAATGGGTGCTTGGAGATTCCTTTAGTTCGCCTGTGGTCAAGTTTTGGCATGGATATTCCAGTAGGGGGGAGCGACTATAAGACGCATTCCATTTAGCAGAATTCGCCCTGGTATGGCACTTGCCAAAGGGGTTTACTCTCTCTCATCCCAAGCCCTGCTTTCTCCCGGGGTTACTTTAACGCAAAAACTAATTGACCTTATAAAGGAAGTGAACCTGGCGGCAGTCATTGTCGAAGATGACCGCCTCCAGGGGGTTTTGGCTCAAGATTTTGTGAGGGAGGAAGTCCTTTTTTCCTCCAGCCAGGCCATCCAAGATATTTATAAGCAAGCTCGCAGCGGGGTAGAGCTGGACACCGCCAGGTTACGACGGATAGCATATATTTTAGTAGATGAAGTGTTGGCCGTTCCCGTGGAAGAACAAATGATCGCCCACCAAATTAACCGCACCATGGAAGGGTATCTTTACGAGCATTTAGTGCAAGTCGCGGTTATGGCAGTGGCTATAGGGCGGTTGCGTTCCTACCGCATGCAACAGTTGCGAGAATTAGCTTTGGCAGCCCTACTCATCGATATTGGCACCATGGTTATCGGTCAGGAAGTGGTAGACTCGCGGCGACGTTTTTCCACTGCCGAGCATGATGAAATGAAGCGGCACTGTATGCTAGGCTACCAGTTAACACGTAAGTACATGGCTATCCCCCTCCTTTCGGCGGCAGCAGTGCTTCAACACAGTGAGCGGGAAAACGGCTCCGGCTATCCTCAGGGGCTCAAAGGGGAAGACATTCACGAGTATGCCCGCATTTTGGCAGTCTGCGATACCTTCGACGCTCTTATTACCGACCGTACCTACCGGCGACGTTACTTAACGCAACAAGCTATTGGTATCTTAAACGCTGGTATTAATCAGACTTACGATGAAGAAACCGTTATAGCTTTCAGTAAAATAGTCGTGCCCTACCCTGTGGGGACAGTTGTGGAACTCAACACCAGAGATACTGCCATCGTGGTGGGAGTCAACCGGGAGAATAAATCTCGTCCGGTAATTCGCCTGTTGCTAGATCGGCGCCGCTTCCTCATCGACGGAGTTATGGAAATCGACCTCCAAGAGGCTCCAGATATTACCATTGTTAAGACAGTTGAGGATATCTCAGTTCCGGTTATGTGGCGCTCTCTGCTCTTTTAATCTATGTCTACTTCAAACTTCGTTCATCTGCATACCCATAGCTCCTACAGCCTGTTGGACGGTATGCCAGGGGTGAAGGAGTTGGTGGCAGCAGCAGTGAAAATGGGTTCACCGGCGATAGCTCTCACTGACCACGGGGTAGTTCATGGTTTGGTTGAACTCTACCGGGAGACAACTTTGGCAGGTATCAAAGGGATTATGGGCTGCGAGCTGTATCTTGCACCCCGTAGCCGTTTTGACCGCAGCGGCGCTATCGACCGCGAACCTGGACACCTGGTGCTACTGGCTATGAACACTACCGGTTACCATAACCTGATCCAGCTTTCCAGCCGAGGACATACCGAAGGATTTTACTATAAGCCACGTATCGATCTTGATCTCCTCCAGCAATACCAGGAAGGGTTGATTGCTCTTTCCGCCTGCCCCTCGGGAGAGATCCCACAGCTAATTTTAGCCGATAACCTAAAGGGTGCCAGGGAACTGGCTGCCACCTATGCCTCCCTCTTTTCCCAGGAGCGCTTCTACCTGGAGCTGATGGATCATGGGCTACCGGAAGAGAGCAGGGTGAACCGGGAGCTGGTGCGTATCGCCCGGGAGTTAAATATTCCCCTGGTGGCAAGTAACGATGCCCATTATATAGCTTCTCAGGATGCTCCCATCCACGATATTTTGCTATGTGTGCAAACAGGCGCCCGGGTGAACGATAACGGACGGCTAAGGTTCCCCAGCAATAACTTTCACTTACGCACCTCAGCCGAAATGGCTCATCTTTTTGCCGAACTCCCCGAAGCCTTGAGCAATACTTGGGCTATAACCGAAAGATGCAACTTTAAGTTTAAAATGGGGGAGTTTCAACTTCCCCAATACCCTCTCCCCCCCGGGAAAGACGGAGTAACTCTACTCCAGGAGCTGGTGACAGCAGGAGTCCAGTTTCGCTATGGTGAAGCCAGCCCTGCCATAAATGAAAGAGCTGCCTATGAAATCGCGGTAATTAATGCCATGGGTTTTGTAGGTTATTTTCTCATTGTCTGGGACTTTGTCAACTTTGCTAAAGAGAACGGCATCCCGGTGGGACCTGGGCGTGGCTCTGTCACCGGTAGCTTGGTAGCCTATACTTTAGGTATTACCAATGTCGACCCTCTGGCTTATGGTCTTATCTTTGAACGCTTTCTTAACCCGGAACGGGTGAGTATGCCCGATATCGATATCGACTTTTGCTTTGAGCGACGGGGCGAAGTTATTGCCTATGTTACCCGCAAGTATGGGGAAGAGCATGTCGCCCAAATTGCTACTTTCGGCACTTTAGGTATACGCAGCGCGGTGCGCGATGTGGGTAAGGCTCTCGAAATGCCTTTGTATGAAGTAGATCGCTTGGCAAAGCTTATCCCCTTTGAATACGAACAAAGTGTCGATCGGGCTCTACAGCAGACTCCGGCTTTACAAGAAGAAATTAAAGAGAAAGCTGCGGTACGCCATCTTTTCGAATTAGTGCGCCGCGTGGAAGGGAAACCGCGCAATATCTCTATGCATGCTGCCGGAGTGGTCATCACTCCGCAAAAACTGACCGAGCTGCTGCCTCTGCTGCGCCCCAGGGATGGGGGACTACTCACCCAATATGCTATGGACGATTTGGAAACCTTGGGCTTTCTCAAAATAGATTTCCTAGGTTTGCGCACCCTAACCGTTATTCGCCGCACCCTGGCTCTCATCGCCGAGCTTTACGGGGTGCAGCTTAAAGAAGAAGATATACCTTTAGACGATGCTGCTACTTACGCCATGCTCAGTCGCGGTGAGAGCGACGGCGTCTTTCAACTGGAAAGCCCCGGTATGCGGCGGGTGTTAAAGATGCTCAAGCCCAACTGTATTGAAGATATTATTGCCACTAACGCCCTCTATCGCCCGGGACCTATGGAGCATATTCCTGAGTTTGTGGCTGCGAAAAACGGACAGAGCACCATCAACTACTTGCACCCCAAGCTGGAGCCAATTTTGGCACCTACCTACGGGGTGGTGGTTTACCAGGAGCAGGTGATGCAGGTCGCCCATGCCCTTGCCGGCTTTTCCCTGGGGGAAGCAGACCTGTTACGACGTGCTATGGCTAAACGGGATGCCCAAGCTCTTATCGAGCAGCAGGAGCGCTTTCTAGCAGGAGCGGCAGCTTTGGGAGTCAGTAGCGAAGTAGCTCAGCAGGTGTTTGCCATTATTCGCCCTTTCGGCTCCTATGGTTTTAATAAATCCCATTCCGCTGCCTACGGCATTTTAGCTTATCACACCGCCTGGCTCATCACCCACTACCCTTTGCCATATTTTGCTGCTCTCTTGAGCAGCTTTTTCGGTCACCAGGAACAGACCGCTCGCTACCTCCGTTTACTACAAAGCCGAGGGATTCCTTTCTATCCGCCGCATATCAACAACTCTTGGCAGCATTTTGTGGTAGAAGGGGCTGGCTTACGTTTTGGTTTATTAGCTATAAAGAACCTCGGTTTCGCCACGGTGGAAGCTATCCTCCGGGAGCGCCAGGAAGGTGGCGAGTATCGCTCTCTGGGTGATTTTGTGCGCCGCCTGGCTGGGGAGGTTAACAAACGCCATTTGGAAGCGCTTATCAATAGCGGGGCTTTCGACAGCTTAGGAGCAAGAGCGGAGCATTTGCTTATTTTGCCTCAGTTGCAAGACCAACTTTTCGCTGCTGCTGCCTTAATCAGTAAAGGGCAAACCTCCCTTTTTGAAGGGGGAGGTAAGGATTTGCCTCTACCAGAGGAAGCTATAAAACCTCAAGGTTTGGTTGGCTCCTTCACCCTTAAGGAGCTCCAGAATATGGAGCTGGAAGCCACCGGTTTTGTCTTTACCCACCAGGTAGCTGCTACCGGAGCAGCGCAGCAGCCCAAGGTAACCGAGCTACCTGCAGCCCCAAATCTATACCTAACTATTCAGCAAAGAAGCAAGCTGCGCCTGGAGGATCTTAAAGCTATCCTAAAGCGTTACCCCGGTAACTGTCCAGTCTATCTGGAGCTACAACCTTTAGGG
>Ga0123353_10006341_pt1 | contig 15737 bp, 13 predicted proteins | sample TergutLab28metaG_3_FD_92763 | JGI IMG/M metagenome (GOLD analysis project Ga0123353, IMG submission 92763) | Labiotermes labralis P3 segment gut microbial communities from Petit-Saut dam, French Guiana - Lab288 P3 | ecosystem: Host-associated > Arthropoda: Insects > Digestive system > Gut ... | reverse complement strand
CGTCTAAGATGAATCTTCTCTCTTTCATCGACACAAATCCACCTTTCTGTTAATCAAATTCATGTTGACATATCCTGCTAGTCGTGCTATAATAGTGGTGCGCAAAGCGCGGAGGGTAGAAATACCCCCGTTGCTGGCCGTCAAGCAATTCCAGCGTGTAGCCGCCAAGTTACCCCGCTGGGATTGCTTTCATTGTATCATAGTTTCACGGATAATGCAAGCACTTTTTTCGGGAAATTTCCGGGAAGCACCCGCGAAGAACCCGGGAAGGTTCCGCAATCCGCGCTTTTACAATAAGAGGAAAAAACAGCCCCGCTAAAACGGAGCTGTTCTGTATTATTTGTCGCCGAGGTTCAAGTCAATAGAACCAACCTGATTTGAGCGAGCTTTTCTTTGGCGCTGGCAATACCAGCTTTAGCTTGGATGGTGAGGGCATTGAGTAAGAGATTCAGGTCGTCCATGGTAAGTGTATCACTGTCAGGCGGAAGCTGCTGCGTGAGCAGCGTAACAGCTTCTGGTTCTACTTCGACCGTTTCTGGAAACGCTGACGCTGGAGCTTCCTCTGATTGTGCTTGCTGGCGCTTGTAGGGCCGTTTAAGGTTCGCTTCCGCTACGATCTTTTGATAACCATGCTTCAGCAACAGTTTCCTTAACGCATCATCGGAGAACTCACCCGGTTCATCTTCCTGCCCTGTGAGATAGAAGGGATTCACCTTCAGAGTCTGCGCCAGAGGGACGGCAAGTTTGGCAGATATACTACCAGTTCTATACACACGGTATATGGTGGCCGCAATTACGCCCGCCAACTGCAAGATGGCTTCTTTCTGCTCGGCGGCCGCCGCCTTCCATAGCTTCTCCACACGTTCTTTCGTTTTAGCGCCGTCAATGCTGATGTTCGTTTGCTTCAATTTCTGGATATGGTCTGCTTCAAGCATTATTCCTGCCCCCTGTCTCGTTTGGTGCGTTAATTGTAACAAATTACAAAACATATTTCAAGCCTCTTTTGCTTGAAAATTATAAAGATCCATGTTAAGATAAAAAATAAGGAAAGCGCCTAATAATATGTTAGGTGTAAGAGAAACGCCATGTAACAATGCTTTTTTGCTCATATTTGGGTGATGAAATGGAAAGGTGTCCATTCACTAATCAATAGCATCTATGTCTACTTTAAACTGAACGCCCGAAGTTGCATCGTCGAAGTGGGTTAGCATAAAATAGTATGTATTTCCCGCGATGAAATTATTATATGTTAAGTCAAAGTTATAGCCGCTGCCCGAATCGTCATCGCTTGCAAGCTGTGTGCCAGAAGAGTTTAGCAGGGCAACTTTGGTGTCATAGTTCCCAGATGAGTAGATATTGTAACTCCCAGAAGCAGATGGCGTGAATTTGTAGTAGACTCTATTATCGCCGGGGAAACTTCCCCAGGTAAGCGTATACGAATACCCATCCTCTACGACATACGCTGAATTCCAGATCGCGTATAAAGTTTTATTCCCTGTCAGCGTAATCGAATTACCGGGAAAATAAGCTGCGGAACCACCGCTACGCTCAGCCCATCCGCTGAAAGTGTACCCGAAGCGGGTAGGGCAAGTGGAAGAAATATAGCTCGGGTTATCAATGGATGAAGGAGCGTTCGATCCGCCGTTAGCGCTGTAAGTCAGGGTATACGCGCTCCGTTCCAGATACACATAGAATGATCCTGTATTGCTGCTGTTGTATATTTTAGCGGCTAAGTAGTATTGTGTCCCCGATGTCAGAGTGTAGGTAATCGAAAAATTTCGCTCGCTGCCGCCGTCATCGTTTGACGCTAATTGCGTTCCACTAGAATTATACAGGTAGCCATATGTGTCACTGTCGCCTGTGGAGTAGAATGTATAAGCACCTGTGGAGGATGGTGTATATGTGTAGTATCTAACTTGCCCTCCGAAATTGATGGTCGCGGTTTTTGAACTGCCGATAGACATAGTTTCAGCCGAAGACCACACTGCATACAGTGTTTGATTTCCAGAAAGGCTGATATTCTCTCCGGGATAGTAATTCACTCCGCCGGAACTGCTGGTAGACCACCCAAGGAAAGTATAGCCTGTTCGCGTCGGAATCGATGTGCTTACTCGCGAAGGGTTGCTAGATGATCCGGGCACACTGCCGCCGCCATTGGAATTGTAATATAGCGTATAAGTTGGCTGCGTAGTAGTTGTTGTTCTTGTAGTCGTTGTCGTAGGACGGGTGGTTGTGGTGGTGGGCCGAGTAGTGGTCGTTGGTCTAGTAGTAGTTGTGGTTGGCTTCGTGGTTCTGGTCGTGGTGGTAGTCGGTTTTATCGTAGTAATAGTAGGCAAAATGGTCGTGGCTTGCGCAGTCGTTTTTTCAGATGTGGTTGTTGCCGAAGTAGTAAATTCTTCGATCGTTGACTCTGGTTCTGGGGCTGAAGAATCTGTTTGCCGTTCCGTCGTCGTTTTACTCGGCGGTTCCTCTTCAGTAGTTTCCGTGTATCCGGCCATCGTGGGCACTATATACCGCAAGCTGAGCGCAACCGCAGACGTGATGGCGAGGACAGCGATTGCGCAAATCATAAGCGTTATCACTTTTTTTGTGTTGCTCTTATTCGCCTTCTTTTCTTGCCGCTGCCCTCTGGCATGAACTCTGGAATTCCCACTATTGGCTGATCCGCCATCAGTCGATGCCCCTTTAAATTAATTATACTGGACAAGAGTTCTGATTTCTAAGGATTACGAAAGAAGTGCCTCGTGCCTCGCAGCGGCCCTTGGCTTCCAGAAAAGGTTGGGATTGAACCTTGCATGGGGGTGCTAAAAAAGCCAGCTAAAGAGATTTGCGATCTGGCTGATGATGGATGAAAACGTCGAGAACACAACGCTAAAGTTTCTGAGATAGGAGGGGATGTTGGAAAAAAATGATTGCAAGCTATCCCAGAAAGAGTCCAGGCCCATGAGTATCGTGACCCAAATGTCGCCAAAATTCATACGATTACCTCCGTAATTTGTGTTGCCTATGTCCATCCCAATATTTCTACAGGGCCGCTGCGCTTTTAGTTTACTGTTATTACAATGCTATCCGTGTATCCGCCATCTTTGGTGGTTACGGTTATAGTCGCCCGCCCTCGGTTCATTGCCTTCCATTCTCCATTGCTTTTTATTGCAACCACAACAGAATTTCCGCTTTTCCAGGTTACTTCTGTATTATCTGCATTGTATGGGGAAACAGTGGCTGTTAATGTTCCGCTGTCTCCATCCCGGATAGAAGTTAAGTACCACTGGTCAATGGATACGCCATTGACAGGCACGGTCGCTGCCGTAGTTGTAGTTTGACGCATGGTAGTTGTGAGGGGGCGTGTGGTTGTCGTTGTTCTGACCGTAGTGTTTGTTGGCCTTGAGGTTGTAACAGTTGAATTAACTGTAGTGGAAGCTGCAAGCGTTTCAAGCGCCGTTGTCCTTATAGTCGTCTGTTGTTCTGAGGTCTCTTCTTCGGTTGCCGGTTCTTGTTGTGAGACGGTTGTGATGTCGTTCTGCCGTTCCGTTTGTGCTTCGCTCGGCATTTCCGCTTCGGTGAATGTATCTGTTTCATGATGTACAACAGTTGAAGGCGTTGCCGTATGCCGCAGACCAACTATTGTCACAGTAGAGACGGCAGCAACCGTGATTGCGCTGACTATGATTGCAAAAGCAATGTTCCGTGTAATTTTTTTCGTTTCCCTTTTCTTGCCGCTTCCCTCCGGTATGAATTCCGGAATCCCAACAATTTGCTGATCTGCCATCAGTTGGGTGTCCTCTCTCCTATTTGTTTGCTTATGGTAAAATCGTAACGATTACGCTAAACCTAGCTTCAGGCTCGTTACTCTCCTTGTACGGCTTTCGGTAAACACCGAAGGTTGTTGTTGGTTCAACAAGTGCCCTGCTGGGCATTCTAGTCGCTCGGATCGTGACACCATCAGCCTCAACAAATGCGCTTTGCCGTGCAGGAGGATTGATTGCTCTTATCTCATAGTCCAAGAATTCCGTGTAATCATCGGGTTCAATGACAACAATGGGAGTTTTTGTTTCCCCAATAGAAAGACTAAATCCCTCGACATGAATCCGTTTTACAGGTACGATTGCTTTGACGAATATAGCTTTCTTGGGTTCACCGTTCACTTCGCACACAAGAATTGCATCACCTGCGGAGTGACATATTGCAACCCATTCATCGTCACTGATCTTTTTTACGCCGTCTTTTTCGTCGTCGACGGGCATCCACTTAATTAGACTTGCATCCCCTGTGTATTTGTAGCTTATTTTGAACCACTCGTTTTTATTCACGGTCATGAACTCTTTATCGTCAATCTCCTCTAACCACGCATCTGCTATAATTGGCATAGCTCTTCTTGTGGTGGTAGGCATTTCCGTGGTAGAAACTGGTGGATCTGTTGTTGCTGTCGCACTACTTGCATCTGTTGTTGATTCTAATTCCTCGCCTGCCGAAAAAGCTGTAGATTCAGTAGTGGTATCATCTGCAACCTGTTCTGTGGCAGAGGAAGGTGGATTGTAGGTGAGGTATATCTGCCACAAATCAGGCATGGAGCCTAGCAAAAGAAGAACAAGCGATGATGAAAAGATGATAGTAATTTTTTTCAATGGACTTTGTTTTTGAAATCTGCTCCATCCCCCTTTTATTTCATTTGCAAGCTGTACAAAAAAGACTTCAAACTTTGACTTCGGAAGATTCCTTTTCGTCACTTTCCGACCTGCGGGTTTCTTCTGTCCGCTGCCAACAGGCTTAAATTCCTTGATGTTCGAGACTGTGGGCTGAAACTTCGGTTTTGAAGGCTTTTTCTTGTGCGTAGAGGAAACAGCGGATGCCTTTGCCTGGGGATATTTTATACCCCCATTCACCTTTTTCTTTTTATGTTTTCGCTTTTTCCCCATTTCTCCATTCTCTTCTGCTATTCCTGTTGCGATATAATGCTCAAGTTGTTCTGCGCTTCTCGGCTACCCTGAAGAACTGCTTGCTCATACCAGCATCTGGCTTCGTCAAAGTCAACTTCGACGCCCTCGCCCATGTGATACATATGGCCCAAACAAAACTGCGCATAGAAATCTCCCATCTCTGCGGCCATTTCAAACCATTCATGCGCTCTCGAATAGTCCTTTTGAATAGTGCCTTTGCCGTGGTAGTAGATTTGGCCTAAAGCTCGTTGCGCAGCAACAAAACCCATATCAGCAGACTGCATAAGATACTTTATGGCTTTTCGATATTTTCCTTCGATCAGGAGATCCTCCCCACGAACGAACAGTTTCTTTTTCTGGGGATCTAAATTGGCTTTCAGTTCTGCCGACAGAAATGAATCCTGAAAAGTATCAGTATCAACAATCGCATTTCCGATGCCTTTAATGTTCAAAGGAAACTCCATGCTTGAGCAGCATGCAAATGACCACGGATGAAGTCGGCAATTTCCACACAAGGTTATCTGCGTTAATGCACTGCAACCGAAGAATGTGAATGCTTCAATGTCATTGATGCATAATCCAATTAACGCTGTGCGCAGTTTGACACATCCCTGAAAGGCCCCTATGCCGAGACTTACCACGCTGTCCAGAGAGATGTGCTCAAGGGAAGAACAACTATAGAACGCGCCATCTCCGATGTGGTCGATAGCTGAGTGAAGGGTTATCGTCTGTATATTCCCGCAGTCTTTGAAGCAATACGCGCCGATTTTGGTAACGGGCTTTCCGTCTATCTCGCCAGGCAGGTGAACATCTGATTCTGTTCCTGAATATCTGGTAATGACGATCTGGCCGCCTTCTTCTGCATAAGATAACATTGCTTTCCCCCATGGTGCTTACGCTTGGTGTGGATACAAATTTTGCGTTGTCAACAGCCATAAAAACGCTTCTTCGTATGCGCTCTGCGACGAAATGGGATGATGCCCATACTCATTTGCTTGATCTTGAAATACATCACAAGAAAACCAACGGTAACGCGGTTTTGAGTGGAATAGGCCTAATTTTTGATTCAGCAGCATAAAGTCCACGTCGCCGGATAAACGCATACGCAACGTTCGATCGAAAACGTCCATCTCATATTCAGAAATGTGCCGTCCACTGCGATAGCTGTCGTGCGATAACAGTATCTGTGAAGCCGCAGATAAATTATGGTTCTGAAATAGAATTCGCTCAACAACTTCAGCAGTGTCCGTCGCGAGTAAAGCCACAGGAGCGTTCTCGCTGAGTCGGTCACGCAAAAAGAGCAAAAACTCATCCCAGCGATGCCATGTAGTGGTGTCTGCCAGAAAAAGAGCGGCGTCAAAGCAGAGTTCCTCTGGATCCGCATTTTGGGCTAATGTATCCATACAACGGATCCGTAGCGTCAAGTAGTTAAATATACAGACGCTGTCGTTTGTACTCAATCCAGAGCAGTCCGCATTCTGTCCCTGGTCATTTATCATTCGTTTGGCATATGCAATAGGATCGCCTGCCAAGTGAGAAAACTCAATCGCGGGGTTGGCTTCCATTGCGGCATATACAGCCGCCATGTATTTCAGGGCATCCTGTCGCTCAAGCCCAGCAACGAGGATATTGCATACACGGGTTCTGGGCATTAACGATCACCACAATTGCCCTTTCTGTGTTAGTAGCCAAAGCTGTTCGCCTGCTTGCCGTACCTGCGCAGGCACTTGCTTTAGAGGATCCAATCTGCTGGCCTGTTCAGGAATCTCATAGCAACCCTTTATGAATGTGGAGTACAAAAGATTCCCAAACTGGTAGGTGCTTGTCGCCTTAAATTTTAATGGATTTACCAACAGATAGGGGGCAACAATGATGTAATTCGCCTGATATGGGTCTTTTTGTTCAATCAGGTAAAGCTGCCCAGTTAAATCTGCCTCACCTGGGTCGTTCACATTCACAAAAACGCAGTTATACCCTTCTTGCCTAATCACATCAGTAGAACCACTGCGATACGCTTCAGGAATAACTTTTTCTAAAGGTCTTTGCTTCGGCGGGGGCGGAGGTGGGGGCGGAGGGATATTCTTGCGGAGATCTTCGATTACGGCGTTCAACCGGGCAATCTCTTGTTCATTCTCTGCGATCACACCATTCAGCCTGGATATCTCGTCGGCTGAATCGCCGTCTTGCACATGCGGTTGTTCACCGCGCAGCCTGCCAAAAATTTTGCGCCATGAACGATGCAAGGCCATTTTAGGCTCCTTTTCATCCGATTTGCGTTGCGCTAGCACAGGCAACAGTAGGATCCACAGCAGTAGTGCGATCGCCATAAGTCCTATCAGCAAGCCAGCAACACCCAGTAGCCACCAACCTTGCGGGAACGCATTCTGTGAATCCAACCGATCCTGAATCGAACTGATCCGGGCTTGTATGTCATTAAATGCTTCGGCTATTTGGTCAGTCCCCATTGCTGGGGCATGGGGTTCCGTCACTTCCGGACCAAGAGCCTTTGTCGTGGTCGCGGTCGCCTCTTCTAAGGTCGGTTCCGAAACAGGCGCACGCGTCTGCGCCTGCGGGAGTGTCGATGGAAAAGCAACCGTGACCCCCGCCATATACTCAAACGGGATGGTATCGCGCGGAGCTTCATCATACAAATTGCGATAGAGACTATCTGGATCATGTTTCTCGAACTTGAGCGTGACTGCTACATCAGCAGTGTTCGGCTCCCTAATAATGATCTGTTGTCCATTCTTCGAGACAAAGAGAATCGCTTCGCTGCCGTTGATCTTGCCTCTTCCATACTCTGCATTGCCCACCTTATTGCTCTGTGTGTCGTAAAACTGGATCTTGAGTGTCCCGTCTCTTTCAAGCGTCATGCTCCTGCTCAAGGGGCGACAGATGAAAAACGGAGTGCCTGTTGCAATTTTTGTTCGATCAAGCGAAAGCTGCACCAGTGTTTTGGCCTCCCGCGCTTCCGGCAGATACCCTATGTCAGTGGTTAGCGCGAATGCCGGAAGCATCAGCGCGATGAGCGTGAACACTGCCAACAGTAAACCAATAGTGTGCTTCACGGATTTCCTCATTGACGGTTGTTCCTTTCGCAAATAAAGTTGGCGCAGGAACCTACTGTTTGCATTCCTGCGCCGTTAGCAATGGTTTTCTCAGGTGATGCTACCCCAATTGTTGATGAGCTCATCAATGGATTGCACGAAGGCAAGCACAGCAGATCCATCCGGGACGTTCGCGCCTTGGTCGGCGATGTACTCTTTTTCCCGATTGGCATCCATCCAGGCAAAGCCTTTTTCCTTCTGGCTTTCGGCCTGCTTGAGAACGGCCTTCCAGATGGATGTGAACCTACGGCTGAATGGCGGTAAGCCTTGAATCTCGAACCGATTAGTGAAGGATTGCACCAGATTGTCGAACGCATCCTTAAAGCGCTGGTTGTCCTTCCGCCGATCACCTGTCAGTGAATCCTTCGGCTTTCCTGTTTGTTGCTTTGCCTCTTCGTGATCCTGGGTTGCTTCGATTGTCCAATCTGTCAACAAACCGAACACAACCTCTTCCTTTTCAGGAGCAGTGGGCAGAAGAATCGAAACCTTTTTATGATCTTTTTCTTCTTCGCCCTCGTTCAAAACGCTCTCCATCAATTCCTGCACTAGACCGATGAAAGGCGAACCTTTGTCGGCCTTTGCTTCCTTGGCATTTCCTATCTCGCTGCCGGTGCAAAAGCCGAGCCCGCGCGAGCCGTAACCAGCCAAACAAACGTTAACCTCGCTAAACTGGCGATAATCACAGAGCTTCTTGGAGTTCTTCATGTGGCGCGCTATCATGTAGAACAACAGCAGGTAGCGTAGTTTCACGACTTCCGAGAAACAGCGGATCGCCATAAACTCGGTGCTTTCGTCTGGGCAGGACAAGGACTTCATCCCAGTCACTTTTTTATACTCCGGCTTGAAACCAGGCTCGCGCAAAAGGGATTCAATAATCTCTGCTAGGGCATCATAGTGATCCTCCCGTGCCTTATCGCCAAACGGAGGTTTGGCATCAACGGATTCCATCCTCATTTGATAGGCTTTCGAGAACAGCTTCTTGACGCCTTCCGCATCAGGGGATTCATTTCCATTGAAAATGGAAACCAGCCGATTGCCGACCGCAGCGTTGTCTACAGTTGTCAAAGCGTAAATCAACGACTCGCGAATCAGCACATCGCCCGCGAAGCGGATCGACTCAGTTGCGGGCGGCAAAAGCACATCGTCTTTACCGTTATCGCCGACGTCTGATTTGACAACGGATATATCGGTAGTACCGCCACCGATGTCCACAATGACAAGACCATTGCGCGAACTGACAGCTTTGCCAGTGGGATAGATTTTGCGGAAATAGTTGATCGCAGCAGTCGTTTCCTTCCTGTACTGTACCCCGCCGCCCTCAAAAATATCGCCAAAGAACTGCTCGTTGACCGTCGGTAATGTGTGATCCAACGCTTCGCTCAGATGACCGAAGGCAGTATGGTTGGGGTAAGATGTATAGAGCGTCAGTTTGTCTACGCAATTCTCCCGTGCCTCAAGGGCCGCTAGCGTCAATATGTAGGCAAAGAATGTTTTACGGACATTCTTCATCATCGCGCCGCCGGAAGTAGAGAACTTAAGGTTCACGTATACACCCTTTTGGGAGATGCCGTCACATTCCTGGAGTTCATTCCATACATAACCGTCTAACTGCAGATGCCGCGCAAAGTAGAATGGGTAATAGACATTGTCAATCGGGGCTCTTTCAGGCTTCGGCAGGACATCATTCGCCTGCATGGAAGTGTTAATCTTCTTCAGTGATGTGATGTCGCCTGTCCGCTCTACCCACTGGAAGCGCGCGTTTGCGCTCTCCTCGTATGCGATCTCTTTATCATTGAGCAGACGACTTGCAAAGGGGATTATGTCCTTCAGATACGCTTCCGCAGGACGCACGGAATACTGGGGTTGTTCGCTGTCGGGCCGGAAGTAGCACATACTGCTTGTTGTACCGAAGTCCAAACCGATCTTACCACGGCTTCCCGCGATGATAGTCTTTTTCGGACAATGCGGGATTTGTAGGATGCCACAGAGTTGTGTCCCGACAAGGATCTCCAGTTGCTCTGGCCGCTTGGGGGAGCGATATAACAGCCATTCCTTCTGCCGGCGGTTGCGGTTCTGTTGAGTGCCTTTACTGTAAATTCTCTCTTTTACAGTTTCGCCGTCCGGCAGGTAGGCGTCATTCAGGCGCAGGAGGATCTCAGCACTGCTCATGGGATTAATGCAGTACAGGGTTTTTAACTGTTGGCTTTCGTCTTCCAAGCCAAAGCAGCGATTGAGTACGATCATGGGATCCTCACTGATGGACCCTGCGTAAAACTTTGCAATGTAGTAGAGGCTCCAGTACGTCGGATCCGCAGCGTCGCCATTCCCCGTATCTGACGTATCCCCTGCGCCGCCATCCTGCGGTTGGGCCTGTTCCTTGCCGTAAGACACGTTGGGCCACAGGGATATATAGGGCGGAGCGTCTGCATAAACAATCTCTTTGAGTTCCATAGACTTGTTGTCCATGCAGTTCCATGTGTAGATTCTTTCTTTGGTGATCCAACTACCTGAGGGCAGTGTGAAGTCAAGGGTAAACGTGCAGGTAACAATGCCAACGCCCGCCTGACTTTTTCCGATCTCAGGCTTGAGAGAAAGCGTTGTCTGCATCTGACTGTAATTTCCGAAGTAGTCCACGGCCTCTTTGGTCAGCGGGGGAAGATAACACAGAAGCACATCAGTGTCCTTTTTGCCGTTGATGTCCCCATCATTCACTAACCTTGGGCGTTGATCAGCTAAAGCCGCAGGCGTATGCTCGTAATTTCGCACGGTTTCGGCATACTGCTTCTTTGTCATGGGGAACAGTAATAGCTTCGGCGCGAAATACGTGCGTGGCATATGCTCCTGCTTTGCGGTTTTGAACATCAGTTCTTTCAGGCGAACATCGAACTCTTCCCAGTTCGGATCATCATTGAACCCTTTATCCATCTCAGGTTCGAAGCCCTTGAATTCCATCGGCGTATTGTAGGGCTTATAGTTGCGGATGTAGGTCATCAGCAATTCTGCCAAGTTGCGCAGATCCTTGTCGTCATCGTCCTTGCCCTCATGCACTGGGTTCTGTGAGAACGACCAGAGGAAGTCAAAAAGCATTTGCGACTCTGTGCTTGGCAAACCCTGCGGCGCTTTTTTATCCCACACATCCAAGGGGTTTTCCCAGATACCATCCCTGCACCAGGGAATCGTTCCGGCAAAATCATACTCCGGTTCCCGAAGAGGGCAAATGCCGATTTTCGGATCCAATATCGCAAAAGCCTTGCCGCCAATTGTCAGGTAACACAGGCGCATGACATCGGCATCAGCTTCTTTTTGGTTCCGGTTCTGCTTGGCGTTCCATGCTCCCCACCGCTCATGCAGAAGTTCTCCTACGATCTCCCCCAGCTTGTTGTTGGACATCCAGAGATTCATTGGTTCCAGCGTTATGTGCAGACCATGTATCCCTTTGAGTAGAACCGCCGCCATCATCCCCAACCACGGATAGAGCTTTGAGTCCAGCGGCTCGTTTTTCTGGCGCGCTTCTTGCGAACAAACGCGCTCCAGCCCCCGCAGCACCTCGTCCTCATAATTGATGATATGGGAGATAGCGCTTGGGATCGCATAGCCCCCATTCAAATCAAGAGGATAGTGTTGCGGATCCTTGCCAATATACTGCGCAATATTCTTCATGGTCTGCGTGGCTGACAGGCGCGAAAAACAAGCTGCTCCGTCATTTTCCACTTGCAGTTCTTTCAGCGGATCGAAGTCGTCGCTGGGTTCCTGTTGCGAAGGCAACGCGAATCTGTTTATCATTTACTTACTCTCCTCCTCGGTCAGTATGTCGCATTGCTCGAAAATGACGCGGAATAGTTCTGTCGCTCGGTTTTCTTTCCGTTTCATCGCTTTAGGTTTTGGCATAGCGTTTTCCACGGCGGTTCTAACCGATTCGAACGAATAGGCTACAGTGCTTGGCACTTTAGCTTTTGCCGCCTTTTTCAGCAAGCCACCACTCTGGTCGTTGAACAATCCACCATCATCTGCTCCAGCAGCGTCTCGGATACCGTTATACTGTTTATTGCGTTGATCATCGGTTGTCTTCGTGTTGATGAAGAGCTCCAAGGAGGCGATGACACTGTTAAGACTCGCGACATCGAACAGTTCGCACATAGGCACCTTGCCGTTTTTGACGGTGCCTGCTACCTCTTGGATGAACTTGAGGTATTCGAGGCAGAAATCGAAAACACGATACAGCGTCTGTTCTGTCCCCTGATAGTTCCCGTCAAAACGGGCTGCGTACCAGTTATCCTTTAGTCCCTTCTTGTCTTTTACATCCAGCTTCGCCCTGAATTCGGGGTAGACGAAGGTAGTGACAAACAGCGCGAACTTGGTCATTGCTAGGAGCCTCTTCTTCAAAGCCTCTGAGTCAGGAAGGTTGTTCCACTCAATAACCCTGAATGGGTAGCGGCCCAGCGTGGCAATAAAAATGTTGCGAAGGTCTTTCTCCGGGGCCAGAGTATCGTCGTTGGCGCGTTGCAAGAAATCGCACAGGGCTTGTGCCGCGATGAGGTCTGTGATCGAAAAAGCACTTTCTTGTATCGATTTGCCATCCCTAAAATGCGCAGGTGTCAGGTTGCTGGCATTGGGTGCGATGTTGTTGCACAGCGGGTGCATCCCTATCGGATAAAACGCATCAAAATGGCCGACCGTTTCCTCTTCCCGCATTTCGCCTACGAAGCCGTCCATATTGCCGTAGTAATACAGCGCCTTCTGAGCGGCAGTGGTCAGTTCATCGGTCGTCAGCACGAACTTTCCCTTTGCCTTGCGGTCGCGCCTTTCAGAGTCCTTCAGCGGCGGGATCTCAAAATAGGGCAACAGCATCGTGCCGCCGATTTTTACGTTCCCCCATCCGTTGTCATCGGCATATTTACGCACATATCTCGCGAGGTTATGTATCATCGATGCGCCACTTCCTCCGAAGGCACTGCCCATGATGAAAACAGCTATGGTTTCACTACTGTTCGCCTCGCCCAGAACCAGCGACAGTTCATCATCCAGTTTTTCTTTTATGCGCTCAAAATAGATGGAACCGAGCGCGGGCCTTTGCTCAAAGCCGTTAGACAATTGCCGCTTCTGGTCGTCGGTGCTGAACAGCGTGTCCAGTAAACGCTTGTTCCCTCCCGCAGTAAAAACCGCCTGCAGGCTAGCGTTCGGGTTGTCTGCTGCGTCGTTGATATTCCACTGTTCATAGGAAACGCTATACGCCTTAAAGTCCGATCCAAGGCTTGCCGCCATGTTGCCGTAACTCTTGATGACATCCCTCGACCTCTTTCCGGTGCCGTTGGTATCATCTTTATCAATGTGCCAGTGGATGACTTTGTTTCCGACTTTCGGAAACCGTTCTGCCGCCCGCGCAGCAGCAGTCAGCGTGAATAAGCCCGCCGCCGCGCACCGCGCGCCTGTGCCGCCAATGTCGAAAATGATTATGCTCAACTGGAAAGCCCTCCTTCTAGTGCGGTCATTGTCCGATCAAAATTGCGGATGGAAAAAGAAGTCTGATATGAACTGGGCCGCCGCAGTTGAAGTGAGCCCAAGGATGAGGTAAGTGGTAATAACCGGCGGCGCATATCTGAGAGCGAAGTTTCGCAAAAGGAAACCTGCGATGCCAAGCACGGCAAAGAGGACTGCCGCTAGGAGTATAGCGCGCATGAGCCGCTTGCTCTTAATGTCGGCGAGCGAGTGAGGGGTCAGCCTGGCGAAGTTGATCAAATACAACAACACCCCTGCTATCCCGCCCAGAGCCAATACTCCGGCGAAAGCGATGCCTTCAGGCGAAAACCCGGTAATGTTGGAGATCACGAGCCCGCCAAGGATTAGGTTTACTGCCGCTGCGAGTGCGGTGACGAGGGTGCCGAGTAGCCTGCTTTTGCTTTTTTTTGTCATGACACAAGTCCTCCCAGGGTTTTGTTTGTTTATTTTAATTTGATGCAGACAGTCAGATTAATCAGTTCCGCTTGCCAAAAAGCTTCCCACTGTGCACGAACTTCGGCGCTTCCAGTACGTCCCTGTAGCGTTCTGTAAAAACTGCCGAAAGCCGTATCGTTAAAGATGCTCTCGTCGACTTCATTGCGAACGAATGTAGCGGTCACGGGAATCTGGAGCCAAAGCATGTTTGCGCCCGGTTGTGTACCAGCAGTGCTTTTGAGGGCGTTTAAATCTTTGAACTCCAGTTTAAGATGCAGCGATCCGCTTCTTGTTTCAGGTCTATAGGATATGGTACCCGCTAATTCTTTGTCTATATTCTCGATTTGCCGATCTGTTAATCCAACAGGATCATAGCGAGGCATATTATCCGTAACAAGAGACGCGCCTGAAAGCGTCACATATCTTCCAGCTACGTTCTGCCCTAACTCTTCCCACTTGAATTCGGTCTTCGATGGTTGTTCTGTGTTCTTTTCGGAAAAGCCCTTTTGCGCAGCCACACTGTCTTGAGAAATATTAAGCAAAACATCGGCGTTGCTTTTTGCTCCCTCTGAAGCGTTTTCCATCGCATACCGCAACAGTCTGCCCTCGGGCAACTGGACATCTGGCAGGGCAACATAGAGATTAAGTCCGGCTTCTTTTCTTCCGCTGTCAAGCGTGTAACCAAAATTCGGCAAGTCTTCCTCTTCGGAATCAGGGAACAGTTCTGACGGATTAATTTCCATTAGGTAGATTGTGTCATGGCTGTTGGAAATCGGAATGGATCCGGCTGTCTGCATAGAAAGAACTTGGCCCGGCTTCACGACGTTTCGCACCCTGTCTTTAGCTATTGAAGATATTCCGCCATGGGCCAACACATTCGTTTGTTCATACGCAACCGACTTTGAGTCCAAGCCGCTGGTTAGCTGATCGCAGAAGAGAATAAGGTCATTGGTAGGCCCTTGCATAACGCAGAAGAAGGGCAAAGATGTTGTATGTACGTCTATCATCTGCAATTCGCCGCCAGAGGTGCTAACTCTTCCTTCTTCCGGCACACTGAGTGTGCCGTTATACTTTGATTCTATCCGCAGTACAATAATTGAAGAGTCGCTCTTCTCATCTAGCAATGGCTTGATGAGCCATTGCGCAAAAGCGGAGCTTTGGTTGTCCTGTTCGATCAGGTCGGTAACAAATACATTGATAACACTTGTATCGACATCCGCATCCTCAACCAACCGCTGTATCGGCCCTCTGCCATGGGCATAGATGCTGAACCCATAAAACTCCTGTAGTTTATATGCGTTCTTGAAATTCTTAGGCTTTGGGGATTTTGTCCATGTCCTGCTGTTGACCGCTTCTTCCAATGGGAGATATTGTATTTCACTAGATAAGGCATAAAACGACCCTTTCCATCCATTGAACATGGTCTCATACAGTTGGTCAATGGTTTTCACGAAGTTGCTGTTGTCCACGTCAAAGATGAAGCCACGCGTGTTCCTTGTGTTGTCGAACCAGAGAGCTACTTTGTCAGTCGACATCACCCCAGTGCCTACGGTTTCGACCGCCGCTGGCACCTTTGGTGGGTGCGGGGCAGCTTGACCACAGGCTGTCAGCAAGAACACCATAGTCAGTAGTGCGGCCACATATGCACAGCCACGCTTGTTTTTCATGACGATCCCCTTTGCAGTTTTTATTCTCTATATCGCGTAACAGGCAGGAGCCAATTCCCGCCTGCAATTCGGCTTATCCGCAAAGGTGTACTTTT
>Ga0123353_10006340_pt1 | contig 15738 bp, 10 predicted proteins | sample TergutLab28metaG_3_FD_92763 | JGI IMG/M metagenome (GOLD analysis project Ga0123353, IMG submission 92763) | Labiotermes labralis P3 segment gut microbial communities from Petit-Saut dam, French Guiana - Lab288 P3 | ecosystem: Host-associated > Arthropoda: Insects > Digestive system > Gut ... | reverse complement strand
TTGAATATTTAATTAACAGCAAGTTAGATGAAAATAAAGATAATTTAAGACCAGCTATTGGTTTAGCTTTTCCTCAAGTTGGTTATAATAAAAGAGGATTTTGTGTGAATTTTACTTATAAAGATATTGAATACAATTATATAATTATAAATCCTAAGATTATATCTAATTCTGATGAGTTGATATACTTAGCAGATGGTGAAGGTTGCTTAAGTGTCGATAGAATTGTTGAGGGATATGTGATGAGATATAAACGAATTAGTATGAGGTGTTCGATTTATAATTTAGATGATGATAGTTTAGAAGAAAAAATATTGAAGGTAGAAGATTTTCCTGCAATTGTTTTTCAACATGAATATGATCATTTACAAGGTATTTTATTTATAGATAAGATTAATAAAAAAGATAAATTTTTTATTCCTAATAATGCTAGTGAAATATAATTATAAATAGATACGATAATATTATAACCCCATTTATAAAAATTAAAAATACTGTATTTAGTGTTTACGCTAGCTTAATTAATATTAATTTGCTTGATAATGTGATATATCTAATAAACGACTATTTTTTTGGTGATGTTTAATTAAAATTCTTTTTGTATCAAGAGCTAATTTTTTATATTTTTATAGGAGTTAGCTTTTTTTAATTCTCTATTATCTTAGTAGTAATTTATAAAGTGATATGAGTTCAAGTGATTTATAATAAAAACAATAATTATTCTTAACTAAAAGCATAAACAATATGTGTTTTATACTATTCACTTCACTATATATTTTAATTAAATAACAATTATTTGTAAATTAATATTATAGTGTTTTTACTTACAAAAATAAATATATTAAAGTATGTCAAGTAATATTACTTGACAAGACATTAAAAATATGGTAAAATATTATTGGAGGCAGACATGTTAAAAATAAGACTACAAAGATTTGGTAAAAAGAAAAGACCATATTATAGAATAGTTGTTTCAGAATCTACATTCCCAAGGGATGGGAGATTTTTAGAAGTTGTCGGACTTTATCATCCAATTGCTCAAGATGAACAGTTGAAGATAGAAAAAGACAAAGTTTTAGAATGGTTAAGCAAGGGTGCTCAACCAACTGAAACAGTTAGAGCTTTATTATCATCGCAAGGGATAATGAAAGAATATGCGTCAATCAAAGATGCTAAAAGAACAAAAAAGGAGAAAAAGTAAATGACTGAAGTTAATATCGTTGAATTAGTAACGAGAATTATTGAACCTTTACTAGAAAACCCTAGTGAACTTGATGTGAAAGTTGAAGAAGCAGGTAAGTTTATTAGTATTACTATTAATTCTAATCCTAGTGATATTGGAAGAATTATTGGTAGACAAGGTAAGGTAATTAATGCGATAAGAACTGTAGTTACAGCTGTTTTAGCTAAATATGGCAAGAAAACAGATATAACTATAGTTGATGGAAATCAAGATAAATAATACTTTTGTATTTTAATATAAATATATGATAGTATTAAAAATCGATGGACTTAATTCACTAAATGACCTAAAAGGTTTTGAAGAGTTTTTAAAAAGCTCTAATTTTGATGTTAAGTTTGACTTTGTTAAAAAGACTGTTGCTATTCTTAAACAAAGTGAAGTTGATACTATTGTTAACCAAATAAAAGAAAAATACCCAAATCTAAATTTACACAAAACTGATACTAGTAAAGTATTAAGAAAAGTATTGATACTAAACAACTTGGATTGTGTTGTTTGTGCAAATAAAATAGAAACTATTGCTCGCCAAAAGTTTAATCATGAATCTATTGTAGTTGATTTTATAACTAAAAGATTTATTATTGAAACAAGTGATTCTAATTTATTAGAAAATTTAAGTGATAGAGTATATCAAATTACTAAAGTTATTGATAAAAATATTGAAGTAACTCAAAGAAGGATAACTAATTCTGTTGTGGAAAAAGTTAAAGTAAAGTTTTTCCTTATTGGATTATCAATATTTATATTAGCATTTGGAGTTAAAAACATATTAAAACTAATCGTTTTAAAAGGGGTTATCTCTGACCAATTAGATTATGTATTCGCTATATTTACTAATGGAAAAATAGAAGATATTATATTCTATAGTTGTGTGTATTTAGTTTATCTCGTTGCTTATTTTTTTATGGGTTATGATGTTGTTAAAAATAGTTATAATAATATTATAAAAGGAAGACTGTTTGATGAAAACTTCTTGATAATATTATCTACTGTAGTTGCCTTTATTGTCGGGTTTTATGATGAAGCATTATTTATACTATTATTATATAGGGTAGGAGACAAACTACAAGATAAAGCGATAAATTATTCAAGAGAAAGTATTTTAGATATAGTTAACTCGACTCCTAAAATGATTAACTTAGAAACTAGAGATGGAGTTATTGAAGTAGAACCTGATGATGTAGTTATTAACGATATTATAATAGTTAAAACTGGACAAGTAGTTCCATTTGATGGAGTAGTAGTAACAGGAGAGGCTAGTTGTGATAATAGTATGTTAACTGGAGAAAGTATACCTGTTGAAATAAAAAAAGGTGAAAAAATATATTCAGGTTCAATGATAACTTCTGGAAATCTAAGAGTTAGAGTCAATGAACCTTATATAAATTCTACTGCTACAAAAATAGTAAATTCAGTATTAAACTCTCAAGGGAGTAAAAGTAAAACTGAGAAGTTTATGGCTAGATTTGCGTTATATTATACACCAATAATTTGTACATTAGCTGTGATTATTGCGTTAGTGTTGCCCTTTATCCATAGTGCTTATGAAATTGTATGGGTTAAGGATGGTGTCTTAGGCTTTAGAGATTCGATTAGAGTAGCACTAGTATTTTTAGTAATATCATGCCCATGTGCTCTAGTTATATCAATTCCTTTGTCATATTTTGCTGCGATAGGTGCTGCTTCTAAGATAGGTATATTGATAAAAGGGTCAAGTTATATTGATGAAATAAGAAAAGCTAAAACTGTTATATTAGATAAAACTGGTACTATTACTGAGGGGAAATTGGAAGTAGTTGAAATTAAACCTTTAGGAGAATTTAGTGCTGATGAGATACTTTATTATGCTGCACATTCAGAAATTAATTCATCTCATCCTATTGCTAAGGCATTGGTTAAGGCTTATAATGGAAAGATTGAATATGATAAAATTAGATTTGTGCGTCAAGATTCAAATATTGGAGTTGATGTTAAAATAGATAAAAAGAGGATATTAATTGGTAAATTAGAGTTTCTAACTGAAAATGGTATTGAGATGAGTGAAGAAATAGACACATTATTAAAAACATTTATCGCTATAGATGGAGTGTATGCAGGGTACTTTTCTTTTAAAGATAAAATTAAACCAAAAGCATTGACAAACTTAGAAAGTTTAAAAAGTTATGGAATCAATAGAATTGCGATATTAAGTGGAGATAGTGAAACTGTAACTAAGGAAGTGAGTAAAGCAGTAAATGTTAATGAATATTATAGTGAAAAAAACCCTTATGAAAAAGCTGAGATAGTTAGTAAAATAAAAGAAGAGTCTGCAGGAAAAACTATATTTGTAGGAGATGGGCTTAATGATGCTATAGCTATTAGTCAAGCGAATGTTGGTATAGTTTATTCTCATGAAGGAAATGAAATGGTAAATTTAACTGCTGATGTAGTTTTTGTAAAACCTGAGATTTCGAAATTAGTATATGCTATTGCTTTATCTAAAAGAACGTATCGAATCGTTGTTTTCAATATTGTATTAGCACTATTAGTTAAAGTTACTTTCTTAATAATATCTACTATTTTCTCTTCTACTGGTGATTCTTCAATATTAAATTCGTTAACTATATACGAAGCGATGTTTGCAGATGTTGGAGTGGCTTTATTAACTATATTGTTTTCAATGACGATATTAAAGTTTAAAATAAAAACTAAAAAGAAAAAAATATAAAACATTAGGGTATATATGGATTATATACAAATTGGAAAAATTAATAATACACATGGTATAAAAGGCGAATTAAAAATCTCTAGTTTTTCTTCATTTCCTAAAGAAAGATTTTGTAAAGACAATGATATCTATATACTTATAAATAATGAATATAAAAAAGTTAAAATTAGTAGTGTTAGATTTGTTAGTAAATTTATTCTAATTACTATTGATAATCTATATAATATCAATGATGTAATTAAATACAAGAACTTGGATGTTTTTATTAAAAAAGACACTTTATTACCTTTGGAACAAGGTTATTATTATGTAGATATTATTGGTTTAAATTTAGTAGAAGATAATAAAATTGTTGGGAAGGTAATCGATATTATTGAAGTTATGCAAGGTTTAATATTAGAAGTTACCAATTTAAAAAATGAAATTAAACAAATACCTTATGTTGATGAGTATATAAAAAAAGTTGATTTAGATAATAAATGTATTATAATTAAAACTATTGAAGGTCTGTTATGAGAATAGATGTTTTAACCTTGTTTCCTAATGCATTTTCAAGTATTGATATTAGTTTAATGAAGAAAGCTAAAGACAATAATATGGTTAATATTAATTATATTGATTTTAGAAAATTTTCTACTTTTAAAAATAAAAATGTTGATGATACTCCATGTGGGGGGGGAGCAGGACAGGTAATATGTGTTCAACCTGTTGTTGACTGTTTAAGATCAATTCCTAATTATGAAAAAGCTTATAAAATTATTACAGCTCCTAGAGGAAGTACATACAACCAAAATAAATGTGTTAGTTTAAGTAAATATGAACATATAATAATATTGTGTGGAAGATATGATGGTTTTGATGAAAGAATATATGATTATTTTGATGAGTCTATTTCTATTGGTAATTTTATTTTAAGTGGTGGTGAACTAGTTGCTTGTGTTATTATTGATAGTGTAGTTAGATTAATTAATGGAGTTATTGGCAATAGTGTGTCCTTAGTAAATGAGAGTTTTGAAAATGACTTACTTAGTCATCCTATATATACTAGACCTATTGATTTTGAAGGAAAAAATGTCCCTAAAATATTACTTAGTGGTAATCATGAGAAAATAAATGAATATCGAAAGCAACAAGCTAAGATATTAACTATGAAACATAGAAAGGATTTACTAAAATTATGAAAAAATTGTTATTATTAGTTTTATTGATAGTTTGTGTTGGTTGTTATAATAAGGGTGTTATTAATAATGTTAATAGTTTTGAAAAAATGATTTTAAAATTAGAAAAAGATTCTTATGTAGCATATGATATTAGAAGTATTGAAAAATGTGAAGAAAGTAGAATTAAGAGTTTTTTATGTATGGGAACTGATATTGAAAATTTAGCTGTTAGTATTAATTTAATATATAAGAAAACGAGAATGACTCTTATATTAATTGATGATGATGGAGTTAATGCTAAAGAATTAGTGAATTTACTAAATAAAGAATTTAAGTTTAAAAGAGTATATTATTTTGATAAAGGTTTTGATGAGTATATAAAATTAAAATCAGATAAAATTGAATTGGTATTCGGACCATGTGAGTGTTAATATGGTTGAATATGTAATTCAAGCTCTAAAAGAGAATGAAATAGAAAAATGGATAGCTTTTTGTGGGGGAATATTTAGTGTTGGTCCTAAGTATTTCCATAGACATTATTTTAATGATCCAAATAAAGATTTTAATACTATATTTGTTATGAAGAATGAAATTAATGAAATAGTATCTACTGTTAGAATTTTTAATAGAGAAGTTTATATTGGTGGTAAAAAATATAAAATGGGAGGAATAGGAGAAGTTTCTACTGCTCTTTCCTATAGAAATAGGGGTCTATCTGCTAAAGTACTGCATCATTGTGTAGAGTATATGAAGTCTAATGATTACTCTATTTCCTTATTAGGAGCTAGTAAATATTCTCATTATGAGAAGCAAGGTTTTATGAAAGTTAAGTATTATAATAAAACTATTAAAATTAATAGATATGGTGAATTTGATATAAGAAAATTAAATGCTAACAATTTTAATGATATGGAGAAGTTATATAATAAATATTGTATAGTACATGATATGTGTATAGTAAGAAGTAGTGAATACTGGTCTAGCTGGGTTAGAAATGAAATTAAGAATCCATATGGACTATTTATTGATAATAAATTAATTTGTTATATGTCATATGATAATAATATGGTAGGGGAAATAGTTGGCGATGAGTTATACTTTGATGATTTACTTACATTTATCAAAAATGATACTATTACTATTCCTGAATTTGTTTATACGAAAAATGAAGTTGTTAATAATTCCTTTTATTCAAGTAAGATGATTAATGTGTTTAAAAGTATTGATGTTGATGGGAATGGATTAATTTTAGATATTACTAAGGATATAGTTGAATATTTCAACAATAATCGAAGTGTTGTAGTTTGGAGATTAGACAGTTATTAATTATAATGTGTAAAGTTTTTTTGAGCAAAAAACCGTCTAAATAGACTAAATATGATATAATTAGGAAGTGAGGTAAGATTATGAAAAGAGTACTTTGTCTCTTTTATTTCCTAATTTTTGGAGCTAGTTTATTAGTTGCTTGTATCAATCCTACTATCAATGCTCCTACAAATGTGAATATAGAAAATGATATTCTCTCTTTTAGTGGTATTGAAGGTGTTGAGGAATATGAAATATGGGTTAATGATGTATTTTATGTGAGAATAAGGGATTTAATATATAGTTTTGATTTAGAAGATGGTTTATATACTATAAAAGTTAGAGCTTATTATGAGGATAAAATAACTAGATTTTCTAAAGATATTTTATATGTTAAAGAAAGTTTGGAATTAATAAGTATTACTTATATGGTATTTGATGAAATATTTTATAGTGAAAGGGTTTTACGAAATAATAAAATTGAAATAATAGATAATATTCCTAATGTAGATAATTATTTATTTATTGGTTGGGATTATGATTTTGATATTTTTCCTACAAAAGATATTATTATTAATGCTGTATTTGAAGAAAATGTGTATAAAGTTATTTATTATGTATTTGATGAGATATTTTACATTGATGAGTTAAATTATAACTTTATAGTAAATGAGTATGAATTTATTCCTTATGTTAATGGTTATAAATTTTTAGGTTGGGATTTTAAATTTGGTGGTGCTATTAATAATGATATTGAAATTCATGCTTTATTTGAATTAATAAATGAAGTTAGAGTTGATTTTGATGTAAATGGTGGTAGTAGTATTAATAGTATTAATCTATTTGTTGATAAAGAATACTCTTTACCCATTCCTAGTAGAGATGAATACTATTATTTTATGGGTTGGTATTATAATGGAAATAAAATTGATAATAAAGGGATATGGAAATTTGATAATGATGTAATACTAACTGCTAGATGGCAAGGACAGTTAGTAGTTGATAATGATGGTTATATTGTGGGAATGAGCGAACATGGATTCATGAGTGGAAAAATAGTTATACCTCTTCTTGTAGATGGACCACTAGGCTTTGATAGTTTAATAATTAGAGGAATTAGACAAGGAGCCTTTAGTAATATTACTAGCTTATACAGTTTAACCTTATCTTCTTCCATTAGTTTGATAGAGAAAGATGCTTTTGTAGGGTGTGTCCCTTTAGTTGTTAGGTTTTTAAGAATTAGTAATATTACTATTAATGATGATTTTGTTGATGTAAAGGCTATAATTGTTCCTGATAATAAATTAGATGATTATAAATTACTATTACCAAAAGTTGCTTATAAAATATATAGTGATGCAAAAACTATTGATAATAAGTTTATTATTGATGATAGTAGTAAGTTGGTTTTTTATTATGGTACTGAAGAGGGGAACATACATATACCTGAAGGAATACTTGATTATCAATTAGCTGCATTTTTTGATTCAAGTATATGGGTTAGTGCACCAAATAATCAACCAATAATTGTTGGAAATAAAATTGTAGGAGTTAAAGGTTATGTATATGGAATATATACTATACCTAGTGGAGTTGTTGCAATTGGTGAAAGTGCCTTTGAAGATCAAATATTCTTAACAGAAATCAATTTTCCTTCTAGTGGGTTCACTACTATTGAATTAAAAGCATTTGAAAATTGTATTAGTTTATTAAGTGTAACACTACCCTCTAGTGTTAATATGAGTGCTACTAACTCTGCTACTAATATTAGAATCTTTTATAACTGTATTAGTCTGCAAACTGTTAATATGGGAGCTATAGTTAGTGCTTCTACATTTATACCTAGATATGCTTTTGGTAATTGTACTAGTTTGGTTAGTGTAATTTTACCTACTAACTTAACTACTATAGATTTTGGAGCTTTTAGCAACTGCACATCTTTAATTGAAATAGCTCTACCTTCAACTATCACTACATTAAACCAAAGAGCTTTTGAAGCTTGTAATGAGTTGATTGTTAGAATTGCGAGAACAACTATTTCTACTGCAGTGGGATCTAATAATGCATTAATTGATGTAAAAGCAGTTTTTGTTGCGACAAGTGCTTTATCTACATATAGAGTTAATGCTAGTTTTTCAAATATAGCTTATAAGATATTTGGTTTGGCTAATGCTTTAACTACTCCTATTCCTAATGAAATAATTGAAGGTAATACTTTTATGAAGTATTTAGGAACTAATACTAACTTTTATGCTCTGCCTAGTGGAATAACTACTATTAATAGAGAAGCTTTTGCTTACAATAAAAGTTTGGAAACTATTGATTTACCAGTTAGTTTAACAACTATTGAAGCTAATGCTTTTTTATATTGTTTTAACTTAACTAACATTAATTTAATGGCTAATGTATCTAATATTGGTGAGTATGCTTTTGGTTTTTGTTATAACTTAAATATTATGATTAGTAGACCAACGCCACCAACTATGGCTACTAGTTCAATGATAGGTGTGAAGTTGATTTTAGTACCTGATGCTAATTTAACAGCTTATAAAAATTCTTTTAGTTTTTTAAGTGATATTATTTATCCTAATAGTGCAGTTGATACAGATGATATGATAATAGTAGGCAATAAACTAGTAGCATACTTAGGTTATAATAGTAGTGTTACTATTCCCAATCATGTTACTATTATTGGAGAAAATGCTTTTAAGAATAATATAAGTATTACTAATGTTAATTTTACTAATGTTGAAATTATTGAAGCTAATGCTTTTTTAAATTGCAAGAACTTAAATAATCTTACTATCCCGTCCAGTGTTATAAGTATTGGTAATAATGCATTTAGTGGTTGTAGTTTGTTAAGTATTATTAATGTAGCTAATGGATTAGTTAGTATTGGCAGTAATGCATTTAATGGTTGTACTTCTCTTTCAAATATTACTATCCCTATATCAGTATTAACTATTGGAAATAATGCGTTTTATAATACTGCCATATATAATAATGCTTTAAACGATACTTTAATTTATCATAGTAATTGGATATTAGCACGAAAAGGTAATCCTGGTGTAAATATAGTTGTTAACTTTGGGACAAGACGTAGTGCATCTGGTGTGTTCGCAAATTGGGATACTTTGGAGTATATAGAGTTTCTCAATGGATTTGAAGCTGTTGATGAGTATAGTTTTACATCTTGTACTAGACTAAGAAAAGTAATACTCCCATCTAGTGTAGAAAGTATTGAAGAGGGTGCTTTTATTAATTGTGTGAATTTAGTTTTAATTACTGTTGGATCTTCTTTAACATATATTAAAACTAATGCATTTGTAAACTGTCCTAATGTTAGTTTATTGTTTACTAGTGTAGCTAGTGTTATTGCACAATCTAATACTTTAAGTAATGTATTAATGATTATAGTTCCTAATGCTAATTTAACTACTTTTCAATCTATGTTTAATGCTTATACTAATAAAATATTTGCTTATACAACAATTTTAAATGATGACTATATTATCAATGATACAAATTTAGTTCGTTATGTGGGGTTTTCGTCTTGTATTACGATTCCATCTAATATTGTAAGTATATCTGGTTATTCTTTTACAAATCATGCTCAAATAATGGAAATGACAATTCCTTTAACTACTACTAAGATTGAATCAGGAGCTTTTAGTGGACTTAATTTATTACATACTCTAACTACTCATTTTCTTGGAGAGGATGCAATTAGTACTGACAGTGATTATATTGGTTTTTGGTTTGGTGGTAGTAATTTCAACCAAAATGCTAGTGTTACTCCTCGTTCTTTAAAGATTGTAAATATAACTGGAGATTCTGATATTATGGGTTTCGCTTTTTATAATTGTGCCTATATAAAAGAAATTAATTTATTAGGAAATGTAGTCCATATTAATGATTATGCATTTTATGGATGCAAATCTTTAGAAAATGTTATTTTACCTTTCAGTGTCAAAAGAATTGAATCATATGCGTTTTATGATTGTAATAAACTAAATGATTTAGATTTTTCTAATTCTTTAGAGTTTATTGGTAATAATGCTTTTGCTTTTTGTAGTAAATTAAATACTATAACATTTAGTGAGAAACTGCTTAGCATTGGTAATAATGCTTTTGAATCATGTAGTAATTTGGTGGAAGTTATTATTCCTTCTACTAGCGTATTAATAAGTATTGGTAATAGTGCTTTTTCAAATTGTTCTTCTTTATATTCAATAAATTTACCAATTAGTTTAATTTCAATTGGTGATAGAGCATTTTATAATTGCATTTCATTATCTAATATGATTTTTCCAGAGGGTTTATTAACTATTGGTAATTACGCGTTTTATGGTAACTTTGCTTTAAGATCAATATATATTCCTTCGAGTTTAATTACTTTAGGAGCTTATTCATTCCAAAATTGTTCTAACTTAACATCAGTTGATTTTGGAACTTTTTCTCGAATTACTAATATTGATGCTTATACTTTTTCAAATTGTACATCATTAGATAATTTTATTATACCTGAAAATGTTAGTACTCTTGGAATTTATGTTTTTGAAAATTGTACATCATTAATAAATATTACATGGAATAATAAGATTTCTAGTATTGGTAATTATGCTTTTACTGGTTGTACAAAGTTGGCGGTGGTAATACTACCTACATCAATTAAATCTTTGGGGAATTATGTATTTAGGAATTGCAGTAGTTTAACTAGTGTTACTATTCCTGCTAGTGCAACTAGTGTGGGGAGTTATATTTTTCAAGGTTGCTCGAATCTCAATGCTATAGTATTTGGCTTTATTTCAAATCTACTTGGCATTTACTTTTCTACTACTAGTTTTGCAAATAGTGTATTAGTATCTCAACAAACAAGTGCCACTGCTAGTGCCAACTATTATATACCTACTTCACTTAAGAATGTAACAGTATTAAAAGGAACATTAAGTTATGGTGTATTTAGTAATTGTACAATGTTAGAAAATATAAATATTGGTGATGAAGTAATATTGTTAAATGGAACTGGAGATAGGATAGTTATTGGAACAACAAATTATAATAATGCTCCTAATAATAGTATTATTTATGTTGATGATATAGCAGTTGGATATAAAGGGACTTTAAATGGAGTTATTAGTATTGTAGAAGGAACTAGAGAGATTGCTGCTAATGCTTTTTATAATTGTAGTGGTATAACTGATGTTATTATACCTTCTAGTGTAATATCTATTGGACATAATGCTTTCTTTGGAACTGCTTTTTATAATAGTGCTCCAAATAATGCTTTTATATATAAATCTAATTGGGTCTTAGGGGTTAAAGGGAGTATAACTGGTGTAGTGAATATTCCTACTGACTGTCTAGGGATACAAGCGAGAAGTTTTTATAATATGTCTAATATAACATCACTAAATATTCCTAGTGGAGTAAGAAGTATTGGAAATGATACATTTTATAATTTAACTAATTGTGTATTTACTATGACACCGGCTAATTTTGTAAAAGTAGGAAATAATGCTTTTCAAAATTGTCGAAGAATAGATTATAATATGGATTTGAGTAATTGTGTGTTTATTGGTGCTAATGCTTTTTATGGTTGTAACCAAATAGTGGGTGTAACTTTATCAAATGATTTAAAATTTATAAGAGATAATGCATTTAGAGATTGTAGTCAATTAGTTGTTAATAATATGTCAACTAGTATCATAGAAATTGGTCAATATGCATTTGCTAATACTAAAGCATATACTAATATAGTCTTCTCTTCTTCAATATCATTTATAGGCCAATATGCATTTAGTAATATATCCACTTTAAACTCTGTTGTTTTTAGTAATGGAAGTAATCCTAACTTTGATGCCTATGTGTTTGCAAATAATGCAAATTTAACTAATATTACTTTATCTAATAAAACTACTTCTTTAAGTAATTATTTTGCTAGCAACTGTCCAAAATTAGCTTCTATTACTTTCGGAGAAGGAATTCGAGAAATTAATAATTATAGTTTTTACCAAACAGGTTTAGTAAGTATTACACTACCTTCTAGTACTCACACCATTGGTACTAGTGCTTTCCAAAATTGTGTTGATTTGGTTAATGTTACATTTAATAACAGTTTATATAAAATATTAGATAATGCATTTAATGGATGTAGTAAGTTAAATAATGTTATGTTACCTGATAGTTTGATAGAAATTGGTATTAGTTTATTTACTAATTGTATTGCATTAGATACTATGTATATTCCTGCTAATGAGTTTGTTAATACATACATTGGAAATTATAATTTATTTCATAACACTAAAGTTTTTAATGATGCTTTGAATAACTCTTTTGTATATTTAGGAGGGTGGTTAGTTGATGTAAAGGGTTCTCCTACTGGAGACATTAGGTTAGCTGATAATGATTCAAAGGGTAATTTAGTTATTGGTGTATTACCTTGGGCAGGATATGGTTCATATAATAATGTAAATATTACTATTCCTAACACTTATAAAATTATTTCATTTAGTGCTTTTAGTAATATGAGTGGAAGTAATATTAATATTACTTTTGAAGCTAATTCGAAAGTTGAAAAATTAGGAGCTTATGCATTTAGTGCTTCAACTGGGTTAGTAGTAGTAAATCTCCCTGATAAATTACTAAGAATTGAAGATAGAGTATTTAATAATTGTACTAGTTTAACTATGATTAATCTTCCTAATACTCTACGATATATTGGTTCATATGCATTTGCTGGTTGTATAAGTATGAGTGGAACATTAAATATTCCAGCAAGTGTGTATGAGCTTGGTTCATTTTCTTTCAACCAATGTAGTGCTATTAATACTGTATTTACTGCAAGTGGTCTAATAAGAATTAATGCTTCTACTTTCAGCAATATGATTGCACTAACAACTATAACTCTACCAGGTAGTTTATGTTTTGTTGGAGCATCCGCTATAACAAATTGTACTAATTTAACACAAATTAGGATTACTAAAATAACAAGCATCCCTCCTACAGCTTATTGGTCAGCAACTTGGGCTAGTAGTAATGGTGCAGTAAATATAATATGGGGGTATTAATGGATATTATTGGGGTTGAACAAATTAAATTGAGAGTAGAAAAAAGAGATGCTTTATTGAAAGAATTTTCAAATAAGATGTATGCATTTTCATTAACTGTAGAAAAGGAGTATAATGAAGTTAAATTCATCCAAAAGAAAAGGAGAAAACATGGTATATATATTGGTTGTATGTATATACTAACTTTGATGTTTTGGATTATTGGTTTCTTTTCTAAACTAGATGCTATATACTTATTTGGAGTTTTAGGAGTTGAACTTACTATAGGTATAGTATGGTTAATATTTTTTATGAGAAATTTTAATTACCAAAAGGATATTTCTAAGTTATTTAGTTCTACTCATGAGCAGATTTGTGAGTTGAAAAATGAAGCAGCTATATTAACTAGTGAAATAAAAGAACAAGTTTTAAATATTATTGCTATAAATGATTATAAGGATATTGAGAATAATATTGATTATGTCGATAATCTTATAACTAATAATAAAACTAAAATAATTACTGATGATGGATATTATGATTACTATAAAATGTGGGCTAAAAAAAGATTCAATGACCATAGTGATGAAGAATTTTTAAGGAATAGAAAAGTTAAAAGTGAAATTGGTAAGAAAAAGGATAAATTTAATTTAGATCATTATACACAATAATAAAAGATTAGTTTATTAAGCTTTTATTATCAAAATTTAATAATAAAATAGGTGTTTATGATAAAATTGATAGATGAGGAAAATTTTTAACATATCATTTATATTTTTAATACTGACACTGTTAGTTTCTTGTGGTGGTAATATTTTGTATAACCAATTTATTATTTTAGATAAATTTTTAGATTCAGAGTGTTATATTAGAATTATTACTCCAAATAGAGTTGATGAAGATAATGTAAAAAAAGATTTGAATGATATTTTAAAAAAGGAAAAGGAGTTGAGAGAGGAAATCAAAGAAATCAATACTAGTTTTAAAAAGATTAGTAGTGATTTATATAACATTTTAAAAATATTAAAAGAAAACTCTAACGAGAACTTTAGTTTTTTAGATATACAAATTAAAGAAAGTTTGAAAAACAATTTAAACAATTTAGAGGAATCATATAATCTTTCTAATGTTGAATTAATAGTTATGGAGGAAGATAATAATATTAAAATATTAAATCCAAATGTTAAAATTAATATTGATTACTTCATTGAAGGATTTATTGGGCAAGAAATTGAAAACTATATAATAAACTTAAGTGATGATCATAATTTTTATAATAGATATTTGATTAAAGTTGGTAATCTCTATATTACTAGGGGAAAGAGTTTATCTACTAGTAGTGATATTGACTATAATTATGGAATATATGCGGGTAATGTTGAAGTTGGACGTATTTTTGGATATGGATTAGTTTCTTACTCATTAGATACTAGTAAAAATTTTAGATATTCATATTTAGATAAAGAATTGATAAATGATAATATTAATTCTATTTATATTTTTGGAACAAACATTATCGATGTAATGATGTTAGCATATCAATCATATTATATTAATTTCCAGAAAAGTAAGCAAAAAGTATATAATTCTTTGTGTAATGGAGTTTGGGTTGAATATGCAAATAAATATATAGTTTCTAAAACTGTTAAGAATGATTTATTGTTTGTAGGTAATAGTGAATTATTTAATAAAGGAGAATTGGCGATGGAGGATGTGGTATGAAAGATTTAGTAATAAAAAACCTTCAAGTTAGTATAAATAAAAAAATTATTTTAAAAGATTTAAACTTAGAAATTAAAGCAGGTGAATCTCATGTCATTATGGGACCCAATGGTTGTGGTAAAAGTACATTAGCATTAAGTATCATGGGACATCCTAAGTACAAGATAGATAAAGGGAGTATTACTTATAATGGTGAAGATATATTAAGTATGAAAGTTGATGAAAGAAGTAAATTAGGTATTTTTCTGTCTTTTCAAAATCCTTTAGAAATAAAAGGGATAACTAATACTGATTTTATTAGAGCAGCACTTAATTCTCGATTAAGTGAAAATCAACCTCTAAAGCTAAGTAAGTACATTAGTGATTTAGACAAAGTTATTAAACAAGCTAAGATGAGAGAAGACTTACCTTTTAGATATTTAAATGATGGTTTTTCTGGTGGAGAAAAAAAGTTAAATGAAATTCTCCAATTAAGAATGTTAAATCCTACTTTAGCTATATTTGATGAAATAGATTCTGGACTTGATGTAGATGCTTTAAAAATAGTTGCAG
>Ga0123353_10006337_pt1 | contig 15740 bp, 9 predicted proteins | sample TergutLab28metaG_3_FD_92763 | JGI IMG/M metagenome (GOLD analysis project Ga0123353, IMG submission 92763) | Labiotermes labralis P3 segment gut microbial communities from Petit-Saut dam, French Guiana - Lab288 P3 | ecosystem: Host-associated > Arthropoda: Insects > Digestive system > Gut ... | reverse complement strand
TACACCGGCACACTCCCGGATTGGTTGGCGACACTTATCGGGCCTTCCGGAGCTGACGGGATTAACGGCACAAACGGTAAATCGGCATATGAATTGGCTGTTGAACAAGGATATACCGGCACACCGGCCGAATGGCTGACTTCGCTTACAGGCAGCAAAGGGGATAAAGGTGACAAGGGCGATAACGGCGATAAAGGGGATAAGGGAGACAAAGGCGACAACGGTGATAAAGGTGACGCGGGATCGACCGGAAAGAGCGCATATGATCTCGCTGTTGAAAATGGATATGACGGAACACTTATAGAATGGCTGGTTTCATTGGCAGGCGCAGATGGGCAAGATGGCGCAAACGGTCGCGATGGCAATGATGGAAAATCGGCTTATGAAATGGCTGTTGATAACGGTTATACAGGGACACTTCAAGAATGGCTTACTTCTCTTGTCGGAGCTGACGGGAAAGATGGCAAAGACGGTAAGGATGGCGTGAATGGCAACAATGGCAATGACGGAAAAACCGCATATGAACTTGCTGTAGAAAAAGGTTATACCGGAACAGAAGCAGAATGGCTTGCTTCTCTTGTCGGTTCGAAAGGTGAAAAAGGAGATCCGGGCGATAAAGGAAACAGAGGTGATAAGGGTGACCCGGGCGACAAAGGGGATAAAGGAGATAAAGGCGATACGGGTAATAATGGCGTAAGCGTTGTCAACTCTTATATAAATGGTGAACAGCACCTTATTCTCGTTCTTTCTGACGGAACGACAATTGATGCGGGGTATGTTGGCGGCACAGGAGAACCTATTGTTACATATACGGTGACTTTTAAGGATTATAACGGATCGGTTCTAAATGAACAGGTCGTTAATAAAGGGGCAAGCGCGACAGCTCCCGCTGATCCGAGCCGTGACGGGTATGTCTTTGCGGGATGGGATAAAACCTTTACAAATGTTTCTTCAAACCTTGTTGTAACGGCAACTTATACTCCTGCCGGACCGACTACATATACAGTAACTTTTAAAGACTATGACGGAAGCACCATTGACACACAGACAATCAACAGCGGCGCAAACGCAATTGCTCCCGCAGATCCATTCCGCTCAGGATACACTTTTACCGGCTGGGATAAAGATTTTACAAATGTTACTTCAAACCTTACGGTAACGGCAACATATACGCCTGTTTCAGGAGTTACATACACAGTAACATTTAAAGACCATGATGGAAGCACCATTGATACTCAAGCAGTCAACGAAGGCACAGACGCAGCTTTACCGACCAATCCGAGCAGAAGTGGGTATATATTTTCTGGGTGGAGCGGAAATTACAAAGCTGTATCTGAATCTCAAACAATTACAGCACAATATGTTTTGGCTAATGCGGAAAATATTTTTGTAGTAAATAGCGTTACAGGAACAAAAGGAAACAATATAACCATTCCGCTCGAATTGAAAGGGCAAGTTCAATTAAGTTCCTTTACCATTAACTTGTATTATGATTCTGATGTGCTTGAGTTTGTCAGCAGAACCAACGGACATATCGCTCCCACTGTCAACACGACAACTCCCGGTGTTGTAAAAATCAGTTATGCCGGAGCGGACAATACAGATTCATTGATTACTGTCTTGAATTTGACTTTCAAGATAAAAGATACTACGAACGCAAAAGATACGGTAATCACTGCTGTCTGTACGGATGCATTTGCTCTTAATCAAATTGAAATGCCGGTGGCCGCAGTTTTCGCTATCGTAAACGGGGTGGTGTTCGTACAATGATAGCTAAACGTGTCCGAATGAAAAAAATTCTTTACATAGCGATTCCTGCATTATTTTTGTTGGTAGGTGGCATTATTCTTGCCTCTTGGCTTGTACGTCCATCGTATACCGTTACATTTATTTGCAATGATTGGGTGGTTGTTGAGCAAAAAGTAAAAAAATCAGATTCCGCAATACCTCCCGCCGATTTTGACATGCCTGAAGGTAGCGTATTTCGCGGTTGGGATAATCCGATTGATAATATCAGAGAAGATATAATTATTCGTGCGATTCTTGTTTCTGTAATTGAAGAAAATGTGTTTACGTTGGACTCGGTTTATATCAAGAGCGGAGCTGCTGCGCGAATGCCCCTGCGCTTACAGGGTCAGGTAAATCTTGCCGGTTTTGAACTGCTTATAACTTACCCGACCGACACATTGCTGTTCAGGGGTTTTGATAATCTTGACAAAGATATGGTTGCTAATTGCAGTTCGGAAAATGGTGAAATAAAAATAGCCTTCGCCAGCGGCAGCAATGTTACCGGTGTCATCGATATTTGTGATCTTGTCTTTGAAGCAATGGGAATATATGGCACAAGTGAAGTCACAATTGATTATATTCTCGCTTCACAACTTCAAGGTGATGATATTGTAAAAGCAAACACAGGTTCAATCCCCGCAACAGTGTATTTCTATTAAATTTCTAAAGGAGGAGGGCTTATAATCAAAAACAAGTCTAAACGAAAGGCACAATGGATTATTCTTGGCATTGCCGTTATTCTAAGTGTAGGAATGTTGACTACAGCTTTTGTACTACGTTTTAATGCCGGGAAGGATGAAAAACCGGAATATTCGGTCACGTTCCACGACCTTGACGGCAACGAATTAATAGTGCGAAAGGTGCGTCACGGCGATTTCGCAATCCCTCCCGATAATTTGCAATTTTCCGCAAATCAAGCGTTCCTTAACTGGGGGAATCCGCTATATCCAGCCAGAGATGATGTATCTTGCTATCCCAGCATAGATGATGTGTCGGACGGGACAAACGTGTTTTTTGTAAACACAATGTATATTCAAAAAGGGAACATAAAACAGCTGCAATTACAAATAGGTGGTCAGGTTGCGCTGGATGAATTAGAGATTGAATTGCATTATAACTCGCGTATGTTGAAATATAAATCAGCGTTCAGTACGCTTGGCAATGTAAAAACAGTTAAAAAAGGCGTTGTGCGATTTACGCTCAAGCCTGGTGAGATACTGGATTCACCGTGTGCATTAGCTGATATTGAATTCAAAGCAGTCGGCAAGGCTTTCACTTATGGCGAATTTGCATTGGAAGTAAACACAGCGCAAATTAATTCTACCCCGGCAACTTTTGAACGAATAAAAACACATGTTTTTATTTATAAACCGTAAAAAAACAAAAATAGGAGGATAAGCATGAAAAAACTATTTGGCAAGTTATGGCAATCCGCAATCGTTTTAACCATTGTTACAGCTATTCTGATCACAGTGCTGTCAGCGGGTCTTTCTGTTGCGATTGCTGCCCCAAGCGATGTCTTTGCAAACTTTAACAACAGGAACGACCAGTCAAAATACCCAAAGCCGGATTTTAGCGATATCACCGGCGAAGGTCATAATCCGCCGGAGTTGACGGGTATGGCCAGCTCTTTGGGTATGGAAAAAATGTGGTATGAGTATATCACTTACTCCGAAAAACCGGTTGGCCAGTTCAATTTGAGTTCCACTCAGCGTGTAGTCTACTATGATCCTTATGATTATAATAGTGCTTTAGTCATGCGAGTAAAAGATGAAATAACTGATTGGAGTACGGCGAATGAGGTTTCTTTTACCTATGAGACGGTGGAATCCCATGTTATCCGTACAGATACCACAAACGAAACATCTACAATTATCGGAACAGACTCAACAAGCGGTGGAGGTTCTTCGACTACAAACTCGACTGCATGGGATACCACAAGTGGCTGGGTTCAAGAAATCGGCACGGAAACCCAAACAGGAACAACTGCAGAAGCAGGCTTTAGCTTTGGTGCTGAAGTCAGCACTAAAGTAACCGCAGGAGTTGAGGCGGGTTATGAGGCTGGCTGGAGTCAAGGTGCTGTGGCGTTAGTGTCAGGAAAGGTGTCTTCAAGCGTAGAAACCGGTGTTAGTGCAACAGCATCTACATTTGGAAGCTTACAAACACACTCCCTTACAAGTCAAATCAATACAGCAAGCACTTCGTTTTCCACCAGCAACAGCCAAAGTTATGATGAATCTAATGAAGAAACATGGAGCCTTTCTCAAAAATTTGAGAAAGCTACAGGAGTAAGTACAAGCAATGGGGACGAATGGTCGACTTCAAATAGCCGCTCAATCACCACCACATACCTTGCGCAATACTTTAATGAGGAAGGTTCGCCTCTTTCATGGAAGATAGTCCAGTATGCTGTCTTTATGCCGATGCGCTATGAGCTTCAAACAAGAATAGATGGTGAATGGTTAACAGTTTATAACGGTTACAGCCTTATAACACCAATCCAAGGTACCTGCCGCGCTTATATGCGAAACAATGTGGCATATATTGAGGATTGGGGTACGGGGCTGCCAATACCGTGGGCTGATTTTTGGAGCAGTTTCTATACTACACAATCTCTAAAAGAGGCATATGAAAACAATCTCTATCCCGAGAGCTAAGAAAGGAAGGACAATGATGAAAATTACATACAAAAAGCCTTTAATTTGTGTGCTTATCCTTGCTGCATTGCTTTCTTTCGCTTTTACTGTTAACGCAGCGGAAGCTCAGGAAGCTATAATCACAAACACCGCCATTGAGGCAAAACCCGATGAAACTGTTACAACAACCCTTGTATTGGCAGTCGGTTCTAATGCGACCAGCTTTAATTTCTGGGTTACCTATGATACAGAGAACCTTACCCTATTAAGCGTAAAGCAAAACAGCGGTTGCGAGGGTACTTTAGTCATGAATTCAGCGACCCCCGGCAGAATCAGCTTTGGCTTTTCCGCTGCGGAAAATATCGGAAACGAAATGCCTTTTGTTGATTTGCAATTTTCCATTGACGGGAATATAGGCGTAGGCAATTATCCTATTGTTGCTTTGGATACATCGAGACCTGCAAACGCATTTACTTTCGAAGGAAATACAGACAAGGAAATTCCCCTGATTGCTAATTTTACTAACTTTTATATCTACGAAGCCGGTGATGTTAGTTTAGATGGAAGAATCTTAAGTAATGACGCAACTTTTATCCTGCGTTATCTTGTCGAACTCATGGATCTGAGTCCCGTACAGCTTTATTACGCCGATGCTTACGCGGACGGCATTGTCAATGTTTTTGACGCTACATGGATTTTACGGCATATTGTCGGATACGACGTTCAGTTGGGTAATAGAGTTAATATTACATTCTACCGAATGGATGGCAGCGTCTATGCTACAAAGTCCGTTGCTTTTGGCGAGGATTTAATTAAGCTTCCGGCAGTTCCTGATGAGGATGGTTATGCAAACGGATGTTGGAGTATGTCTGCTGATGAATTTATAGAAGTTGATCTGCGAAATATAGAAAATGCCGTTAATGTTTATCCTATCTATGAAGAAGAAGAATCCGCCGCGATGAAGTTTTATAAAGAACGTTTAACGGAACAATATTATTTGGATCCGACGCACGTTCTCCCGAGTACCGATTTACGCCTAATTAATGTGCTCACTTATCAATTAGGCAGACATGCCGTTATTTACTGGAGTACGGATAAGAGTGCTATATTTAACGCTACTACCGGTGCTTATTCGCAGCCGAATTATGACCAAGAGGTTATCCTTTATGCGACGATACTTGCTTATAACGGAGACGCTATTGAAGGTCAAGCCGTCCTTCCTTTCCTGTTTACGGCAAACGGCAAGTTCCCGACTCCGACAAAGGCTGAAATAGCCAATTACCTCGCCACCGTAATCGGCGATAAAATAAATTACAATATGTTATTGCCGCAGAAGGTTACAAACCGCGAGGTTCAAAAACAGAATCCGTATGAAGTTCGCGTGGAATGGGAAATGGTTAATTACGATGGCAGCAGGCAACCTGCTGTTCAATTAGAACGTAAAACAACCAGCCAGGACGTCAACCTTGTGGCGACGCTTACATTTAACGGAGTCCCCTTAGAAGATGACGGTAAAGTATATTTTGACAACGTAACGTTGACAGCTATTACGGAAGCCGAAATCAGGCAACACATAATCAAAAAAATCGCCACTAATATGGGGTTGACTTTGACGACCGGTGAGTCGCTTTGGAATGATGACGATGTGTTTAATACATCTATCACGTGGATATCGAAAAATATAGAGATTGCCACCATCGCGGCAAATACCGTTACTGTTCGTCCTATCGCTATGAATGGCGAATCTTTCCCAATGGAGGCGCAGGTAACGTATGAAACAGACAATACGGCGAAAACATTCAACATTGCGTATACGGTAAGCGTTGTCAACGAAAACACGCTGCTTGTTCCCGGAATGAATATCCAGCAACCTCTTTACGATGCGTTCCGTGACGCTTTGAATGTTCACGGTAACATTACGGTGGAGCATCTTAGAACGCCAACATTTGTGTATCTTGATTTGAGCAAATACCCGGATATTACGGATTTAAGCGGTCTCACATATTGCAAAAATCTGCGTGTGCTGAACATTTCCGGTTTGCAAATTGAAAGAGCTTTAAACGAAATTTCAACACTTAGCCGATTGGAAGCTCTGATGGCTCGTAATTGCGGTATCGATAATTTAACAGACGGTGGCATCCCTGTTTTGAAAACCGCAATCAATTTGAAGTTGTTGGATTTGTCACACAACAACTTTACATCGTTGAACTCCGTGTTGGCTGATAATGTGACCTACGCCAAGTTACAAGAGGTTTATCTGAATGACAATCAGCTGACCGATATCAGCGCTCTGAAGCGCGCACCGATTCTCTACTTCTTGGCGTTAAGCAATAATGGGCTTGACAGCAACGATATTGAGAATTTGTCATCATTCAGATACCTGCGCTATTTGTCGCTGGCAGACAACAAAATTACAAGTATTACGCCGCTCAGAAATCTGACAAACCTTATGGAGTTGCGCCTACAAAATAATCAGATTACGAATGTAAGAGACCTCCAATTGTTGAATAATTTGTGGGCTTTATATTTAGGCGATAATCAAATTTCAGATGTGACATGGTTGAACAATTTAAGATTGTTGCAAGTTCTGTATTTGAATAATAACAATCTCACCGACATCAACAGCCTTGACACTCTAAATAAATTGGTAGCATTAAATGTTTCAGGGAATCGGCTTCAAAACCTGAATATGCTGTCGGCTTGCAAAGCCACGATGAAAGAGCTTTATGCTGAAAACAACGACATCCGCTCTTTCAGTTTCCTTTCCGGCATGACGAACTTGCAAAGGCTGATGCTTTCCGGCAACGCTAACACCGTTGAATCCAGCTTGGTCGGCAACTTGGCAACGCTAACGAAACTGCAAACACTCACACTATCAGGGAAGCCTCTGACGACTGGCCTGGGATTCCTTGGCAACATTAATAATTTGACTCGTTTGGATGTTGCTAATTGCAACTTGCCCAACGGAAGCGATACCCAACTGCCATCCTCGCTTAGATACTTAGACATTTCAAATAATACCAATTTAATTATTGATTCAAGCAAGACAGATGGTATTTATGAGCTTGATAAGTTGATTGGATTGTATGCCGACAATATGCAGGGTAGCGTTAATCCGGAGCAGCTCTTTGCCCTGATGTCAGATTTGCAATATGTTTCGCTTGAAAATTGCGGCATTGAAGAGATAGGATGGTTGTTATCACGGCTCTACAAGTTAATCTATGTTGACCTCGCCGGGAATCCGATTAAACAGGTTAATTTCAATTCCATTTCCAATTCGTTGAAAAAAGAGTTGAAATACCTGATATTAGATGCGGAAACAACCCCCACCTTTGCGGATGCTTACTACGCTTATAACGGAATCGGCGAAGTGCCATTGGAGATTGTTTCGTTGGCGGGTTCTCAGATTGGCAGTATGACGAAACTCCCGTTCTTGGATCGTGTGAGGCACTTAGACCTTTCCAATAGCGGTATAACAAATCTTCGCGGTGAAAACCCGGATCTTGTTGAACTGTATTCCATTGAACGATATGAAATCGTTGAAGCACTTGATCTTTCGGGGCTACAAGCAAACATTGCACCCGTAGAAAACTTGCAAAAACTAAATACGCTTTATGCGGTCGGCACAAGCAGCGATAAAATTTTCTACCGCGACAATATCCTTTCGCTTTACAGACTGTACAACAATGGGGTAACTGCTTACCTATACAGCAAGGATGAAGCGTATGAGCCCGTCGCACAACGTGAAGGTACGGAAATTCTGAGCGAGTTGCCGGACATTTCACAGACAGTTCAGGTCGCCGCCGATAACATTTTCAGCGACAATAATCCTACATTAGCTGCAATCATCAACGATTTCCCCATCACATGGACAGTGAGCAACCCTGTAAATTATGAGATAGTCAACGGCAAACTCTCTGTCAAGAGTTACACAAACTTGGTGGATGAAGAATTGACACTAACAGCGAAAATTTCTGTTTATCCAAACCAAGCCGATGTTACAAGAGAATTTAAAATCCAAACAGACATCTTGAGAACATTGGAAAAATATGTGACCCGTATTGAACCCGGAAAGCAATATATGCGCAGTGCGGAATTTGTGTACGATGTGACTGTGCACGCAGCCGAAACTGAAGGATTTTCAAATCCTGTCAAGCCTGTGTATTCAGAAATTAAGTATACATACAGTGGAACCCAGCCGTGGACACAAATTCTAACTGAATCTGCAGGACATAACTATAAAGTAAATTCTGATGCTGTACTGGGTGCAACCGTAAACATTTTCGTTTCCATCGGTCATAGTGATCCGAATTTGGGATTCGTGTCTGATTGGCAAAATAATGACGGCGCAGGAACTCATATCGAAATCGTTGCGCATACTGCTAATTTGACATACTATCTCAATGAAGGAATCGCACCCGGCATTCAAAACGGAAATCCGATTCCCACTGCTGAAGAAACTGTGATTGCTAATTTTATTCCTGAAAGACTGGGATATTTGTTCGAAGGATGGTTCAGAGATGCCGCGTTTACGCTACCGTTTATTGCCCCGGGTTCTATGCCTTCTACTAATTTACAGCTTTACGCTAAGTGGAAAGCACATTCCTACACAGTAACATTTAATCCCAACGGCGGAACCGTTAGTCCTACAAGTAAAATGGTTCTGTGCGACACCGCATACGGCGATTTGCCGACACCCACTCGCACATATTATGATTTCCTTGGCTGGTTTACGGCGGCAAGCGGCGGCACGAAAATAATCGCAACAACTATAGCCTCTAGCATTTCGTCAGACCAGACGCTCTTTGCTCAATGGCAGCGCCGCACATTTACGTTGAATTATAATGCGAACGGTGGTACGGTCAGCCCGGCAAACAAAACGGTAAACTGCGGCGATACTTATGGGACGTTACCGACGCCGACAAGGGATTATTACCAATTCCTCGGTTGGTTTACGGCGGCAAGCGGCGGTACACAGGTAACCTCTTCAACAGCCTCGGATAATACAACGACAGCCAAAACCATTTACGCTCAATGGAAGTTGAAGGACGTCACAGACTGGGTGCTCGCTTCACAGATGCCGGCTGATGCGCAAAAGGTATCGCAAAAATGGAGGTATACCCATACGCAAACCTCCACTTCATCTACCTTGCCGAGCAACTATTATTATGTAAGTACTGCATATGGTGCATGGCCTGCATGGCCCACCACATGGCAAAGGACTTCTATTGCGAAACAATACAATCCATACCATCCAAATGATAACAACCATTTACTTCGCGACGTAGAAACAAAAAGTGTAGCAGCAGTAGGACATACGGAGTACCATTATTTCCGTTGGTACAAAACCGGTTATATGTATACATACAAGCCTGATAACACCTATAAGTTAGAAGAAGCTTGGTTTACTTGGGAATTAGGGCCGACACCGAAGTATGGTGCTAGTAGCGATATTCGCTCGACAAACAGCTCTAATACAGTATCGACTTGGTGGTGCAAGGCAAATTCTGCAATGAACTATAGCACTGATAAAACTTGGACTCGCTGGGTAGTTGATGACCCAGCACATACAGAGTATCGGTCAAGAACACGTACAGCAACATACTCCTATCGTCGGGACAATATTGAGGTTACTTCTAATCCCTCAGGGGGGAGCGGCGTTTCAAATGTCGTAGAATATGTCCAGTATCGTCCGAAATAAGCAATAAACACTCTGCGAGCCTTCTGTTTATTACAGGAGGCTTGTTTTTTAACAGGCAAATTTAAAAATATTAAAAATATTTAAGTAAATTCTAATTGACACAGCCCCACATATAATGGTATAATCCTTATGTAATTGATTTTTGTGCTTTTCCCATTAGGGATACGGATAAAATCCGTAGGGATTTACATAAGTGCCAACGGCACTTTTCCCACTGCATACGTTGTTAAGGATTGTACACGCCGCCGCAGGCGGCATTGCTGACAGGACGGCCATACCCTTTTGCGGGCGGCGCTTGTCGGTTTTTAATTTTTTTGTGGGACAAAAGACTTGCTCGCAAGGCTTTCCACACGTTAAAGCGGGAATGGACCTGAAGCCTTTCCATATGAATTTTACAGTTCATTGTAAAGAAGGCGAAGATGGATTCATTCCCGCTTTTTTTATTTTGCCTAACGGCCATAGCGGCTTAGGAATAAATATTTTTAGAAAGGCGGAAACAAGAATGACAATGGCAAAACAAAACTTCTATGCGGACAGTTTTGCGGCCGCGTTTGCGCGGGAGGGGACCTTTTTGGCTTTTCTCACGGAACGGGAGGCAAGCGCCGCGTGGGAAACACGGCACGCGAAGGATCTGAGGATAGAGGCTTTGGACGGCAAAACGACCGTCCTGGCGCCTCCTCCCGGAATGAGAGTAACGGAGGGAAAAGCTATCATCGAGGACACGATGGAGAACACCCGCCTGCTCCTCAAAGCAAAGGACCTGGTTTACCCTGTCCGCGGATGCGCGGTTATGTCGCTTCTGAAACGGTCGAAAATCAACGGAACTGCGCTCAACAAGGTTGAAAAACCGGTTTTGGCAAGGATACTGAACCACTGCCTGAAGGTAGCGGCAGGTGATGCCCTCCTGCGCATCGCAGACGGGAAGATTTCGGCGGTCCACGCCGGCGACCGGAACGATTACGCGATTCTGGAGATGCCCGAGCTGTTCAGCCGCACGGCGGAATATCTGGAAACGGAGTTTCCCGGACGTACCTTCGCGGGCGGCTCCTTTGAACACAGCATGGTCACGGCGGTCTGGGAGCTGTCGGGAGAAACCGGGCTGGTAAAGGCTTATCAGAGCGCCCTGACGCTGCACGGGGTCGAATATGGGGAAATCAAACCGGCTGTCCGGCTTACTTCCTCCGACGCGGCTTTCAGAGGCGCAAATCTCTATCCGACCCTGTTCACCGGCAAACGCGGCGGCTCAGTCACGCTGGGCAACCCGTTGAAGCTTGAGCACCGGGACGGCGCGGATATGAAAGACTTCGACGCGCAGCTCAAACTGCTTTGTTCACAGTATCAGCTGGCAATCGGCAAGCTGACCAAGCTGTTGGACATCGAGATCAGCAATCCGGTCAACTGCCTGCTGCGTATCTGCAAGCACATCGGCATCAGTAAAAAACCGTCCTATGAAGCAGCTGAGCAGTTCAAGGCATTAAACGGGGAGGCCCCCTGCACGGCCCATGACGTTTACTTCGGCATCAACGAAGTGGTGTTCATGCTCCAGTGCGAAGGCGCGTCCGGCTCCAAGGTCATCAGGATGGAAGAAAACGTGGCTCGGGCCCTTTCGGTTCGCTGGAGCGATTTCGACATCCCCTGCGATTTTAAATGGTAAGGGGGCAGCTGTATGCAATTAAAAGAACGAAACGGCGGAATCCGGGCGGAACTCTTTTGGGATGACCTTTGCCCGGAAACGCAAAAAGAATTGTTTGGATTAATGGGCGAAAACGGGAACTATGATGTTTTCCCTATTGCGTCAATCAATGTAAGCAACGAAGAAAAGGAGGAATGATTTATGCCAATAGCACCATTGACCTATGTTCCGATTGAGGTGGTGGACACTGCCGATATCGAGGAAAAGGACTGGCTCGCTTACCGCAGGACCGGGATCGGCGGCAGCGACGTGGCGGCCATTATGGGCGTCTCGCCGTTCACCACGGCCCGCAGCCTGTATTATGACAAATGCGGCATCCACCCCATGCTCCCGGACGATTCTAACTGGGTGGCCAAAAAAGTCGGGCACCTGCTGGAAGACCTGGTAGCCGAAATATTCACATTCAAAACCGGATACAAGGTTTTCAAGATCAAGAAGATGTTCCAGCATCCGCTGCATGAATTCATGCTGGCGGATGTGGACTGCTTCGTTGAACTGCCCGGCGGCAAAAGGGCTGTTCTTGAATGCAAAACCGGAAACTACCACACTCAGGACAAATGGGCGGACGGCGCCGTTCCGATCAATTATGAATATCAGGGACGGCACTATATGAGCGTTATGAACATCGACGCTGTTTTCTTCGCCTGCCTGTTCGGCAATAACGAGAACGAATTCGTTTACCGTAAAGTCGAGCGGGATATGGATCAGGAAGCGGCCATGGTCGAGCAGGAGCAGTATTTTTGGGAGGAGCACGTACAAAAACGTGTCGAACCGCCCTATACCGAATCCGGCGACCTGGTTCTGGAAAGCATCCGCCGCCACTACGGCGAGGCGGATCCCGACGCCCCCGTTATCAAGCTGAGCGCGTCACTGTTTCCCGGTTTGGAAGAATACCTGAAGCTGAGCGAGCAGAAAAGCGACCTCTCAAAGCAGGTGAAAACTTTAGAGGATCAGATGAAACGGGCCTACGCTCCGGTTGTGGATGAATTGGGCGCAAATTGCAAGGGGGTCTGTAAAAACGGCAAAACCGAATTTACGGTCACTTACAACCCAGCGTTTAGAACCGCCATCAGCAAAGACAAGCTTGAAAGGCTGAACCTCAACCATCCCCTCATTTATGAGGAGTATGTGGATACTACCGAGAGCCGCAGGTTCTCGGCGAAAAGAAAGGAGACTGTGTGATGAAATGGAAACGGGTGTATATCTGCTCGCCTCTGCGTGCGGATACCTGGCCCGGCGTCCTGCGGAACGCATTGAAAGCCCAAAGCTATATGGAGCTGGCGGCGGTAAAATACAATTGCCGCGCGTTCGCCCCCCATGCGTATCTTTCCTATCTTCTGGACGACAATGTGCCGGACGAACGGGCGCTGGCGCTGGACTTCGGGCAAAAATTGCTGACACTTTGCGACGCCCTTATCATCTGCGGCGATACCGTATCAGAGGGCATGCGCGGCGAGATCCAAGCCGCGAAAGAGCTGGGCATCCCGGTTCTGTTGCTTGACAAAGCTTATGGGGCGAAGATTATAACGCAAATCGCCTCAAAGGGGGCCGCCTCATGAGATGCGTCTATGAAAGAACCTTCTACGAGAATCCCGACAACGGTTATTGCGTGATTTGTTACGCTACGGAAGATATCTCGGTTCCGGCGGCCGCCCGCAGCACTTACAGCAAAGGCAATTCTATTCGGTTTACCGCGGTCGGGTACCGGCTGCCCGCCACCGACGCGGTGGACGTGGAGTTGGACGGCAAATGGGAAACCGGGAAATACGGTATGCAGCTCGCTGTGGAAAGCTTCTCGGAGCTGATTCCCCACACGAAGGAAGGCATCGTCGGCTATCTGTCCTCCGGCCTCATTAAAGGCATCGGCCCCGGCATAGCGAAATCCATCGTAGCGAAATTCGGGCTGAACGCCTTGGATATCCTGGACAGCAACCCCGGCCGTTTGACGGAGATTCGCGGCATAAGCGAAAAAAAGCTAGAAAAAATCAAGGCTTCCTATTCCGAAAGCCGCGCTATCCGTGACATTGTGGCATATTTGTCGCCCTTCGGCATCACCGTAAAAAAGGCGGTCAAAATCCACCATGAATTCGGGGCGCAAACCATGGATGTATTGAAAACAAGGCCGTTCGCTTTATGCACCATATCCGGCTTTGGATTTAAAACGGTGGATGCCATTGCCCGCAAGGCCGCGTGCAGCCCGAACGACCCCATGCGGATCCGAGGCGCCGTCCTGTTTATGCTGGATGAGAGCATGGCCGCCGGCCACCTGTATCTGTATAAGACGGATCTCAGGGACATGGCGCTGGCCCTGCTCAACGACGGCTACCCGCAGCCGGTGGTAACGCAGCCGGAAATCAACGCCGAGCTGCTGAGGATGGTAACGGACGGGACGCTTCTGGCCGAGGGCGGGAATGTTTACAAGCCCGACAACCTGTATGCCGAAAGCGACGCCGCCGACCGTATAGCGATGCTGTTGAACGAAAAGCCGCCCAATCTGCATATCGATAAAGAACTGCTGAAGGTACAGGCGGATCTGAAAATAACGCTTTCTCTGAAGCAGGCCGAAGCGGTCAAAAACTGCTTCGCCAACAACGTCTCTGTCATCACCGGCGGCCCCGGCACAGGCAAAACTACCGTGCTGAAGGTCGTGCTGGAGGTGTATAAGAGGATATGCAGGAAAACAGTCCTTCTGTCGGCCCCTACCGGGCGCGCGGCTCGAAGGATGGCGGAAAGCACGGGATATCCTCATGCCTGCACGCTGCACAGCGCACTGGGGCTTGTTTCGGATGATTCCGGCGTCAGCGACGAACCTTTGGAAACCGACTTCGTGATCGTGGATGAATTCTCCATGGTTGACATGCGCCTGACGCGGCAGCTTTTCTGCCGGATAAAACCCGGCACGAAGGTATTGCTTGTGGGCGACTGCGACCAGCTTCCCAGCATCGGGGCCGGAAACGTGTTCCGTGAACTTTACGGTTGCGGCCGCATCCCGACCACTGTGTTGGATGTGGTTTACAGGCAGTCGGACACCAGCAGGATCGCCGTCAACGCCCATATCATCAACGACGGAGGGAAGGCCCTCCGGTATGGCGACGACTTTCAGATTATCCCCTGCGAGACGGCGGAAGACGCGGCGCAGATCGTGGAACGGCTCTATATCGGTGAAATATCCGCACACGGCATCGAAAACGTGCAGATTTTATCCCCATTCCGTTCCCGTACAGAGGCCTGTGTAGACGCCTTGAACAAAGAAATCCGGGAGCTGGTCAATCCGCAGAGCATTCTGACGCCTGAGCTGAAGATCGGCAAACGTGTCTACCGTCTGGGCGACCGGGTGATGCAGGTAAAAAACAAGGGCGACGTCAGCAACGGCGACGTGGGAATCATCACGGCGGTCAATGTAAGCGACGACAACGACTCCACCGTAGCAATCGCCTTTTCCGATGAGCGGGTGGTAGAGTACGGGTCAGAGGAGTTGGACGTAATTGAGCTTGCATACGCCATGACTATCCACAAAAGCCAGGGCAGCGAATACCATACCGTGATCATCCCGCTTATGAAAAGTTTTTATGTGATGCTGCGGCGCAATCTGATTTATACCGCCATCACAAGGGCAAAAAAGCGGGTGATCCTTGTAGGTGAAAGGCAGGCGCTGTATACCGCCATCGGAAGGAACGACATCGACCGGCGCAACACGCTGCTGGGGCAGCGTATTCAAAACAGCCTCGACAGGCTGCGCGCCGGGCCAAACAAGGAACCCGAACCGAAACAGCTCCGGCTCACAAAATAGGGAAAGATGTGTTATGGCAGAATTTTTATTGCCGGCGCATCTTTTTTTATATTAGACTTCTTGCGAAACTAAATTGACATATCAAAATTACAGATTCCGGCGATAAGATTGAACCTCAAGCCAAAGCGCTTT
>Ga0123353_10006336_pt1 | contig 15740 bp, 8 predicted proteins | sample TergutLab28metaG_3_FD_92763 | JGI IMG/M metagenome (GOLD analysis project Ga0123353, IMG submission 92763) | Labiotermes labralis P3 segment gut microbial communities from Petit-Saut dam, French Guiana - Lab288 P3 | ecosystem: Host-associated > Arthropoda: Insects > Digestive system > Gut ... | reverse complement strand
GAAGTGCCTCGACAAGATTTCAATCTTCGTCCGCCTCCTCGGTTTTTTTAAGTTTTACATAAAAAAAGTTTTGCTGATAATGTCCGTCATGCTGCTAAGCACGGTTTGCGCCGTGTTTACTCCGTATGTCAGCACGCGGATGTTCATCGACGAGGTTTTGACGGTTGGCGGCCAATACTTCGGAATGGTTTTGGCGATAGTGCTTTTGATTCTTCTTGTTAGAATCGTTACCGTTCTGCTCAACATTATATACAGCTACGTGCTTGCGCGAACGGTCCCGTGGATCATATACGATTTAAAAGTGCGGATATTCGAAGCGATGCAGCGTTTGTCTGTGGGTTTTTACACTTCGAAGCGGACCGGGGCGCTCATGAACCGCGTAAGCCACGATGCGACCCGGATTTATTGGTTTTTCGTGGACGGACTGCCGTTTTTGGTCGTAAATATAATGATGTTTATCGGCGTTTTTATTTTTATGTTTTTTATGGACATGCAGTTGACGTTAATTTGCATAACTGTGGTGCCGCTTTCGGCGTTCATGTTCAGGGTGCTGAGTAAAATTTTCAGGAGGTTCCACCATAAAAGCTGGGTGTACACCACGCAAATGAATTCGATGGTCAGCGATTCCGTACACGGCCAAAGGGTTATTAAAGCGTTCGCCCGCGAAGACGAAGAGACAGAGCGGTTCACATCCACCGGCTGGAAGCAGGCGGGGGTAGAAACGAAAATGATGAACATGGGCTTTACCGTGTTCCCCGCCATTTTCTTTTTTATGTTCATCGGACAGATGGCGGTAATGGCGGTGGGCAGCATGATGGTGATAGACCCGGACAATGAAATGACTCTCGGCACGCTTCTCGCCTTTAACGCATACCTTGCGATGCTGTACGGACCGCTCGAGTTTTTATCGTGGGTTTCCAACTGGTGGGCCAGATGCGTGGACGCGGCTCAGCGCGTTTTCGAAATAATTGACTCTAAGGCGGACATAGAGGAGCCGGAAGAGCCGGCCGATGTCAATACGATCGAAGGCGCGATCGAAGTAAAGGACGCGTGGTTTTCTTACGACCCGGCAACTCCGGTTTTAAAAGGGCTGACGCTGTCCGTCCCTGCGGGGCAGACGCTCGGCATAGTCGGCAAGACTGGAGCCGGCAAGACAACTCTCGCCAACCTCATCGCACGTTTGTACGACGTGAGCGAAGGGCAGATTACGGTTGACGGCCACGACGTAAAAAAATTCCCGCTTAAAATTCTTCGAAGCAACATAGGTATCGTTTCACAGGATATATATCTGTTTATCGGCAGCATCGCGGACAACATACGTTACGCCAGGCCGGAAGCCACGATCGAGGACGTAATAAGAGCGGCGAAAATCGCGAGCGCTCACGATTTTATAATCAACTTACCGGACGGTTACGAAACGCGGGTGGGGGCCGGAGGTCAGGATCTGTCCGGCGGCGAGAAGCAGCGGCTGTCGATAGCGCGCACAATTTTGCAAAACCCGCGCATATTGATACTCGACGAAGCGACCGCGGCCATGGACACCGAAACCGAAGGCAACATACAGCGTTCGCTGCACAAATTGCAGACAGGACGCACCACAATAGCGATAGCGCACAGGCTTTCAACGTTAAAGGACGCGCACAAGCTCGCGGTAATACACGAGGGTAAAATTGTAGAAACGGGAACCCACGAAGAACTTATGAAAGCGCGCGGCGAATACCACAAGCTTTATACGATTCAAATGGAAGGCTTAAAAATTATATCGATGGAATAAATAATGCAAAACGCAACGACTCAAAAAGACGCGGACGACAAAATTGGAGGCAGTTTCATTATGGAAGAATTAAACGCGGACATCGGGCTGCTCGACGTCGGCAAGGCAGAATTTTTTTTAACCGAGGGTGGTTTTACCGGTTTGCGGTACGACGGCAAAGAGCACAAGCACGTAACGTTGCGCCGCGCTCTGCCGGTCAACCAGCCGTCGGAATATATTTCGGTTGCGGACAACGAAAACAAAGAGATAGGAATACTGCGCAGTTTGTCCGAATTGAGCGAAAGCCAATTGCCGATTGTGGTTAAAGAATTAGACAACCGCTATTACTCGCCTGAAGTTTTGGAAGTTATATCTGTTAAAGACAAGCTTGGTTATGTTTATATGGAGCTCCGCATAAAAAATAAAAGCGAACAGTCTCATTTAAAGAACTGCGCCGTAAAAGACGTGAGCAGAAATATCCGCATGCTTAACGAAACGAGCATGATAATTTTCGACGTCGACGGAAACCGCTACATAGTAAGGGACATAAACAAAATGGATAAGCTGAGTCTCCGCAGGCTTGATCCGTATTTATTTTAATTCTTACAACCCTAAAAATACGCAGCACGGAAAGGCGCGGACATGACGGTGATAAACCATGTGTGACGCGGACGGCAAAAATATGAACAGTATTGCGTTTCAATTCGATATGGATCTGAACATGCTGCCCGTTGAAGGTGAAATGACATTTTTCGAAAACGGTGAGATAACCGTTGCTTGCGGCGGTGCTTCGCATACCGTTTCCGTTACCGAGACAAGGGTAAGGGAAGCGGTCGTCCAAGCGGGCGTCGGATGCGGTCTTATTTTTTTTAAACACAAAGATGAAAACGAAGACGACAAGGTCGTCTGCCGCTTCACTATGTCCGGACTTAAAAACGCCGGCGAATTTTGCAAGATCGTAAATTATTACATAAAGACGAATGTTTTCGCCGCCGCGGACAAACCCGAAAAACGCAGATGCGAAAAATGCGGAAAGCTGTTTGTCGATGAAATACGTGTCTGCCTTTTTTGCTACAGCAAGTTCAGCGTAATAAAACGCGCGGCTTCGTACATGAAGCCTTATGCCGGCAAATTTATTTTGGCGCAGTCGCTGATTATTTTTTCGGGGATAATGTATTTGGTCATACAGACGCTTAACGCTCATTTGATAGACGAGTATTTGGAACCCATGCGGGGTACCGCGGCGGAGATATTGACTATTGTGGGTATCATGCTCGCAGTCCGCGCCATAGGCGAAATTATTTTTGTGCTTAACTCGCGGATGTACAATAAAGTGACAATTTCTTATGCGAACGATCTTCGAAGCAAAACGTTCGCCAAATTGCAAACATTGTCGATGCATTCGTTTTCCAAACGCACGCCCGGCGACCTCATACGCCGCATAATGGACGATACGAACACGATAAGGGACTTCATTACGGACGCGGGCCGATGGATGGTCGAACGGATGATTTTTTTCGTAACAGCCCTCGTGGTGCTGCTCATACTCGACTGGCGTCTGACGCTTCTCATATTTATCCCGGTGCCGTTCGTCGCCCTCGCGCTTAAATGGTTCTGGAAATTTATACGCAGCAGATACGAGCGCCAATGGCGCAAAGAATCCAAAACATCTTCGATCCTGCACGATATCATCAAGGGCATCAGGACAGTAAAAGCGTTCGGCAACGAAAAAGCGGAGATTAAAAAATTTTCCGTCGCCAACCACGAATTGGCGCAGATATCGTCGGACAATGAAGCTTACTGGGCCCGCCTTTTTCCTTTATTAACGTTTATTACCGGGATAGGTGAAATTCTGGTTCTTTATTTCGGCGGGATATTGGTCATAAGCGACGACGGCGCGCTTACACTCGGCAGGCTCATGCTCTTTTTGATGTTCATCGGCTACATTTACGGGCCGCTGCGGTGGATCGTTTCGTTTCCGCGATGGCTTGCGAACGCCACCACGAGCATGGTCAAGGTTTTCGAAATAATGGACGAAGAACCGGAGATCATGGAAAAAGAAAACCCCGACAACGTCCCCGTTTCCGGCGGGGTTGTGCTTGACGGGGTAACGTTCGGTTATAAATCGTACGAGCCTGTTTTAAAAGGCATCGACTTAAAAATTGAACCCGGTGAAATGATAGGTCTCGTAGGCAAGTCGGGGGTGGGCAAGTCAACTTTGATCAACCTCGTGATGCGTCTTTATGACCCGAACAGCGGACGCATAACTATCAACGGAACCGACCTGCGAGACATGTCACCAAAATATCTTCACGAAAACATCGGCGTGGTGTTTCAGGAGACGTTTTTATTCGCCGGTACATTTTACGAAAACATCGCTTACGCCAAATCCGACGTGACACCGGAAGATGTTATCGCTGCGGCGAAAGCCGCAAACGCTCACGATTTTATAATGGCGACTCCCGACGGCTACAACACATTGATAGGCGAAGGCGGGCAAACGATTTCGGGCGGCGAGCGCCAAAGGCTGTCCATAGCCCGCGCGATAATCAAAAATCCGGACATATTAATTTTAGACGAAGCCACCAGCTCCCTCGACGTCGAAACGGAAGCGGCCATACAAGAAAGTCTTTCGCGGCTTGTAAAAAATCGGACAACGATTGCGATAGCGCACCGGCTTTCGACGCTGCGGCACGCAAACCGCCTCGTCGTGCTCGACGAAGGCGCCGTCGCGGAAGTGGGTACGCATGTGGAGCTGCTTCAAAAGAAAGGCATTTATTTCAAACTGGTAATGGCCCAAAGACAGAACACTCAATTGGCCTCCGCAGCAACCGAAAGCGGGGTATAGGCGAGGCCCAATGATTTTGCAACCGCTTCATGTGTACACATGCCGCGCCACAGGTTAACGCCTGATGCAAGCGCGGCATGTTTTTTTTGCGCTTCGTTTATTCCTTCGTTTGCAATCATAAGACCGTATTTGATGGTGGCGTTCGTAAGTGCGCGGGTGCTCGTCGCAGGCACGGCGCCGGGCATGTTGCCTACGCAATAATGCAAAATGCCGTCCACTTCGTATACAGGGTCGTTGTGGTAAGTAATGCGCGTTGTTTCTGCGCAGCCGCCTTGGTCAACCGCGACGTCCACAATCACGCTGCCTTTTTGCATTTTTTGCAAATGCTGTCTCTTAATTAATTTTTCTGCGCCCGCGCCGGGAATTAATATGGCTCCTATCACGAGGTCTGCGCTTGGCAGCGAGAGTTCGATGTTTTCGGGCGAACACATCAATGTGGTTATGCGGTTGTAATATTTGTCGTCCAATATTTCGAGCTTACGCTGGTCGATGTCTATAACGGTGACGCGCGCGCCCATCCCCACGGCCGTGTCGCACGCACTTGAACCGACAACACCGCCGCCGAGTATCACAACATGCGCGCGCGCCGTGCCCGGCACGCCGGACAGAAGCACGCCTTTGCCGCCCATCGGTTTTTCGAGATATTTTGCGCCTTCAAGTACGGAGAGGCGGCCCGCTATTATGCTCATGGGTTTTAAAAGAGGTGTGGTCATGCCCACGACAACCGTTTCGTATGCCACGCCGATACATTTTGCTTTTAACAGCGTTTCCGTAAGAGAGAGCGAAGACGCCAAATGAAGATAGGTATAAAGTATCTGCCCCTCGCGGATCATTTTGTATTCGGGCGGCAGCGGCTCTTTTACTTTTATGATCATGTCGCATGTTTCCCAAATTTTTGCGGCGTTGTCTGTAACGGTAACGCCCGCTTTTTTGTATTCGTCATCGCAAAATCCGCTGCCTTCTCCCGCGCCGGCCTGCACATAAACCGAATGTCCGGAGTCGATGTATTGTTTCGCGTTGTCGGGAGTCATGCCCACGCGGTATTCAAAATCCTTTATTTCTTTTACAGTTCCGATTTTCATATTGCCGGCCTCTTTCAATAAAAAATAGGCTCACATAATATTCCAACAGTTTAAGTATTGTCAATTTACCGCGAAAATTATAGTATCAAGCAAAATTTTTAAGGTGTATAAATGTTAAAAAAAATCGCCGGCAAAAATATTTTTGTTAACGCGGCTTCCGTGATTACGTTTTTGCTCGCGGCTTTTTTTTTATGCAGGATCATTTTTATTTTTTTTGCCTCCGGATTTTCTAACGGAAACGATTTTGGACATGACGATATATTTTTGCCCGAAGAAAGCGGCGGGCCTAATGTCATTAATATGCAGTCCGCGCTTACGGCGCCGAACGACAGCGGCGATATTTTAAACGGCGCCGCGGTTTTTTACGGAGGCGGGTTTTTTTCGCGAATTTATGACGGAGGATGGCGTTTGTCTGACATATGCGCCGCGCGGCCCGCGTTTATAAACATGTGCGGCGGGTATATATATTACAGCGACGGGCAGGACGGCTATAAAATGTACCGGGTAAAACCCGGCGGCGAACCGGAGCGCATAACGGAACATCCGGCCTCGCACATAAGCTCCGCGGGCGGCATCGTTTATTATAACAACCACGGCGCAGGCGGAAACATTTACGCGCTCGATACGGAAGCGAATAAAAGCCGTTTTTTTTTGGAAGCCGCGGCTTGCAGCACATTGGCTTTTGACGGAAAAATTTTTTTTGCGGACGGCAATAAAATGTCAAATATTTTTTCTGCCGATGCGGACGGAGACGAGCCGACGGTTTCGCGTTTAAACGAAAGCAGAAGCGAAAACCTGCGCGAGAGCGGCGGGATGCTGTTTTACATAGAATCCGAAAGCAAAAAAATAAAGTGCATGACGCCCGAAGGACGGCAAATAAATATCAACTGCCCTGTCGACGCGCACATGTTCGACGTTTTTATCCCGTGGATCGCGGTAATAGAAGCCGAAACATTTTTGCTGTATGCTTACAACATAGACACGGGTTATTTGCGGCGGGTGGGCACGCGCAGATATGCGTTCGCCGTTACGGACGGATCGTACATCACGGCCTATGCATATGACGACATACGGCTCATGCGAAAGTTCATGATGTAACGCAGGCAGCAAACATTTTTTTATAACGTCCGTATATAAAAACAGACAATGACCGGGAGGGATATTCATGAAACACGAACGTCTAAAAATCCTCGAAATGCTGGACAACGGCAAAATAACCGCGGACGAGGCCGCGAGGCTTCTGCAGGCATTAAAAACCGATACGAACGACGAAAGTTTTTATGACGGTTTTTATTTTGACCACGAAGCCGCAGAGGAACGGATAAAAGCATTCGCGAAAGATTTCAGCGGCAAGGTTCAAAATCTTTATAAAGACGTCGAGCCGAAAATAAAAAAGGCGAGCAACACCGTGCTCGAAAAAACCGCGAAGGTAATCGACGAGTTGGCGAAGTCTCTGCATGAGTCACTTGAGCGGGCGCATGCGGAATCATGCGGCCAAGCGGACTGCGGCGAACCGAAAGACGGCTGCTGCAGTGACGGCTGCTGCGGAGAAGAATATAAAAACAATTAATTCCGTTCCGTAGCTGCGTGTATACGCAGTTGGGCTGCATTTACGCAGCGGGGCTGCATTTACGCAGCGGGGCTGCATTCACGCAGCGGGGCTGCATTCATATGCAGCCTTTTTTTATTTTGCAAAAGATTTGCGGTGTGGTATATTTTTGCAAAAACGGGCGGGCGGTTTGCGCAATGGGAACATTTTGGGATGTAATGTTGATTTTGGCGATAGTCGGTGCCGGACTCGGCGTCGGCGTATATTTTTTAAACAAGTGGGCCGGAAAAAAGATGGCAACGCAGCAGGATATGATCGAAAAAAACAAAACGCCGGCGACTATTTACGTAATCGACAAAAAAAAAGAAAAAGCTTCGAACGCAAATTTTCCCAAGGCCGTAACCGATCAAATGCCGAAATATTCCAAACTGATGAAACTACCGCTCGTTAAAGCGAAGATCGGCCCGCAAATTATGACGCTGATGTGCGACAAGGCCGTGTACGACGCACTGCCGGTAAAAAAAACCGTCAAAGTGGAAATGGCCGGAATGTACATCGTTGGCATGAAGGGACTTAAAACGAAAAGGGAAATGGCGAAATTTAAAGCCGACCGCAAGCGCGGAATAAAAGAAGACGATACGCAAAAAACGGGAGCGGCAGTTTCGCCGGTCCCGTGGTATAAAAAAATTTTCAAATTTTAAGCAAATAAATTTATCCGCAGATAATCTGCGGATTTTTTATTTTGCCGCCAACACCGCATATTCATGAAACAGTTTTGCATACAGCTTATAATCGTCCAACGTGACGTGAGGAGGCGTTTGATGATCAACGGAAGGTATATAGCCTCCCGATTTCATTACGGGCAGTATCCTTTCAAATTCGCCGCGGATAGCGTCTTCTCCGTTAGCCATGACCATTTTGTCGAACCCGCCAAGCATTAAAAAATTCGGATAAAGTTTGCGGATTAAATTTATATCGACGCCCGCCTGCCGTTCGAGGGGATAGACGCCGTCGATGCCTGCTTCGGCAAGCCACGGGATCATTTCGGTGACGTCGCCGTCCGTATCGACCATGACGGGTACGCCGGCCGCTGTTATTATCGGATTGACTCGTTTGTAATACGGAAGCAAAAATTCGTCGAAAAGTTTTTTTGACAGCATGGGCCCGTGGTTATACGACATGTCTTCCGCATAGCCTACGAAGTCGGGCTTTAATATTTTCATACATTCATTCATTGCCTTCTCGTTGAAATCCGCGAGGTCGCCGTTAAGCCTGTGCATCAACTCAGGCTTGTCATAAAAAGCGTACATATGCGGCTCGATACCGAGCAGCGTACGCGGGAACCAAAAATATCCGTCAATCCATATCCGAAGAATTATCTCGCCCCGGTCATGCAGTGGTTTGATTTCGTTCAAATGCGTTTTCATCAGTTCGATCGCATCGTCTTGCAAAAGGCATCCGCGGCATTGTTCGTAGTCATCTTCGGTTTCAATCATACAAGGAAGATCTTTCCATCTCGTATGGACATGCACCGCCCGCAATTCGTCCAAGTCGAAATATTGCAATGATTCCGAAAAACCGAGATCTGGCATTCCCGATTTTTTCCATCCGTCGGTTGTCATGTTCCACCAAGCCGCCCATTCAACCATGGGCAGTCTGCCTTCGGGTTTTTTAAAATTCATTACCGCATTGAAGCGTTCCCTTGACGTCATAATTTCCTCCCGCATGCGTTTAAAATATATTTATTTGCGTACAATGTTCCGATATAATTATAGTACACAAATAATTTTTAAAAAGTATTTTTTATTTGCCGAAGAGCATTTTCATTTGACGGGGGCATAAAAAATGAACTCAAAAATAAAAAAAGCTGCCGCGTTGCTGTTAGCCGCCGTTTTTATTTTTCAAACGGCAGTTTTAAAAATTCCGTCCGCTTACGGCGCGTCGCTGGGGTTCACCATATACACAGACAGGCAATTAATACCCGGCACGACGGGTACCGACGCACCGGTTATAGGCGCCGCGGTCAGAAGCATGATGTTCAGCTGGAATGCTGAAGTCGGCCAAAATATGTTCCGCGCCCCGCTAGATAACGGTGAAGTTCTTTATGCGCTTGTTACGCGGTTTACAAACGGGATCACATCCGTCAGTTATGCAATCGGCAACGCAAGAGAAGGCGATTTGTCCGGCAACCTGATCAACACGTACAACCCTCCTACGATTTTTTGTTCAAACGCGTCTTCTTCCGACAGGTACGTCCCGTTTGGCACGTACAATTCTATCGCGCTTTACAATAATATCCGTACGGGCTTCGATATTTTTTCGGATCCGGGCAGCAGCATATTTGGAGGCAACGAGCCGGGTTATCCCGCCGACGGTATATATACGTTTACGATAGGGTCGTCCGCATACAGCGACGGCCTTATGACACGTTACGGGCGTTACGAAATCGCTTTTTTAAACGACGGCGCAACTTTTTATTTGTCTGTGGGCGCAATAGGGGAAAGACGTATCTACGATTTTTCGCTGCATTATCACAGGAACACGACGGGTACGCCTTCGGACGCAGAAACACTCGTCGCGGTCGAAGCCATGATCACGAATTCTGCGGTCGATGTCGAAAGACTTAACGCTTACCGCGGTCTCGAACCTGACACGATCGTCCCTTTCGCCAAGCTCAGAGAGTCGGAAATTTTTATAAACAGCGCCGGTTTATATGCCGAAGCCGCAGCCAATCAGCCGGCAAATTACAATGTTGTCCATACGACGGCAGGAACCAACAATATTTTGACGTTCACACAAATTGCGGCTTCGGCCGAGCAGCCGCGCATAAGCGTTGTAATGGGAACGGGTTCAAATCCGGAGTCGAATTACAGGCTCGACATACTGCAGTACGGAACCGACACGACGGCAGGCGTGTACCGGCTTACTTTTTTTTCGGATCTGCATCCCGGCAACACGCTGGTGGTAAACGAAAAATCTTTTACGATTGACAACGGACTCGGGCCGAGGGACCAAATAAACGGAAACGTAAACGACATCCTTCGAAAAGATTATATGCCGTCTCAGGACGAAGACCCTGCGACAGACATTAACGGGCTTATCGTCACGTTTGTAATGCCGCAACGATGGAACGAATCTTTGCTGCGTTTTGAGGCAATCGACGTGGACAACACGGCAAAGCTGATGGCGACAATCAACCTGACCGATATGAACAGCGCAAACGGCACGCCGCCGCTTACTGTTCAAATACCAAATATTTGCCGGCCCATCACGAGCGGTTCGTCAAACGCCGTTTACGAAAAAATAGGCGACTACGGGCGCCTTGTCATTTCGGGCCTGCCGCCCGGAGTCATGTATTCGGCGCGTATATCTACCGGTCCGACAGTAAATGAAACGTCCGACATTAGGGCGACGGTTACCGTTTCAAGGAACGGAATTTTTACGCTGCTGCCGTACGAGCTTGTTTATATCGAGGGTAGTTATTCGCTAAAAATTCGCCCGTACCGCCATACGGGCTTTTACACCGTTATGACGGACGATTCGGGCAAGAGCCTTCAATCTGACAGCGGGAATATCGTATCCTACAAACTTTACAACAACGATATCGACGGCGATAAAGAATTTTTCTATCTTCCCGTGGACATAAATAAAAACGATCCCACCGGCATACGTATTTATTTTACATTAGCCCCGACGATTTCTGCGCTCAATCCGAATATAGCAGCCAAGTCACAGATAATGCTTGTCCCGTTCGAAAGCAGGATAATGGGCTTTTCGCCGCGGGGTCTCGTTATAGAAAAAGCCGAAACGTCAAACGTGCCGACATATGATTTGGCGGCATCGGCAGAAAATTATCCGTCGGCAAATAAAGAAAGCTATATGAAACTTGAATTGTCGTGGGACATCGGCAACGCAAATGAGCTTAAGGATTATTTGGAAGCAAACGGAGGAATCGGATATTTTTACTATAATTTGAACGGAGTACAGTCACCTGTCTTAACGAACCAAATGTTCACATTTGATACCCTTGAGGTAAAACTGGAGCTTACTGACGGCGGAAGCACAATTGAAGTTACCTACAATCCGAATGACACAAGCGAATTTATAATCACCGGCACCGATACATTCGTTATCAACGAAACCAATATGCTGCGAGGATATGTAACGCTGTCCATGCGCGCCGGAAATTCCGCGAGCTATCCGTCGTTTGCGCCGGCCGCGGGTGTAAACGGAGACATGCTGTTCTTTTATTACCCCGGCATTTACTTTATTAAGTTCGACATGCTGCCGTACGCAAATGCGCTGACAATTACGGCTTCGTCAAACTACGCGCCGTTTGCATTGTCAAGCGCGGGATCGTCAAAACTGCCCGAAGCTCAAAACCTTGTAGCAGTCAGTCCCATTACGGACGATACCCAGGTTTCGTTTACTGCCCGCTGGCGCGTGCCGGCGGACGGAATTTTGTCTTACTTGAATATTTTTGATTACGAAAAAAATGCTCCGGATGACCCGAAGCTTAGTTACAGCCTGTATGTGGCACAGTCCGATTTGCTTTTAAGAAACATCGATCCGGCGATAGTCACCGAAGTCGATTATTCAACCGTTGCCGATGTAAGCGGAATTTATCCGGTTATTTATTTTTCGGACATAAACGGGCAAAACGGGTTTGACGCAGGCGGAAGAGACGGCAGGTCGGTTTTGCGCAGCGGTGAAATAATATGCATAACAGGCATCCCTTCGGATATCGCACCCGGACTCATCCAAATTAAGTTGGACGGGTTGGATAAAAATCAGCGTTATTTTATTTCAGCAAAAACAACGCTGGATTTTATCGCTCTTTATCCGGATTCGCCGCCCGAACCGTTAACTATGGAATCCGGAATGTCGAACATAGCGGCAATTATCACCGCGCCCGATAAAACGCAGCCAAAGCCGGGCGAGTCGGATCCGCCCGCTCCCGCCAATTTGATATGGGATACACAGGACAACCCGACCACTTCAACCAATGCTGCCATTCGCTGGGATCAAGTGCAGGATGACGGAGTTGTTAGCTACGAAATAGTGAGATCTACGGCAAGGCCGATAAATCCCGGGCTGTTAAGCGACCGTTCGCTTACACTGGAAGAATTTTTGGATTTGATTGAAAGCATGGATCCGCGTGCAGTTTTGGAAGCAGTCGAAACATCAAAAATAATACCGGGCGCAGACGACGAAAGGCATACTTACAACGAAGCGGACGTTTATTCATATTATAAGGACAATGCGCTCAGGCCGAACACCGTTTATTATTATTACGTGCGCACTGTAAGAGAATTTAACGGGGTCAAGTATTCCGAGTGGGTGGGAATAGCCGTTACAACGCAGCCCGTTGGTCGGCCGCTCAATCTTGTGGTTCTTCGCGAAAATGTTATATACGACGGAAAAACGGAAGCATGGATATCGTTTATCGCTCCGGTCGGAGCAAACCTCGGCACGGATTATTTTTTGGAATACCGAACAAAGGCCGGCGGTGTGCCGTGGGGCGATTATGTTGTAATGGACTCGGCGGAACTCATTGCGGGCTCGGTCGCGTTAACCGGCAGCCTGGAGGGTTATTATCGTTACACATACAAAATTACGGGTTTGAAACACGGCACATCGTATTCCATTGTCGTGAGGATGGTCGATGCTTTGGGCGACGCCTCAATTGATTCGAACATTGCCCTAACGCGAACCGAGCTTGATCAGGATGAATACGACAGGGACAAAGAAACGCAGGATTGGCTCGATTATTTAAAAGATCGGCTTGCGGATATATATAAAACCCCGGCGTGGCCCGTTACGGACTCAAGAGATTTTTTAAGCATGGTGTACAGCCCGTCCATGTTCCTCGGCGTTTTAAACGAGACAAAAGACAGCGAAATATCGCTTATAGCGCCGGACAGCGGAAGAGCAAGATCGTTTACGTATTATTTGCCCGGCCAAATAATGGAACGATTGTGGCAATCAAACAAAACGTTGACCGTTACTTGCGGAGATATGAAAGTTTTTTTCAATAAAAATTTTATCGACGTTTCTTACAACGAAGCTGTAATTCAAGTAAAACGGTCGATACAAATGAGACGCGACGCGGATTATTTCATAAAAATAGACGTGTTTTTTACAAACAACAACATAAACGTCAACGGTGAAACACCGATCGGATACCGCACGGAATTGTCCGCTGAAATAGTCGCGGTTTCAAAAGAGATCAGAATATGGGACAACGAAATATTGCGGATGTACACAAATAAAATAGCCGATGAGGTGACCATTGCTCCCGCAATTGCAGATCTTAGGGAAATGGCGGACAACGGAGCAGATTTCGTAGACAGGGTTCTTTATGTGGAAGAATTTGTTGAGCTTGTCAGGCAGGATTTGATTGCGGAAACGATGGAGTCACTAATTAAAATAATCAATAGTTCAACAAAATTTACGGCTTTTAATCAATCTGTGGCGGTTTCAATAAAAACCGGTTCTCTTTCTGACGTTGTAAACGGTTATCAAAGAAGAGTAAATTCGTGGGGTTATATTCCTGCCAGAGACTATATGGGAATGAAAGCTTTGTTTGCGGCAACGCCCGGTTTTTATGCGTTTACTTCATTAAAAGCGGACCTGCCCGGAATTGAAAATATTACTATGTCGGGCGGCGATTCGGATTCGCTTCTTATCATTGCCGCAAAATACGGTTTGGAAGAATTTTTAGGCGGCTCTTCGTTTTCAATGAGCGGAGATGTTTCACTCTCATCGTTGATAAACATTGCGGCCCGGCTCAGCGGAGCAGATAAAAATTCTGATCACGCTTTATTCTTGCGGCAAAAAGGTTTCGTCGTGCCCGGCAGGGGAACGCGGCCGGCCACTACGGAAGAAATGCTCTATTGGGGTATGGCGGTTTATTCAATAAAAACCGGAATAAAAGCTGAGTCAATTCTAATACGGAATTTTACGGCTGCGGCTAATATTAAAGACATAAACCCAAATTATTTACGCAGCGTGCAGTCTGCATATGAATTGGGTTTATACAGCAACAGCAACTTATTTCCGCAAGCTCCCGTTAAAACAAGCGATCTATTGCTGTTCATTTCAAATTTGAACAAGCATGTTAAATTTTAATTTAGTTTTTCCAAAAGGAGCAACCCGAATGAAAAAACGGATATCATATTTGCTTGCCGCTGTTTTATTTATTTCGATATTGCCTGTGTTTAATGTGCGGGCTACTCCTCAGCTTCCCGTCGCAATTTTTAACATGACGCCGCAGCAAACTCCGAATAATTTTGAATACAGTTTAAGGATGCAGTGGAGACGGCCGAATTTCGAATCAGCAACGTCGATTGATATGGGTGACGGCGGTGCCGATGTATACGGAATTTTTACAAGAAATGCGAGCTCTACGCGATCTACGGCATATCCTTCCGATTTGCTGCCCCCGGCGACGGCAAATAATCAATTTCGTTTTCCGTTGACGGGTACGGATGATAAAACGGATTGGGACGAAACCCTGCGCCCGTATTTCGAACCCGGTTGTTTATATGTGTTTAAAATCGTACCGTACCACACGCATGTTGTAATAAATCCTACGACGCTTGTTCCTACGTTTACGACAATACGCGGGCCGGCAAGCGGATCGTCGCAGGCTGCTAACGAAATAATTTTTTTATCGGATCTTGAAGTTTCGGCAAACGCCACCACATCGACGCTGAATGTATCTTGGTCAAATCCCACGTTTGACAGAGGAACACAAATATTTACCTCATACAGGATCACTTACGGCAGTTCGAAAGATATGAACGGCAATGTAGTCGGGCAATCGAGAACCGTGTCGTTAGACGACAGGGATTTGCGGGTTGTTCCAAACGGCGAATACACACGGTTCGCTTACACGATGGAAGTGAGCTTGATTATGGAGAACCGTTATTACGTGCAGGTTGAGCCGATGTTCGGCGCGGTTCCCGCAGCATCTCGCGACGATATGGTTATCGGCAGCACTTTGTATAATTTTAGAATAAATCCGGGGAAAAAATACATTACTCCTGAACCGAACGGTTTCAGCGTTCAGCCGCCGCTAAAAATATCGGACGTTGTCGAAGGGGATTCGCTGGTGCTTTCGTGGGATGACCTTGCGCGGTCAGGCGAGTTGAAAGGTCTTAAACTTTTTTCGTCAAATACCGTTGCGGATTATCCCAACAACGGCAGGCTTATTGAAACAATAGAGGGGAATTTTCCCGCTACGCTTACAAGGAGCTTAGTGAGGCCGCTGCCTCAGCGGGAAACGTTTTATTGGTATCTGCTCGACTATGTAGGCGCGGTTACGCCTGTCGCGTCTAACATCGTTTCGTACAAGCCGACGGGGTTTGCGTTTCCGTTGGTTAAACCTACGATTCTTGACGCAATTAAGGTTCCGGCAAACGAAATGCAATACCCAACCGCCATAAAGATCATTTGGGAAGCGTTTTACCGACAGCCGACAACATTGGATGAACAGGATTTGGT
>Ga0123353_10006334_pt1 | contig 15741 bp, 12 predicted proteins | sample TergutLab28metaG_3_FD_92763 | JGI IMG/M metagenome (GOLD analysis project Ga0123353, IMG submission 92763) | Labiotermes labralis P3 segment gut microbial communities from Petit-Saut dam, French Guiana - Lab288 P3 | ecosystem: Host-associated > Arthropoda: Insects > Digestive system > Gut ... | reverse complement strand
GTATGCTCAACCCCCGGCGTCGGGCTATGCCAGCAAGTGATACGCCCCTTCCTGTCCATCTCCACCGTCCGCGGCCCCTTCCTCGGCTCCAGCCACGCCGACGCAAAACCGCTCTCCGCAAACGCCTCCACCAGCGGTCCCGGCTCCAGCGACGCCGCGATGTCCGCATTCATCATCCAGAACGGCCCGTCCCCGAAGAACCCACGCAACGGCTTCAACGCCCCGCCCGTCCCCAAGATTTCAGGCTCATGCGCCACCCGTATCTTCACTCGCCCGTCCCGCACCCGAAGCCACTCCGAGATGTCCGCCGACCGCCAATGCGTGTTCACCGCCACCTCCTCCACGCCCCACGCCTCCAGCAGACGCAACGCACGCTCCAGCAGCGGCACATCCCACAACGTCATCATCGGCTTCGGCCGCTCCAGCGTCAGCGGCCTCAACCGCATCCCCATCCCGGCCGCCAGCAACAAGGCTTTCTTTGGCATCTTCACCGTTTCTAAAATCCTCTTGATTCTTAACCCCAACCCATGTTTCACGCTGGCATTTTTTCTACTACCCCGTCACGCCTTTGGCGTGCCACCCCTTCATCAATGAAGGGGAAGTTCCTTGCTACCCATTCGCCCGCTTCTTCCCCTTCATTGATGAAGGGGTGTCTTGCGAAGCAAGACGGGGTAGTAGAAAAAAGAAAACACTTAACATGCATTCCTACTTCTCCCATTCCGTCATTCTCCTTTGCGCCTCTGCGCCTTTGCGAGAGTTCCCCGAAGCGCATTCCAACTTTAGAACTCTCGAACTCTCGCACTTTAGAACTTCCCTTCGACCACCGCCGCCGCCGCCCGGAGCCCCGGCACCGACCCAGCCTTCTCCACGCGCACCGAAGCCCCTGACACCCCCGGCGTATTCATGCACACCTGCGCCGCACACGCCGCCGCCGACTCAATCATCCTGAACCGGCCCGACCGCAACGCCGCGCGGATACCCTCCGCCAGCGCCACATAATCCACCGTGTCCTCCAAGGCATCGCTCGCCGCCACCGCCGCGAAGTCCAGCGTCAGCGACACATCCAGCACCAGCACCTGCTCACGCGCCCGCTCATCCGCACGGTCGCCGATGACACAGCACACCTCCAGCCCGCACAACTCCAGCTTCCCCATGCTCACAAAACGCCCTCCTGAAAAGTGATAAGCATACGCACCCGCACACCATCAACACAAGCGGAAAAGAAACCCCACCCGCTTTTAATTGCGGAACACTGCCAAGATGCCCCTCACGGGGCGCCTTGACAGTGTTCCTCATACAGCAACCGCCAAGCTGGCCGCTCGCCACTAATTCGTGCCGCGCCCAGCAATGCCTTTCGCCTTCGCGGCGTTGGCCTTGGCCTTCTCGCGCGGGCGCAGGCCGCGGCAGGCCGCCCCGGCGCTCCACATCTCGGACTCGCGGAGGGTTTTCAGCTCGGCGCCGAGTTTCTGCTTGTAGTCGGCCGTGCCGCAGGTCTTGATGACATGCCGCGCCTCGCGCTGGCTCTCGACCTCCTCGTAAAGTTTCTCGAACACCGGGAGCGTGGCCTTCTTGAATTTCGGCTTCCAGTCGAGCGCACCGCGCTGGGCGGTCGCCGAGCAGTTGGCGTACATCCAGTCCATCCCGTTCTCGTCAACCAGGCGGATGAGGCTCTGGGTCAGCTCCTCGACGGTCTCGTTGAAGGCCTCGGACGGGCTGTGGCCATGCTTGCGCAACACATCGTACTGCGCCTCCATCACGCCCGCAAGGCATCCCATCAGCACGCCGCGCTCGCCGACGAGGTCAGACGTAACCTCATGCTCGAACGAGGTCGGGAAGAGATAGCCCGAGCCCACCGCGATACCGATGGACAACGTGCGGTCCAACGCTTTACCCGTCGCGTCCTGCGCGATGGCGAAGCTGGAATTGATGCCCACGCCCGCGAGGAAGTTGCGGCGCACCGACGTGCCCGAGCCTTTGGGCGCGACCATGATCACGTCCACGTCCGCACCGACCTTCACGCCCGTCAGCTTACGATAGACCCACCCGAAGCCGTGCGAGAAATACAGGGCCTTGCCGGCGGTCATGTGGGGCTGGATGCGCGGCCACACCTGCTTGATGGCCGCGTCGTTGAGCAGGATCATCACGATGGTCGCCCGTGCGCAGGCCTCCTCGATGTCGAACAGCGTCTTGCCCGGCTTGAAGCCGTCCTTGACCGCGCGCTTCCAGTCCGCCTCGAAGCGCTTGTCCTGCCCGACGATGACCTCCACGCCATTCTCGCGCATATTCAGCGACTGCGCCGGGCCCTGCACGCCATAGCCGATGACGGCAATGACTTCCTTTTTCAGGACCGCCTGGGCCTTCTTCAACGGGTACTCCTTGCGTGTAACGACGGTCTCCACAACGCCGCCAAAATCAATCTTCGCCATAACTGCTTTACTCCTCTGTTTACGCCTCGCCCGTGTTGGGCAAAAGAAGGGATATAGGATACCACCTTTTGCGCTGAACACAAGCGGGAAAATCGGGTTATCTCGCTCGGCGTGCCCGGCCGGCCTTAGAACAGGTCTATCGGCTTGTCCACCTTGACGGGCTCTTTTTTCGGCAGGGGCCGGCCGAAGACCTCGACCTCCAGGTAGTGGTTCATCTTGTTCGCCGAGTTCCCGTTGCTGTAGCAACGGACGTAACGCCCCTTGACGGCACCCACCGCAAACGGCCGGCCATAGTTCGACTCAATGTATTCCTTGTCCGTGCCCGCGCCGAGCTTGGCGGAGTTGTCCATGTCGTTGTTGAAGACCGTAACGACGCCGTCCGTGAAATCGGGGCCGCTTGAGATCTGCACGACCACGTCATAATAGATGCGGTACGCCTCGAAGAAGTGCCACAGGCAGATGGCGTGGACCTCTTTCTCCTCGCCCAGGTCAATCTGAACCCATTGGAGGCCGGCGCCCAGCTCAACGTAGGAGCCGGGGTCCTGCTCCTTGTCCCCGTCCGTAACATACGACAGCTCGCCGATGCTGGGGTTGCGGTCGCTGGACGTTACGGCGCAGCCGCGCGACAGCAGGTTGTCGCACCCGACCGGCACGGCAATCAGCGGCCGCGGCTGGTTAGGCGGATGGGGGTCGAGGCCGGGATAGGGTTGCGGCAACGGCCGCGGCGTCGCCGCCGCAACAAGCACGGCGCCCACGATGGCCACCCAGAGAAGGTCTGCTTGCTTACCCATAGACTGCCCTCCGTTGACGTGAACCGCAAGGCCCCTGTGCCTTGCGCTAAAAACCCTCGGCCGGGAACCGTCCCCGCGTGCTACTTGCTGTCCTGCCGCGCGAACGCCGGGCGGCGGCCGCGGTACCAGGCCAGCGTGATGGCGGGCGCGACAAAGAGGGACGTGTACGTGCCGACAATCAGGCCGATGAGCATGGCGAACGCGAAGTCGTTGATCGCGCCACCGCCGAACAGGAAGAGCGCCAGGGCCGCCAGGATCGTGGTCAGCGAGGTCAGCAGGGTGCGGCTGAGCGTCGCGTTGAGGGCCTGGTTGCAGAGCGTCCTGAAGTCCGTCTTGCTGTCCTTGCGAAGGGTCTCGCGGACACGGTCGAAGATGACGATGGTGTTGTTCACGGAGTAGCCGACGATGGTGAGCAGCGCGGCGATGGTGGTCAGGCTGACCTGGCGGCCGCCGAAGAAGCTGAAGAGGCTGTACACGCCAAACGTGAAGAGGGCGTCGTGCGCCAGCGCAAAGACCGCGCCGAGCGCGAACCCGAACTCGAACCGCAGGGAGATGTAGATCAGGATGCCGATGAGCGAGAAGATGACGGCCTTGGTGGCCGCGAGCTTGAGGTCGTCGCCGACGGCCGACCCGACGGCATCATCATTGGCGATGGTGAACTCGCTTTGCGGGAAGTGCTCGTTCAGCGCGCCGAGGATGAGCTGCGAGCTGCTCGTGCCGTCAACCATGATCTCGCTCGTCTTGATGAGCAGCAGGCTGCCCGACTTGTCCATGGTGGACTGGTATTGGATGGTCGAGTCGTTGACGATGCCCGCGACGATTTTTCGGATCTCGCCCTCCGGCACCTTTTCCTTATAGGCGTAGGTAATGGCCGCGCCGCCCACGAAGTCAACGGCCATGACGTCAGACGCGCGGTTGACGACGCGCACCGTAAAGATGGCGCAGGTGGCGATGGTGATCAGGAGGGTGACCAGGGTGAAGCGTTTCGAGAACTTCAGGAAATCGAAATTCGGCGACTTGATCATCTGGAGCATCTTGAAGGGCTTCACGCTCGCCTCGGGGATGGTCGCGTCGAAGATCAGGCGCGTAATGACCAGCGCGGTGAACATGCTGATGACGATGCCGGCCGAGAGGGTGATGGCGTAGCCGCGGATCGGGCCCGCGCCGAAGATGAAGAGGATCGCGGCCGTGAGCAGGGTCGTGATGTTCGAGTCGAAAATCGCCAGGAACGCGCGGTCATAGCCGGCCGCCACGGCGGCGCGGGTGGACTTGCCCGTGGCGAACTCCTCGCGGATGCGCTCGAAAATCAGCACGTTCGCATCCACCGCCATGCCGAGCGTCAGCACGATGCCCGCGATGCCCGGCATGGTCAGCACAGGAAGGGCCATCGGGTGCTTGACCCCGCCCGAGGTGTCCGCGACGAACACGCCGAGGACGTTCGAGACCAGGATGAGCCCCGCCGGCAGCAGCAGGATGTTGAGGATGAGCGCGATGTTCGCGACCAGCCCGCAGTAGGAGTAGTACACCAGCATGAACCCCATGACGATCAGGATGCCGACGATCCCGGCATTGAGGCCGCTGCGGATGGCGTCCTGCCCGAGCGTGGAGCCGATCGCGTGTTTCTCGAGGATCATCATGGGCGCCGGGAGCGAGCCCGCGTTCAGGACATTGCTGAGCCGGGCCGCCTGGGCAATCGAGAAGCTGCCGCTGATCTCCGCGCTGCCGGAGTCAATCTTCTGCTTGATGACCGGCGCGGAGTAAAGGGTGTTGTCCATGATGATCGCCAGCTGGCGCCCGACATTTTTCTCCGTTACGCGAGCGAACTCCCTCGTGCCCTGCGCGTTCAGCCGCAGGCTCACCGTTACGCCACCCGTCTGGGGGTTCGTCGCGACCTCCGCCCGCGACAGCGCCGAGCCGTTCATCTCCGCCTTGCGCAGGACATACACGGGGTAGTACGCGGACGCGCCCTCTCGCTTCTCCAGCATGAAGGCGTAGCGCGGGTCAGGGACTTCAAAGCGCGCGAGGCGGGCAAAGTAATCCGGGTCCTGCGACAGCGTCGCGTAGTCGGCGCCGCGCATGAACGAGTCGCCCTCGCCCAGGACGTACCCCGGCGGGACGCGCCCCGACGCGAACAGCTTGCTGACCAAGCTGGCGTTATTGACATGGACCAGCTTGAACTCCAGGAAGGCCGCGCTCTTGATGCTCTCCTCGGCCTCCTCGCGCTTCTCGTCGCTGATGCCGGGCAGCTGGATGGTGATGCGGTGATCCTTGCCGCCTTGGATGTCAGGCTCGTTGATGCCCGTCTTGTCAATGCGGTTACGGATGACCTCGATGATGCGGGCGTCAGCGCCTTTCAGGGCCTTCTTCACCTCGTCGCGAACCCCGTCCTCATCTAGCTCCGGGCGGTCGGCCGTGATGGTGCTGGCGAGCTGGGCCTCGTCAATCGCGACCGTGAAGCTCACGCCGCCCTGCAGGTCCAGCCCGAGCCTTATTTTCTCTTTCAGCGGTATCACCGCATACGCCGAGATCAGCGCCAAGACCAACAATGTCAACCACTTCAAGAGATCATTTCTGCTCATTATCCTATCGCTCCACAGTTCAAACACAGATACCCAAAATGGGTAAAACGAAAGATAATATACCAAAACCCCTTCCGCATTTCACGCAGAAATGATGGAAAAAGTGAAAATTATTACTGCGCGGGGTACGGGCAGCAGAAATAAACGGCCAGGCGCACATTTCTGATTCCCCAACAGCCGTTTTTTTGCTTTCATATTCCCCAAGCGGAAGTGTGGCGGGTTGAGGTTATGGACAGTTCGATTAAGACAAAACGGTTGTTTGTGAATGCGCTGACGTTCGGGCGCGTGCCGTTCGTGTTCCTGTTCATGGTGCTGGCGATTGTCCATTCCTACCACGATCAGCACGGGTGGCTGGCCATCGCCGCGACGGCGTCGCTCGTCGTCGCGGCCCTGACCGACCTGTACGACGGGATGCTGGCGCGGAAGTGGAACGTGGTCAGCAAGTTCGGCGCGCTCGCCGACCCGCTGATGGACAAGGTGTTCTACCTCGTCGTGTTCCCCACGCTCCTGTGGCTGCTCGGGCGGATGCCGGACGAGAACATCCACGCGCTGGTCATGCTGGTCTTCACGGTGCTGTATATCCTGCGCGACCAATGGGTCTCGTTCCTCCGCTCCATCGGCGCGATGTACAACGCCGACTGCCGCGCCAACTGGATGGGCAAGTTCCGCACGGCCGCCAGCTTCCCGTCCGCCTGCGCGATTTACGTCTATGCCGCGCTCCAGCCGCGGTTCCTGCCGCAATGGCTCATCTTCGCCGTCGAGTGCGGGCTGATCATCGTCAACGTCTGGTCCATCATCGTCTATACCAAGCAATACCTCCCCTACCTCCGCGAGTCGGTGAAATGAAAGACGCGCTCATGGGGACGAGTTGATTGTTTTTGCGCTTGCGCTGAAAACACGGAGATGGTAACCTTACACTGTCCAAAGGGCAATAGGTGTTGCCTCGCGGACATGGTTCTTTGACAGTTACGGGGAGTTCCCGTAACACTTGCGGCGAAGAGTACACTCTCTTCGCAAAATTGTTTTGTACGCTTGTACAAAGCATTTAACCGAAAACATCCTAAACTTGCAGATACTTGTCTGCAAGAGTTTTTGAGTCCGAAGTGTACAGTATGGGGTACGCCTTTTTTTGGGCGTGCTTCTGAAATACGATGTTTCGGACGGGCATTAGGATGGCCTCGGTTAAGCATTGGAAAGTCAGAGGTGCGTCTTTTCATGCCCGTGAGAAAGGAAAGACGACCTTTCAGAAAATGAATCGGGAGAGGAAGGAAGAAGAGAGATGAAACAGTTAGTTCAGTTCGGCGTAGTTGTTGCGGTTTGCGCTTGCCTGTCGGGGTGCGACGGTAGTAGTGGCGGTGGAGGTGGTAGCAATACCCCCGAAGCGGTGGCAAAAGCATTCGCAGAGATATGGGATAGTGAGGCTCCTGCGGTGTTGCCCGAGTGGATACCTATTCGTGGAGCCGATGCAGATGATGAGGCTAAAGCGAACGAGCTACATGAAAAAATCAAGAATTATGCGACTTCTTCTTTTAGAAAGCAAAGCTGGGACGGTTATCTCGCAAAAAAAAGCACCGATGATTCCTATCAGTTCCTTGATTGCAAGATTAGCGGCAATCAGGCAGCAGTTCTATATACACGAAAGAACGAAACCGAGCATTCTGTTGTTCTTCTGATGGCGAAAATTGACGACCAGTGGAAAGTTAAGGACCGAGAAAGGCAGAAAGGCATCCCCTTAGATAGTTTTCTATAATAAACCTTAGAGGAGTGTTCAAGGTTGGTGATCGGATGGGGTATCTTCGTCAAGTCGCCCAAACATTGCTCTTCTTGGTTGTCCTCGGCTCGGCGAGAAACCGCCGCCCCGCCGTGCTAATCTCTTCCCGTTTTAGGGAGGGGACGAAAGGGACGCAGGGGACAGAGGGGACGCAGGGGTTTCTCGTGTCCCCGAGAGCGAGGTGCCCGTTTTCTGGGCGTGCCGATCGCTAGAGCATCTCAACTTCGCGCGGGGACACTATTTCGCGAAACGACCTGCGTCCCCTAGGTCTCCTGCGTCCCCTGTCCCGCCCCGGCCTTTCCGCGCCTCATACGCCGCGACGGTGAATGCGCTCACGACGTTGAGGGAGTTCTTGCGGCCGAAGCTGGGGATGCGGACGACGGCGTCGCACGCGGCGACGGTCTCTGCGTCCAGCCCGAAACGCTCGTTGCCGAGCACGAGCGCGCATGGGAATTGCCAGGCGGTCTCGCCGATGTCTGTTGCGCTCGTGGCCGTCTCCAGCGCGTAACAGCGGATGCCCTCGGCTTTGAGCGTGGCAATCGTCTGCCGGGTGTCTTCGGCATACCGCCACTTGACGCTGCGCTCCGTCCCCAGCGCGACACGCGCGACCTGCGGCTGGCTCGGCAGCGGCGTGTAGCCGCAGAGGATGATTTCCTCGGCCCCGAAGCATTCGGCCGAGCGGAAGATGCCGCCGACGTTGAACGCGGAGCGGACACAGTCGAGGACGACGGTCAGCGGCATGGTTTGCGCCATGAGCGGGGCGTCGGCAGGAAGGTCGCGGTCGAGGATGTCAATGTCCGTTACTTTGCACCGCGAGACCTCACGTTCGACAGGCACCAGCACGCACCAGAACTGGCAGCGCGCCATGGACGGGTTCATCTGCCGTGCCAGCGCGGCGAGCCGCGGCAGTGCCTCTTGCGCGGCCATCCATTCCTTGCAGTCGAGCAGCCCGGCCTGGCGGCGCGGCTCATCCGCCCATGCCGCATCCACCGCGCGGAGGCGGTTGAGCGCGTCTTGCCATGTGCCCGGCGCTTTCACTTGTTGCGGCCGGGCAGGATGGTGTCCCGTGCGCGAGGCAGGGTGTTGGGGTAGTCGAGCGTGTAGTGCAGGCCGCGGCTCTCGCGGCGGCGGCGGGCGCTGCGGATGATGAGGTCGGCCACGACGGCGAGGTTGCGGAGCTCGAGGGTGTCGGCGGTAACGAGGTACTCGAAGTAGTAGGAGCGGATTTCGCTGCGCAGGTTGCGGATGCGGTGATGCGCGCGGGTGAGGCGTTTGTTCGTGCGCACGATGCCGACGTAGTCCCACATGCAGGTGCGGACCTCCATCCAGTTGTGCGCGACCATGACGGCCTCGTCGCTGGCCACGGCGGTGCCGTACTCCCAGTCCGGGATGCGGAGGTGCCGGGGCAGGCGTGCGGGCGAGGCCACCAGGCGGTTGGCGGTCTCGTATGCGCCGACGACCGCCTCCAGCAGCGAGTTGCTCGCCAGGCGGTTCGCGCCGTGCAGGCCCGTGCAGGCGGTCTCGCCGACCGCATAGAGGCCCGCCAGGGAGGTGCGGCCATCCACCGTGGCCTGGATACCGCCGCAGCAGTAGTGCGCGGACGGCACGATCGGAATCAGGTCCTTCGCGAGGTCAATGCCGAACGACAGGCAGGTCTCGTAAATCTTCGGGAAGCGGTCTTTCAGGAACGCGCGCGACTTGTGGCGGATGTCGAGGCAGCAGTACGGCGCGCCCGTACGCTTCATCTCGGAGTCAATGGCGCGGGCCACGACATCACGCGGCGCAAGCGCACCGCGCGGGTCGTAGTCTTTCATGAACGGGCGTCCCTGCGCGTCAACCAATTCCGCGCCCTCGCCGCGCACGGCCTCGCTGATGAGGAACCGCTTGGCCTGCGGGTGGTAGAGGCACGTCGGGTGGAACTGGATGAACTCCATGTTGGCGATGCGCGCCCCGGCCCGCCACGCCAGCGCGATGCCGTCGCCCGTCGCGATGTCGGGGTTGCAGGTGTAGAGATAGACCTTCCCGCAGCCGCCGGCCGCAAGGACGGTGCAAGGCGAGCGCACGGCGAAAATCTCGCTCGTCCGCTGGTCGAGGATATACGCGCCGACGCAGCGGTTCTCGCCGGGCCGCTTGAGGCGGCGCGTGGTGATGAGGTCAATCACCATCGCGTATTCGAGCGTCTGGATGTTCGGGTGCGCCAGCACCTGCCCCACGAGCACGGACTCGAGCTCCTGCCCCGTGATGTCGCCCGCGTGCAAGATGCGGCGTTGCGTGTGGCCGCCCTCACGGCCGAGGTCATAGGGGCACGAGCCGTTGCCCTTCCGCTTGAACCTCACGCCGAGCCTGATCAGCTCCGCGATCCGCTCCGGCCCACCCGACACCACCTTCTCGACCACGGCCCTGTCGCACAGCCCCGCGCCGGCCACGAGGGTATCCTGCACATGCTGCTCAAAGCTGTCCGCCACCTCATCCATGACGCACGCGATGCCGCCCTGCGCCTGATTCGTGTTGCAGTCGTTCAGGCGTTTCTTGGTTACCAGCATCACACGCCCATGCGGGGCCAGGTGCAACGCGCTCATCAGCCCCGCGATGCCGCTGCCCACCACAAAGAAATCACATGACTCTACTCGCGTACTCATTCAGAAGAGTGTATCTCTTCGCGGGCACGAGAGGCAAGGGGAAAGTTGAGCCCGGCCGATCCGGGGAAGTTAGTTCCCGCCCCCGCCGCCGCCGCGGCCGCCGCCACGGGCACCGCCGCCGGCTCCGCCCCGGCCTTGACCGCCGCCACCGCCACCGCCTCCGCCTCCGCCGCCCATCAGGCCGCCGAAGCCCCCGCCGCCCATACCGCCCATGAGGCCGCGCGGCACGGTGGTGTTCTCATAAATGGCCTGCACCAGCTTGGCTTTCTCCGCGCCAAGCGAGCTGACCAGCAGGCTGTTCCGCTCGTTCTCGTAGAGGTCGCCGAGGTTCTGTATCAGGTCGCGCATCTCCTGGAAATCCACCTGGCCGGCATTGAAGGGGTCCATGACGTTTGCGGCCAGGTCATTCATGTAGGCGATGGCCGTCAGCAGTTTCTCGTGGTTCTCGCGCTGGGCCGCGGTCATGTTTTTGGTGTCGAGGCTTTTCAGGAAAGCGATGCGGTCGGCGACGGTCTGCTCCGCGCGTTGGCGGGCCTCCTCGCGGCGGGCCTGCATGGCCTCGATTTCCTCGGGCGTCATGTTCTGCTGGCGGCCGGCTCCCCGCCCAAAGCCGACCGCGCCGCCGCCGCGGCGGTTGGTCAGGGCGAGGGGGTCGTCTGCGGCGACCTCGACATCGGGCGCGAGTGCCGGCTCGGCCGGGGCCGGGGCCCTGCGCTGCGCTGAGGCGAGCTGGCGCTGAAGGTCGCTGATCTGCCTGCGGAGGCGCTCGTTCTCGTAGGCCTGGCGTTCGTCGGGGACGAGGACGCGCTCGGGCCGCGGGGCCTCTTCTTCGATGAACGGCACTTCCGCGATCGGCACGAAGAACAACTGGCGCAACTGTTCAAGCCCCGCGCCCAGGCCGAGACACACCACCACGCCAACCGAAATCAAAATAACCTGCCCTTTGCTCATAACACGACACTCCTTTAATTTTAGGTGAAACGTCAGTAGGCGGGAATTATTGCTTCCGCGTTTTGCTTTTCTTTGGCAGGGTTGGCGAACGTTTCATTTCCCGCCCCTAAATGCTTCCGAGGGATTGACCCGCCCGCACAAATCCGATATGCTAGTCTTTTTTTAACAGGAGGCACGTATGAAGATGAACAGGAGAGACTTCGTCAAGAACACCGCGCTGGCGGGCGTCAGCATCGCCGCGGCAGGGAAATTGTTTGGGCAGGATGCGCCGTCGAACACGGTCCGGCTGGCCATCATGGGGTGCCACGGCGGCGGCCGCGGGCTCGGGCTGATGAAAACCGCGATGGCGGACAAGGGCGTGGAAATCGCCGCCGTCTGCGATGTGGACTCGCGCGCGCTGGCCACGGCATCGGGCGTGGTCGAGAAAGCGTCGGGCAAAAAGCCGAGGGCGGAGGCGGACCTCCGCAAGCTGCTCGACGACAAGAACATTGACGGCGTGATCTGCGCCGCGCCCGACCACTGGCACGCGCCGGCCGCGCTCATGGCCATGAAGGCCGGCAAGGCCATCTACGTCGAGAAGCCCGTCTCGCACAACCCGCGCGAGGGCGAGATCCTCATCGAGGCCGCGAAGAAGTACAACGCGATTTTCCAGGTCGGCACGCAGCGCCGCTCCGCGCCGGTCTATCACCAGCTGGCCAAGGACATCAAGGGGCTCATCGGCGAGCCGCGTTTCGCGCGGTGCTGGTACGCGCGGCGGCGCGGCCCCATCGGCAACGGCAAGGCGGTGCCGGTGCCCGAGTGGCTGAACTGGGACTTGTGGCAGGGCCCCGCGCCGCGCCGCGAGTTCCTGAGCAACATCGTCCATTATGACTGGCACTGGCGCTGGCACTATGGCACGGGCGAGAGCGGCAACAACGCCACGCACACGCTCGACGTGGCGCGGTGGCTGCTCGGCGTGGACTATCCCCTGCGCGTAACCAGCGGCGGCGGCCGCCTCTTCTATGAGGGCGACGACTGGGAGGCCTACGACACGCAGACCGCCACCTTCGAGTTCCCGGGCAAGCGGTTCGTTACATGGGAAGGCCATTCCTCGCTCGACAACAATATGCCCTACGGCCTGGGCGTGGGCGTGATGATCTACGGGCTCGGAGGCGCAATCCTCGTCGAGAGCGACACCGTCTGCAAGCAGTACGACAAGCAGGGCAAGGAGGTCAAGAAGTGGACCTCCGCCGAGGCCACCGAGGCCTATGACCCGACCAACTCCGTGAACCCCACCGCCGCCCTGGACCCCTTGCACATCGGCAAGTGGCTGTCGTGCATCCGCAACAAGAGCGTCGCCACTGCCGCGACCGCCGATGTCGCCCACAAGAGTACCCTGCTGACGCACTTGGCGAACATCGCCCAGCGCACGGGCGAGACCATCCGCCTCGACCCCGCGACCGGGCAGCTCGCCGCCAACAGCCCCGGCAAGGAGCTCTGGGCGCGTGCGTACGAGAAGGGCTGGGAAATGACGGTGTGAGGAACCATGAAAATCCTTGTCGTCGGGGGTGGCGGACGTGAGCATGCCATCGCATGGAGGTTGTCGCAGGACGCGTGTGGCCCCACGCTGTTTTGCGCGCCGGGGAATGCCGGGACGGCGGCTGTCGCGCAGAACCTGGCCCTCGCGGCGGAGGACGTGCCGGGGCTGCTGGCGTGGGCGAAGGAGAACCGGCCTGACCTGACGGTCGTGGGGCCGGAAGTGCCGCTCTGCCTCGGCATCACGGACGCGTTCAACGCCGAGGGCCTGCGCGTGTTCGGCCCGTGCAAGGCGGCGGCGCAGATGGAGGGGAGCAAACGCTTCTCAAAGGAGATCATGATTGCCGCGGGTATCCCGACCGCGCGGTCGCTGGTGTTCGAGGATGCGGAGGCGGCCGTCGCGGCGCTGGACGGGTTCGCGTGCCCGGTCGTCATCAAGGCCGACGGGCTGGCGGCGGGCAAGGGGGTCGTCATCGCGCAGACGCGCGACGAGGCCGCCTCGGCCGTCCGCGCGATGCTCGTGGATGGCGTGTTCGGCAGCGCCGGGGCGCAGGTGCTGATTGAGGAGTTCCTCGACGGCGAGGAGGCCTCCATCCTCGCGCTCGTGGACGGCGAGCATACGGTCATCCTGCCGTCGTCGCAAGACCACAAGCGGATCTTCGACAACGACCAGGGTCCCAACACGGGCGGCATGGGGGCCTACTCCCCGGCCCCGGTCGTTACGCAAGACCTGCTGCCGGTCATCAAGGAGGGCATCATCCTGCCTGTCGTGCGCGAGCTGAAGAAGCGCGGCATCACCTACAAGGGGGTGCTGTATGCGGGCCTGATGATCGGCTCGCGCGGCATCAACGTCTTGGAGTTCAACGCGCGTTTCGGCGACCCCGAGACCGAGGCCGTGTTGCCGCGCATCGGCGGCGACCTCATCCCCGCGTTGCAGGCCTGTATTGACGGCACGCTGCACGAGGGGCTGGTGCAGGTCCGCCCCGAGGCCGCGGCGACCGTCGTGATGGCGGCCGGCGGTTACCCCGGGGCTTATGCGAAAGGCCAGGTGATTGCAGGGCTGGACCAGGCGGCCGCGGTTCCAGCGGCCTGCGTGTTCCACGCAGGGACCGCGCAGAAGGGCGGCGATACCGTTACGGCGGGAGGCCGTGTGCTGGCCGTAACCGCCCTCGGCGCAGACCTGCAGACAGCGGTCGGGCGCGCCTACGAGGCGGTCGCCGCAATCACGTTCGAGGGGGCGCAGTACCGCACGGATATTGCGCGGAGGGCGTTTCACAGGTAGGGGGGCCCTGCCTGTGAAAGGAGCAATGAGGCGTTAGGGGTCAGACATCAGGGAGGTGGGGATATGCGTAGTTCACTGTCGCGCAGGAAGTTTGTTAAGGGGGTGGCGGCGGCGCTGGCGTTGCCGACAATCATCCCGTCGAGGGCGTTGGGGCTGGATGGGGCGGTCGCGCCGAGCAACCGCATCACGGCGGCGACCATCGGGCTGGGAGACCGCGGGCCGGGCCATCTGGGCGAGCTGGCGGCGTTCAAGGACGTCGAGCTTATCGGCGTGTGCGATGTGCGGCGCGAGCGGGCGGAGCAGTTCCGTAAGTGGGTTGACGAGAAACAGGGCAAGCAGGGGTGTTTCGCCACGCAGGATTTCCGCGAGCTGCTGGCGCGTCCTGACCTTGATGCGATCACCATCGCCGCGCCGGAGAACTGGCACGCCTATATGTCCATCGCTGCGATGAACGCGGGCAAGGATGTGTATTGCGAGAAAGCGCTCGCGCTGACCGTGGCGGAGGGCCGCGCGGTGTGCGAGGCGGTGAAGCGCACAGGGCGTATCCTTCAGACGGGTATCCAGCAACGCTCTGACCGTAATTTCCGCTTCGCGTGCGAGCTGGCGCGGAACGGGTATCTAGGCAAGTTGCACACGGTGACGGTGGCGGTGCCGAGCGGCCGGCGCAAGCTGCACTTGGAGGCCGCGCCTGTGCCGTCCACGCTGGACTATGACCTGTGGCTGGGGCCTGCGCTGTTCAAGCCATACCGCGAAGGCATCGAGACGTTCAACTGGTATTTCTACCGCGACTATTGCGCGGGCTGGATTCAAAGTTGGGGCGTGCATCACCTCGACATTGCGCTGTGGGGTGCGCCCGCATTTGAGGCCTCGACGCTGGAGATTGAGGGCAAGGCCTCGTACGAGCCGGAGGGCGACGCGGATGTCTCGTTCGGGTGGGATGTCACAATGCGCGAGCCGAATGGGTTGGTGATGCGGTTCTACGAAGAGGGGATTTCGCCCGTGGGGCACGGCGTGCGCTTCGAGGGCGACAAAGGCTGGGTGCAGGTCGTGCGCGGCCGTATCTGGTCGGAGCCGGCGAACCTGATGGAGGTGGTCATCAAGCCTAGTGAGGAGCGTCTCTACGTCTCGGGCAACCACATGGATAATTTCCTTGAGTGCATCAAGACGCGCCGCCAGCCGATCGCGACGGCCGAGGACTGCCAGCACGCGACGGCCGTCTCGCTCGCGGCGGACATCGCCACACGCGCGGGGCGCAAACTGGTGTGGGACAACAAAACGGAACGTTTCACAAACGATGATGTGTCGAACCGCTTGCTGGTGCGTGCAGTGCGTAAGGAATGGGAGATTGCGTAATGAGAAGTTCTAAAGTTCGGAGTTCGGAGTTCGGAGTTCCTGCGGGGCTTGGCTCTGGTTTTTTGACAGGATTAACAGGATTACATTGCTTCCTTTGTGTGCTGATGATGGTCAATGTCGCTGTTGCCGCGCCGTTGCCGGAGCAGGTGAGGACGGCGGTGGAGCAGATCGGGAAGAGCGACGGGTTCAGGCCGCGCGCGCCGTTCTACCTGTTGGAGCAGGAGACGCCGAGGCTGGCGGGTGACCCGGAGGCGCGGCAGGCGTTGGCGGCGTTGCTGGCGCAGACCATCGCCGCGCCGGACATCAAGCCCAATGCCAAGACGGTGTTGTCGCAGTACCTCTATCAGGTGGCGGCGGATGCGGTGCCGACGGTGGCGTTGAAGCCGCTGGGGACGGCGGCGGTGTATCTCGCGAAGCTGAATGACGCGCAGCCG
>Ga0123353_10006332_pt1 | contig 15743 bp, 12 predicted proteins | sample TergutLab28metaG_3_FD_92763 | JGI IMG/M metagenome (GOLD analysis project Ga0123353, IMG submission 92763) | Labiotermes labralis P3 segment gut microbial communities from Petit-Saut dam, French Guiana - Lab288 P3 | ecosystem: Host-associated > Arthropoda: Insects > Digestive system > Gut ... | reverse complement strand
TTTGCGATATTGGAATTGATCCGCACGCCGAACAGCGCCCCCGCCGCCGACCCGATAAAAAACGGAAAGGCCCGGGAGGTGCTGGCGAAGTATGCGAGAGAGGGGTCCACGGGATTTTCGCCCGCGTTGGAGACCGCGGCCGCGTAGAGGTCCTGCATGTTCCGCCAGCAAAGCACAGTCAGGACCAGGGACAGCACGGCCAGGCCGCCGCACAGGATCAGATCGCGCTGCTTTTCCGTCGCTTGAAAGGCGAACCGCCGCACAAGAACAACAAGCCCCGCGCAAAGCAAGCCCCACAGCAGATAATACTGCATCTCCAGCGCGAGAGACCATGTGTGGACATAAAGATGCGGCAGCAGCTGCGCCTCGTAGGACCCGCCGCCCACGATCTCGAAGTAGTTCGTCACAAACCCCAGCGCCGCCGACACCTGCCGCCCGATGCCGCCGATGAAATCCGGGGCGAGCAGCAGCGCGAAGGGCAGCGTGAATAATATCGCCAAAAACAAGGGGGGAAATGTCCGCACAAAGCGCCGCTTGATGAACGCGAAGAATTTGAAGCTTCCCTTGCGGCGGACCTCTTCCACAATCAGCGCCGTAATCAAATAACCCGAGAAAACGAAGAAAACATCCACGCCGAAGAAGCCGCCGGGGAGGATATCCCGGAAAAAGTGATAGATCAGCACCAGCGTGATCCCAATCATGCGCACCAAGCTAAACCACTTGATGTGATTGCGTTTCATTGTGGATGAGGGCGCAAGGCTCGTCGTCATTTTTTGACCCTCCATCCGCTTTTCCATGTGCCGGAAATCAGTTCGCCCTCGCGGGTTGTCACCGTCCCCATGCCTTCAAATTTCCCGGCGCGGAAGCTTCCCTTGTAGTTGAACGAGCCGTCCGGCGCGTTGTATTCCCCTTCGCCCTCGTAAAGCCCGGCCTGCCATGCGCCGACATAAAGCACATGCCCGCCGCCGTCCGTATACATGCCCTGCCCCTGCGCCAGGCCGTCCGCGCATTCGCCCTCGTAAATCGCGCCGTCCTCAAAAAAGAACACTCCCTTGCCCCGCTGGCCTTTTGATCCCAGCGCGCCGATATAGCTCCAGCGCTCCGCCAGCGCATAGCTGTTTTCGTCAAAGACGATTTCCTCTTCGCCACGCAACACGCCGCGCACGGGTTCGCCATGTTCAAAAACTCCCTCGAAGCTCCATTCATCGCTATAAAAAAAACCTACGCCATGGAAGCGGCCGTCAAAAAAACCGCCCTCGTAGCGCGTGCCGTCCGCGAAGGCGATTTTGCCGTATCCATAAAATTTTCCGGATTTTAGTGTCCCGGTATAAAGGTAGCTATCGTCGTCGTAGGGTTGGTCGATCACCGTGCGGCCAAGCCACGCGGTGGAGGGCGCCAGCGCGAACACGGCAAAGCAAAGCAACGCCAACGCGGCGGCGGCACTGGTGATGAACTTCAATCGATTGGATGCCATATCAACTCCTAGCTGCCGCGTACGTAATGGCCGTCCAAATCAACGTGTATCCAATGAAGATGAGATTGTTCGCGGCGTCCATTTGCTTTGTCAGGGCGAAGATCAGCAGCAGCAAAAACGAGGTGAGCATGCCCATGAGCTGGAACGCCCGCAGCCGCCGGATGCCCGAGCGAAGGGCCGTGCTGGCCGTAAGCGCGCGCAAAAACGCCCGCGCGTTGCTGGCGTGATAGATGCCCGCCGTTTCGGTTTCGCGCGGCATGCGCATGAGGGCGCGCAGCGCCTGGGAGGGGGCGGCGCGCAGGAGCTGGGCGCTCCCGCTGCGCAAATCGAACGCGGCGCAGACGTTCTCCTTGGTGACACAGGGATCGCTGCTGCATATTTTCGCCTGGATGTCCTCTTTTTCCAGGCTCTTCATATAGGGCTTCAACGCGGGGTCGGCGGCGTAGCTTACCACAAAAAAGGCCGTAAGCCGCTTTTCCATGGCCATATAGACGATTTTGCGGCCGTCGTGCTCGTAAGCGCGCTCCTCTTTTTCGGTCAGCGCCACGGTGATGCCGTGGTTTTCCAGCAGCTTGCGGTTGCCGAAGAATACCTTCTGGTTGTGGATCCAGCAGGTGAGGCCCATGCGGTCCTCGTAGCTGAGCTCCAGCACGTCGGGCAGCACGGCGTAATCGCCCTCCACCACGCCCTCGAACACAGCCTGCAGCGGCCCGCCGGCGGCAATGGCGATCGCGGCGGCATAAAGCAGCACCTCGTCCGTGCGCACCTGCCAATACTCCCGCCAGCCGTGCATGCGGCCCTTGGGGTGCAGGTACAGGTCCGCGGAATCCAGCGCGAAGGCCTCGGCCTGCGCCGTGTGCTCGGCGGCGGCGGTGTTCAGGATCGCGATGCCGTTGACCTGCCCCTTCTGCTGGGTACGCACAAGGCTCATGAGCGTGAGCAGGTTCGAAGCCGGCATGCACAGGCACAACGCGATGGCCCCGGCGCTGAATCCCGCCGCGACGGAATTCGCCATGGCGCCGGCGCTGGCCCCCACAAGGGCCGCGAGGCCAAGGGACAGCGGCAGCATCCACGCGCAGGTTTGATCCACGGCGGACTGCCGCAGGCTTTCCTTGATCAACTCCCCCGGGAAGCGCACCGGCACGGGGATGGCCGTCATGCCTTCTGAAATATCCTGGTACTTTGACCCGGAGCGGTCGGGGCGGCTGTCCACCAAGCGCACGGCATATAAGCTATCCGCATGGGTATACGCGACAAATCTAAAATTATCGCACCGATGGCGCGCCTGCATCCACCGGGCGATGGCGTGCAATGTGCCCTGGAACAGGAAAAGCGCGGCGCAGGGCACCGAGGCGGGCAGCTCTTCGCCCGGCAACAGCAGCAACACCGCCTGCACGGCGCTGACAAGCCCCGCGGCGAGGAGCGCCGTGTCCGCGTTGGGCGCGCGGCGCAGCAGCGCCTTGGCGCCCTTGAGCAGCTCGTTGCCCAAGCCAAGCAGCCCCGCCAGCAGCAGCACGGCATGGGTGAATAGCATTCCCCTGGAATAGGACCCAGCGGCCGTCAGCAGGGAAACGCCCTGCATCGTGATGGCGGCGGCCGCGAACACCCCCAGCGTCAGCGCCGTGACGGCATTGCGGCTCCGGGCATGCCGCAACAGGCGGAACCTCTGGTCCCGCTGGTCGGGCTCCGTGTATTCATAACGCGTGTCAACTTTTTCGGCCGTAACCACCGCGTCGCTGAACTCCTCGGAAGGCGCGCCCGTTTCGCCGTGCTCCTCCATTTTTTCCGCAAGGCCCCGCAGGGAGGTAAACTGGCCCGTGCGCTGGGCCTTGTTCTTTTCCAGCTGGCGCTTGAGCTCGTCCTCGCTGAGCGCCCGCGCCTCCGCCTGCTTCTCAAAGCCGGGCAGGCGCTGCTGCCCCTCGGGGATATCCAGCAGCTGCGCTTCCGGCGGTGTTTGGCGGCGCAGCTCGTCCGCGGGCACCACGCGGGGCACCGGCGAAAGGTCGGTGGTCACCTGCATATCCACCCGCCGCAGCATTACGCCGGGTTTTTCGATCTGCGGCGCTATCGTATGCGTTGCGCCGGGTTGTTCGATCTGCCCAATCGGCGTCGGCGTATGTTCCGGCGCGCTTTCCGGAACACTTATAATCCCGGCGCCTTCCAGCTTGTTTTGAAGGTCCTGGGTCCGGAACAGGTCAAACCGCATGCCGTCGTCCCGCGCCGGCGCCGGGCCGATCTCTTCGGGGGTGAGAAGCGAGGATTCCGGCGGCAGGGGCTCGAACACCACGGTTTTTTCTTCCGCGGGCTCTTGCGGAGGCTCTTCCAAAAGCTCTTGCGAGGGCTCTTGCAAAAGCTCTTGCGAGGGCTCTTCCAAAAGCTCTTGCGGAGGCTCTTGCGAGGGCTCCTCGGGAAGAAGCTCCGGTTCAGGGGCGGGCGCTTCTTCCATGACTTCGGGCTTTTTTACCGGCAGCGCTTCCATTCCCGTTTCCAGCGAGACCTCCCGCAGCAAGCGGTCAATATCGCTCAGCGACCAGCGCTCTTTTCCGCCGGCCGGTACATTTCCTGTCAGGTCACTCAATAGCTCCTGCAAATTGGGCCGTGGCATAGGCAGACCCCCTGTTCCCACATCAATCTAAATATCTACTATCTATATTTCGCGATTTCGTATAGTAAAATTCCCGCCGCCACGGAAGCGTTCAGGGAATCGACGCGGCCCTTCATCGGCAGCGAAAGCAGAATATCGCAGCGTTCGCGCACCAGCCGCCCGAGGCCCCGCCCCTCGGAGCCGACCACGAGGGCGACGGGCCCTTCCAGCTTTTGCTTTTCGCAGGGCTCGCCCCGCATGTCCGCGCCGTAGATCCACAGGCCCGCTTCTTTGAGCAGATCGATTGCCGCCGGGAGATTGGGCACCCGCGCCACCGGGATATACTCCACAGCGCCGGCGCTTGCCCGGGCGACGGTGGCGCTCAGGGGGGCGCTGCGCCGTTTGGGCACGATGACCCCATGGGCCCCGGCAGCCTCCGCCGTGCGCAGGATAGCGCCCAGGTTGTGGGGATCCTCAATTTCGTCGCAGATCACGAAGAAGGGCGGCTCGTTTTTCTCCCGCGCGGCGGCGAAGAGGTCCTCGAGCTCCGCGTAGGCGTGCACCGCGGCGGACAGCGCCACCCCCTGGTGATGCTCCGAGCCGCACAGGCGCGTGAGCTTTTGCCGGTCCGTTTCCTTGATTACCACGCCCTGGGCCCGGCACATGGCGACAATCGCGCCGATGGACCCGCCGGTTTCCCCGGCCGCCAGATAAAGCGTATCCGCGGCCCGGCCGCTTTTCAGGGCCTCCGCCACGGCGTTGCGCCCCATGATGATACCCTCTTGCGTCATTTAGTCCACACCTTTGTTGTTCTTGCAGATACCATTGCGACCTGAGAACAAACTCGATTGATAGATCAACTTATCCCCCTGAATCGGCTGGAATTGCCTATAGACTCTTTATTATATCACATGGCACGCGGGATAGCAAGTGAATTTGCATAAAATCCACGGCAATCTTTAACGGGGATTGACGTGGATTCATGGCATATATTACCGTCAGAAGTATTTACTCATCGTCCAGAAACGAATGGTAGCTCGGCGGCAGATCCTCCGCGAAGGGGAGCTGCGTGGGGTCCTGCGGCTCCACGGGGCGTTCCAGTATGCAGCTTTCGCTGTCAGACTCCAGCTCCTCGAGCAGCTCCTGCTCCATACGGGCGCGCAGGCGCTCGTTTTCCTCCAGCAGCGCGGAAAAGCGGTCCTTCGAAAGCCGGCGGTTCAGCCCGCTTTGGATGCCCGTGAGCTCCCGCTGGAATGTCGCCAGGTTGCGGCGGATGGTATCCGTGGCATCGTTGAACGAGCGGGAGATGACCTCCACCTGCTCCATCAGAGAACCCGCGGAATCATTGACCCGATTGATGTTCTGGCTCGTGGTGTCGGAGATGATCTGCGCGGTTTTGAGGTTGTTGCCCACATACAGGTCGGAATAATTGAAGGAGGCTAGCACCATCGAACGCAGGGTTTCGCTGTTTTGGTGCACCGAAACGCGCTCGAGCTCGACGACCTTTGCCCGCAGGGCCTCCGATTCCCCGGCGGCCCGTGCGGCCTCCTGCAGCGCCAGGGTCTCCTTGTGGACGAGCTCCGCGTTGGCGCGGGCAAGCGTGTCCAGCTGCTGCCGCAAATCCTCCGCCTGGCCGGCCAGGGCGCTCTCCTGCGCCTGCGCGCCGGCCAGCTGCGCCGCCAGGGCTTCTTTTTCCTCTGCCAGGACGCCGAACTGTTGCGCGCCTTCCGCCAGCCGCGACGATTGATCCTGCAAGCCGGCAATGCTTTCCTCATATCCCGCGATCGCCGCGGCCAGGGCCTCGCGTTCTTTTTCGCACGCGGCCAGGGCTTCTGCAAGGCTTGCCCCCTCCATCTCAAGGCCAGCGATATCGCCTTCCAGCCGCGCGACGCTTTGCTTGAGCGCCTCGCATTCGCTGCGCGCCTCATCAATGGCGCCAGCGTCCGGATCCACGCTCAGCTGCGCCGCGTTTTGGATGAGCAGCGCGTTTTCGCTTTCGAGGAACGCCACCCGGTTGGCGAACTCTGCCCGCTCCAGCTCCAGCCCAAGGCGGATTTGCTCCAACTCGCCGACGCGCCCGGTAAGCTCCTGCTCCTGCTCCAACGGGAGCGCGTCCTGCGGGAAGGGGCTGCTTTCCTGCTCCAACAGGCGCAGGGCTTGCAGCTCGTCTTGCAGCGACGCGGCGTTTTCCTGTTCCCTGGCCAAAGCGTCCTGCGCGGCGGCGAGCTCCTGCTCCAGATCAAGGGCACGGATATTCAGCGCCTGCAGCTCCTGCTCCTGCGGGAGCGTGTCCTGCGGGAAGTCGCCCGGCTGCCGGAACTGGAAGCGGTCTGCGGGCATATGCCCAAGCTGCTCTTCCAACTCCCGGTTGCGGGCCACAAGCGCCGCTTTTTCGCGTTCCAGGTTCTTGGCCTGGGTATACCAAGCGTTTTTGGCGGTCTCCAGCTCTTCCATGCGGGCCAGGTGCTCGTTGCAGCTCAGCTGCGCCTGCGTGATATAATTGATCACATCGTCACGGTCAAAGCCGTGTTTTCCGCGCGGACGGAAGGGATATTCGTAATCCATGCCAGCATTCCTCCTGTGATTCCCAAATCATACTTTTCCCAAACCATTATACCTCATTTTTCCTCGCTTGTCCATGCTTTTTTTGAATTTTCATCCAATACTTCTTCGCTGTAAATGACGAATAACGCAAGATATGGAAGCATAACACTTTAAATCAAACAAGTACTGGGAATCCCCCCTTGACAAAGCGGCTTTTTTTCGGTACACTATATTCATCAAATTCCCGTGGGAGGCATATGATGACAGCTTTTATGCATGACGCGTTTCTTTTGACCACGCAGACCGCCCGGCAACTATATGCCGGGGCCCGCGCGCAGCCGATTTTTGACTGGCACTGCCACCTTTCCCCACGGGAGATTTACGAGAACAGCGCTCCCGGGGACATCGCGCGGCTGTGGCTCGGCGGCGACCACTACAAATGGCGCGCCATGCGCTCCTGCGGCGTGCCGGAGCGGCTGATTACCGGCGACGCCCCGGCGAAGGAAAAATTCATGGCCTGGGCCGCCTGCATGCCGAAGCTCATCGGCAACCCCCTTTACCACTGGACCCATCTCGAGCTCCAACGCTATTTTAGTCGCTTCGCGCCGCTGAATGAAAGTACAGCAAGTGAATGCTGGGAGGACTGCAATAGGCAGATCGAAAACGGCGGATTTACCCCCCGGGAGCTGATTGAACAATCCAATGTGATAGCGCTTTGCACGACAGACGACCCAGCCGACTCTCTGGAATACCACAAGCTGCTGGCGGAGCAGGCAATGCCCTTCCGGGTGCTGCCCGCCTTCCGGCCGGACAAGGCCCTTGCCATTGAGCAGCAGGGCTTTTTGCCGTGGCTTGCGCAACTGGAGCAAGCCGTGGGCCAGCCCGTGAAAAGCTTCCGCGCCTTGCGCCAGGCCTTGGCTGAGCGCATCGATTTCTTTGACTCTCTGGGCTGCCGCGCCAGCGACCACGGCCTGAAATACGTTCCCTTCGTCCCCTGGACCGTGCTTGAGGTGGAGCAAATTTTTGGCGCAAGGCTGCGGGGCGATACGCTGAACATCAGACAAATTGAGCAATACCAGACGGCGCTGCTGCAGCATCTGGCTTCGGAATACAGCCGGTGCGGCTGGGTGATGGAGCTGCACCTCGGCCCCATGCGCAACAATAACGCGCGCATGCTCCAACAGATTGGCCCTGATACGGGCTTCGACTCCATCGGCGACTGGCCCGTGGCCGAACCCCTTTCGCGCTTCCTGGATTCCATGGACGCGCGGGAAGAGTTGCCCAGGACCGTTCTATTCAACCTCAACCCGAGGGATACCTATGTGCTGTGCGCGATGCTGGGCAATTTCCAGTCCGACGAAATCCCGGGGAAGCTGCAATACGGCCCGGCGTGGTGGTTCCTCGACCATATCGACGGCATGCGCGCGCAGCTGCAAACGCTTGGGAACCTGGGCGCGCTTGGAACGTTCATCGGCATGGCCACGGATTCCCGCTCGTTTTTGAGCTATCCCCGGCACGAATATTTCCGGCGGGTTTTCTGCGGGCTCTGCGGCGAGTGGGTGGAGCAGGGCTTCTTCCCGGATGACCCCCAGGCCTTGGCGGCCCTCGCCAGTGATATCTCTTTCGGCAACGCGCGGCGGTATTTTGGGCTGGGATCATAAATTTAAGCGCGAAAAACGCGCCCGCTTCTTTTCGAAGCGGGCGCGGCTGCGAAAGATTCTGTTTGCCGTGTGTGAGCCGACAGATGCAAACTACTTGAACAATCCGGTAAACACGCCGAAGAACGGGGTAATCAGGCCGAAGAATTTCAGGATCGCGCCGAAGAAGCTGGCGATTGCTTTGAGCGGATTAATGATAATGCCGAATAACCTGCCGATAAAGCTAAAGACATCGATCGCCTTCCAAATGAAACGGATGAAGCCCATCGAAAGCGCGTTGTTCAGCCATTTCCAGGAGGTAAGCTGCATGTTGTCCGGGGCCGCCTTGATGAGTCGATCCAGCTCGGCGATGCAATCCTTGAGCTTGTCGGGATCTTTCGGATACGCCGCGGCATAAATTTCCGCGACGGCCACTTCTCTTCCCAGCGCGTCAATAAAATCTCCATTGTAGCGGCTGGACTTATCCAGAATTTTCTTGGCCTTGGCGATCTTTCCCGTGAAATCGCCCGAATCGCGGATATAGACGGTGACGGAATTGGAGGATATGATGTTAGCATCCTCCTCCATGGATTGTCTCCGCTCTTCTTTCGTGTATTCATCAATCGAAATGCTCGGCGCGGACACAGTAAGCGTAGCGGTCACTTCGCCGTACCAGGGATCCTTGGCCTGCCTGATATGCAGATAGACCTTGGGATTGGCGCCGGTGGTGAACTCCGTATACACCGCCAGGAACTTTTTGGCGGCTTCCTGCGGAGTGGTATCGACCTTCACATCATCTACAACGGCTTTGATAACATGTGTTATGCCGTCCGCTTCGTAAACGAATTTGCCCTTGTCGTCAACCTTCCACTGCTTGGTCGAAACCTTCCAGGACATCTCCACCTGCTCTGCTTCCAAATACTCGGAGTAGGAGTTCGTTATCGTGTAGGTCTCGTCCTTGCCCGCGGCGTTCTCCCTGACGCCGGTTTTCTGTTTGAAGGGGATCCATTGGATCAGCCCCCGGTTCCAAGCGCCGGCGTAAGCCGCCTCGTCGGTAATCTCCACCATGGAGGGCCAGCCGGTATAGGCCGTCGCCTGCGCGGTGATTTCCCCCGCGGCCTGCGCCGTGATTTCGCCCAGGGCTTCCGCTTCCTCGGCAAACGCGCCGACACCGAATACTCCCGTGAAAATGAATATGGCCATCAGCACACTCAGAATCTTTTTCGTCCTCATGCAAATTACCTCCTTCATACAATTATTTTGGTCGCAATAGGACAAGTTGATTATATCACAGCTTTCCGGAAAAAGCAACCGGGAATTGCAACAAAGATGTAAATTTTTTTACCATTTTAGGGCCTTCTATGGCAATAAATGTGGCGAAAACGTTCAGAGCCCCTTAATTTTCATAATCCTCTCACACGTTCCACATAAACATGTGTTATACTAGATGCAAGAGACAAGAAGCAAGAAACGAGAGGAGTTTGACGAATGGACGATAATTTCACCGGATTCGGATACGAATGGAAGCAAAACGAGCCGCAGGCGCAGCCGGAAGCGCGGGATTTGGAGGGCTTGGAGCGGGACGCGCCGGAACTCGCCCCGGAGCAACACGTCCCGGAGCAATTTTCCCCCGAGGATTCCCTGCCGCCCCTGGAAGAACAGCCGCTCCCCCGCGCCCAGCAGCCGCGGCCCAATCCCTACCAGCCATACGCCATGCCGCCGCAGCCGCCCTATCCGTCTTATGCAGCGCAATATCCAGCTGCGCCGCAGGCGATTGCCGCACCGCAGGTGCCGCCCAGGAGAAAGAAAACCGGCCTTACTATCTTTTTGGTGATGCTGCTGGCGGTGGCGATGACAGGTGCCGGCATTGTCGGCGGGGCGGCCTGGCGCTACATGCGGGGCGGTACGCTGAATTCCTTTACTTCGGAAGCGCCAACCAAAGCCGACGACACCCAGCTCAACCTTGCCGCCACGCCGGGCGGGGACAGCTCCGTTCCGGCGGTGAAGGGCGCGCTTTCCCCGGTGGAAATTCACCAAAGGCTGCAAAACGCGAATGTGGCCGTGCAGCTTTACAGCAGCCGCGCCGTGCGGCAATCCGGCGGCGAAAGCGTGGTGAGCGAGGGCTCCGGCATCATCATCCATGAAGACAGCACGGGGACCTATACCTATGTGGTGACCTGCGCCCATGTCATCAGCCGCGACGCCAGCGTCAGCGTCGAGCTTGAGGACGGCACCCGCCTGGACGCGGAGATCGTGGGCTCGGACACCCGCACGGACGTCGGCCTCCTGCGGGTCAAGAAAACGGGCCTGAACGGCGCCATCTTCGGGGATTCCGAAAAGCTCAAGGTGGGCGAGCCCGTGTATGCCATTGGCAACCCCGGCGGCATCGAATTCAAGGGGAGCTTCACCAACGGCATCGTCAGCGCCATTGAGCGGCCCCTCGGCTCCTCCTATACGATGCTGAGCATCCAGCACACGGCGGCCATCAACCCCGGGAACTCCGGCGGCGCGCTGGTGAACGCCTTCGGCCAGGTGGTCGGTATCAATTCCCAGAAGATCGTGGACGCCCGGTATGAGGGCATGGGCTTCGCCATCCCCTCGAAGGTGGCGAAGGGGGTTGTTGACAATCTCATCGCCCGGGGCTATGTGCCCAACCGGCCAAAACTGGGCATCCGGTACCTGGCCGCGAGCGAAAGCCGCACGGGGTATATCATCCTGCGGGCCAACGACCTGCCCTCCGGCTCGCTGATCATCGCGAAAATCGACGACGACAGCGTCTTTACGGGCACCGACGTGCGGCCCAACGACATCATCACCCATGTGAACGGCGAACCCCTGCACAAGCCCGCCGTTCTGCTGGAGGCCATCGAAAACAGCAAGGTCGGCGATACCATGAAGCTCACCATTGCCCGCGTGAACCCGCAGAACTACAGCGTGAGCAGCTTTGAGGTCAGCGTGAAGCTCATAGAAGACAAGGGCGCCGGCCAGGCCGAGCCAGAAACCCGGCCCTGGTATTACGACCAGTTCGGCGAGGACTTCTTCGGCTGGTAGTGGGCGAGCGCCCGCGGGCAGTCGGCTGTGCCGCAATCGATTTTAGCAGGAAAAAATATATCAGCACCGTCATTTGGAACTGGCGGTGCTGATTTTTATTCGGCTGTGCCGCAATCAATGTTAGCATGAAAAAATAGCTCTGATTATGCGTGATACGTCTCCTCCAGCAGCCCCAGCGGGAACGGCGGCATGGCAAGGGGCTTGACCGCGATGGACATCAGCAGCGCCGGGTTGTCGTCGGCCGCGATTCGGTTGGAGCTCAACGCGCCGCACACGCGGCACCGGTGGATGATCGCCCATTCGCCGTTTTTGCGCACCCACACGCCGATCGCCTCCATGGTCCCCCCGCATTCCGCCGCCCGGTCGCCGGGATCCTCGTCCAGATGGACGCTGGAAAGGCATTTGGGGCAGTGGTTGCGGTGCCGCGTGCCGGAGCCCTCCGGCGTGACCAATATGCCGCAAACCTTGCAGGTGAATGATTCATTGGATATATTCTCACGGTTATTTCTCAGACAGGCTCCTCCATTCTTCTTTTCGTAGCTTGAAATAGTCAAACTCGCGGGTCACGCCGTCGTCGTCCAGCACCATGCGTTTGCCGCGGGGTGCGAACCCCAGCTTTTCGATGACCCGACGCGATGCGATGTTTTCCGGCTTGACAATCGCGCACAGCACTTCCTGCCCGGCTTGCTCGAATGCGAAGCGCACCGCGGCTTGCGCGTCTTCCGTGGCGTAGCCGTTGCAACGATGCTCTTCCGCTATGCCATAGCCAATCTCGATCTCGCCGTCCAGTTCGGGCTTTTTGTGAATGTATACGCGGCCGATGTGCTGGCCTGTTTGCCTTAGCCAGACATAAAAATAGACAAACGGTTTTCTCTCTTTCTTGCCGGCCTTATGCGCCCAACGGATCCATTTGCGCGCGTCCTCGAGCGTTTGATATTCGTTTTTGTCGTAGTTGTGCGCCAGCGCCGCGTCGGCTTGCGTGAGGGTGCGCAGGTACAGGCGTTCCGTTTCGATTGATATAGGGCTCATATTTCTCCTCTTTCTATTGGTTAGATATAAAAATACCCGTACAAACAGCCTTCATCCGGCTGTTTTCACGGGAAGGTTGTTCTCATAGCAAAACCAGGCGTTTTATGCGCCCAATGCCAGCTATGCATTATTCTATTAGGCCGAAGCCGCCTCTGTCACAGTCATTCGTGTACCTCCTCTTGAAGATATCAATATGATAGCACAACCAAAACAAAAAAACCAGTGCTTTTTCAAAAATATTATGGCGTCGCCGGGCAGGTACCCAATTCGTCCCGCCGGCATATGATGGGAACAGGCAGGTATGCAGCCCGCGCAGGGGTTCTCCGCAATCCGCGCTGATAGCACGGATCCGGAGTTTGCTCATAATTGCGCCTTGCTCGCCTGCCATAAAGGAGCGAAGATAAGCGGCACAGCCAATGCCCGGGGTGACGGCTCTTTTGGGCCGTCCGGGGATAGCCCCTGGCAGGCGGATCGTATACATCCGCACTGCCGCAGGCGATAAAGGTGTGCGGCGGCCCCTGGTCGCCGTACACGCCGAAAAATCCGGCATATTTTCAGGCGCGTGCCGGAGGCCAGTCGCTCCGGAGGCCAACATACCCGCCGCCGGCCCCGCGGCGGCGGCACCGCGCATCCGCTGGCCTCACATTCATGATTAAAAAATCGCGATACCCCGCATCACCCATGCTACTACGAATCTGGAGGAATACCCTATGATCTGCAATGCACCCGCCCCAACATGCCGCAAAGTGAATGTGAGGCCAGTTACGATCCGAGTCAAAGTCTCGACCCGGGAAAACCGGCCCATTTGCGGCGCTGTATATCAACTCAAGCGCGACTCAGACGAAAAATTTATGAATGGCATCAGCGACCAAAACGGCTGCGTACCATTTTACGGGGTTGTGCCCGGCGAATATACCCTGCGCCAAATCGCGCCCGCCTACGGCTTCCTGATGGACAGCGCTGTTGACGGCCACCCGGTGGACGTTTCCGAATGCGGCTGCGTGAAGATCGACGGCATCGCCATGCACTGCTTCAAATCCTTCAATGAGCGCGACCCGGCCCTGGAGCCCACGGAATCTGATTCCCCGACCATCAACCAGCCCACGGAGGATACCCTCACCATCACCGGCACCGGGATACCCGGCTGCAAAATCGAGGTTTCGTTCCCGGACGGCTACTGCTGCACCACCACCGTGAAGCGCGGCGGCCAATGGTGCGTCGACGTGCCCGATCACTGTACCCTGGAGGAATTCGATCTCGTGCACGCGGTGCAGACCTGCGAATGCCAGCTGCCAAGCACGGCGGAAACCGTTGAGGTGGAAGCCGGCGCGCCAATCATTGTTTGATGAAATCGCAAAGCCCACTTACAACGCAGCGCCCCTGCCGGAATGAAGGCAGGGGCGTTACATGAAAAAGCTACAACTACTTATGGGTCAAGGATTTGATTCATTAATCACCATGCGCAACTTTTTCATCAACCAGGTTTTTCAGTATAGCTTCATCGGAAACCATATCGGTCAATCCATCGGAACAGAGCAGGAATACGTCGTCCGGCTGTGAGATAATTGCGCTTGCTGCGAAAGCAGTGAGCTGAGTACTCGTATGCCAAGACTTAAGTCGCAGAGTTTCCACTTATGCACTCGCCTTCAGCAGTTTTCCTGCGCTGAAGGCGAGCGTTCTTTTTTCCGGAAAGGAATTATGCGGCGCCGGATAGCATTTTTGAAGGCCACACCTAATAAGGATATTTCAATAGAAATAACAAATCCGAACACTTCACCAACTATCACGATTGGCAGAGAGTTCGGATTTATCGCGCTTGGTACACCGTCGGGGGCTCGAACCCCGGACACCCTGATTAAGAGTCAGGTGCTCTACCAACTGAGCTAACGGTGCGCGTATGCGGCAGAACATCATATAGTATACTCGAAGTCTTCTGGATTGTCAAGTAGTTTCCCGGCTATGCCGCAAGTTTTTTTGCGTAATTTTTATGATTCATGGCAGCGGGCGAATTGACAAACCCATCTTCGCGTGATAAAATAGCTTATTACGACGTTTGGAGGTTTTGCGGTGGCCCTTCTTTCCTGCCGCGCGCTGTGCTTGGGTTACGAAAAGCGCGAGGTGCTCCATGACCTGGCCTTCGACCTGGAGGAGGGCCAGTGCCTTTGCGTGCTGGGCGAAAACGGCGCGGGCAAAAGCACGCTGCTCAAGGCCCTGCTCGGCCTGAAAAAGCCAAGCAGGGGCGAGGTGATTTACGGCGGGGGGCTCACCCGGCGGGACATCGGCTATATGCCGCAGCAGGCCGCCATGCAGAAGGACTTCCCGGCGCTTGCGGGGGAAATTGTGCGCTCCGGGTTTTTGGGCCGCATGGGAGCGCGCGCCTGGTATACCCGCGAAGAGCAACGGCGCGCGTTGGCGTGCATGGAGCAGCTTGGCCTGCGGGATATGGAGCGGCGGTGCTTCCGGGAGCTTTCCGGCGGGCAGCAGCGGCGGGTGCTGCTGGCGCGGGCGCTGTGCTCCACGCAGAAGCTCCTGCTGCTGGACGAGCCCGGCGCGGGGCTGGACCCGGCGGCGACGCGGGAATTGGCGCGGGCGATCCATCAGCTGCGCCAAACGCAGAACATCTCCATCGTAATGGTGTCCCATGACGTGGAAAACGCGCTGAAAGAGGCGGATTTGGTGCTGCACTTATACAATCCCCATGAACGTTTTTTTGGAACAGTTGACCGATACCGCGCGCGGCTGGGCGGGTGACCGAAATTTGGCGCAAGTATGCGGCATAAAATACAAAATGTGGGATGGCAGGCGGGAGGGCATGAAAAAATGGGTAAAAAAGCCAAAAGGTGATTGACATCCACCATTTAAAACAGTATAATGAAACAGCAAAATCAATGCGATGAAAGGAGACTTGGCAATGAAAAAACTATTGGCAGTGCTGTTGGCTGTGGCGTTCCTGTTTGGAGGACTGGCGGTCGCCGCGAGCGCGGTTGACACCTACACCGTAACCTATGACGCCAATGGCGGAACGGGCGCGCCGGCAGCGGACACCCAGGACGTCGGCGAGTACGTGATCGTCAGCGATACGGAGCCCGCGCGCGAGGGTTACACCTTCAAGGGCTGGACCGATCTCGCGACCGGAAAAGACTATGAAGCCGGCGACCTCTACGCCGAAAACGCCGACGGAACGCTGACCGCTGTTTGGGAGGCGATCCCAAGCTACACCGTAACCTATGACGCCAACGGCGGCACGGGCGCGCCGGCACCGGACACCAAATACGTTGGCGAATATGTCGTCGTCAGCGCGACGGAGCCCACGTACGCGGGGTATACCTTCAAGGGCTGGACCGATCTCGCGACCGGAAAAGACTATGAAGCCGGCGGCCTCTACGCCGAAAACGCCGACGGAACGCTGACCGCTGTTTGGGAG
>Ga0123353_10006331_pt1 | contig 15744 bp, 14 predicted proteins | sample TergutLab28metaG_3_FD_92763 | JGI IMG/M metagenome (GOLD analysis project Ga0123353, IMG submission 92763) | Labiotermes labralis P3 segment gut microbial communities from Petit-Saut dam, French Guiana - Lab288 P3 | ecosystem: Host-associated > Arthropoda: Insects > Digestive system > Gut ... | reverse complement strand
TATCATGAGTTCTTCGTTGGTGGGGATTACGAGGACTTTGACTTTGGAGTCGTCGGCTGAGATGTAGCGGTCTTTGCCGCGTAGGGCGTTGCGCTCGTCGTCTAGGATGATGCCTTGCTCCTCAAGACCTTCGAGTATCATCTTGCGCATGAGGCTGGCGTTTTCGCCCACTCCTGCGGTAAAGACGATGGCGTCTACCTTGCCCATAGAAAAGGTGCAGAAGCCCAGGTAGCGCCTGATTGAGTAGGCGTACATGTCCATTGCGAGCTGCGCATTCTCATCGCCGCCTTCCGCGAGGGCGATTACGTCGCGCAGGTCGTTTGAGACTCCGGAGATGCCGAGCAATCCACTTTTCTTGTTCACTATGGTGTTGACCTCTGAGGCACTCATGCCCTTATCCTCAATGAGATAGAGCAGGATGGCAGGGTCGATGCTGCCGGTGCGGGTGCCCATCATGAGTCCGTCAAGCGGCGTAAAGCCCATAGAGGTGTCCACGGACTTGCCGCCGTTAATGGCGGCTACTGAGCAGCCGTTGCCGAGGTGGCAGACAATAATCCTGAGGTCTTCAAGCGGCACGTCCAAGAAATCAGCGGCGCGCTGGGCCACGTAACGGTGGCTGGTGCCGTGGAAGCCGTAACGGCGGATCTTGAATTCCTCGTAAAACTTGTTAGGCAGAGGATAGCGATATGCCTTGGCAGGCATGGTTTGATGGAATGCGGTATCAAAAACAGCCACCTGCGGGGTGTTGGGCATGAGCTCGAGGCAGGCGCGGATGCCTGCTAAGGCGGCCGGGTTATGCAGAGGTGCCAGGGCCACGCACTCCTCTATGCGTTGCACTACTTCGTCGGTAATGATTGACGATTGCGTGAAGTAATCTCCACCATGCACCACTCTGTGACCAATAGCGTGAATCTCGTCAAGGGAACCAACCACACCGTAACTTGTGTTAGTGAGGGCAGCCAACACCGCAGCAACTGCCTCGCGGTGGCTGGGCAAGGCAAGCTCGTCTACCATCTCAACGCCGCCAAGCTCGTAATTGTGTACGCCGGTGTCGGTGCCCACGCGCTCACAAAGACCCTTGGCCACAACCTCCTTGGTGTCCATATTGATGAATTGATACCTCAGTGACGAAGACCCTGCATTTAATACCAGAACGTTCATGTTTTCTCCTTTTGTTTACTCGAGTTACCTAAAACTTATACTTAACGTGCGGTTAATGGTACAGGAGGGACGGGGCCCGGTGGAACAGGGGGACGGGGTTAGTGTTCCAATTTGACCAAGGTCAAATTGGAACACTAACCCCGTCCCCCTGTTCCACTCTTAACTCTTCTCTCTTCACTCTTCTCTCTAATCCGCTGGCCCCATGCCGATGGGCATGGTGGTGCCGCCTAGTATGTGTATGTGGAGATGAAAGACCGTTTGCCTTCCATCCGTGCCTTTGTTGGATATGATGCGATAACCGCTTTCTTCTACACCCTTGAGCTTTGCTACCGTGGGCACCTTGGAAAAGAGCTTGCCCAGAATCTCGGGAGGAACATCATCGGAGAGGCTGTGGTAGTGCTCTTTGGGGATGATGAGGGTATGCACCGGAGTCTGCGGATTGACATCATCAAAGGCTATGACATCGTCATCTTCGTAAATGACGGTAGCGGGGACTTCGCCAGCTACGAGCTTACAAAAAATGCAATCGTCCATGTTGCCTCTTCCCTGTGGAATTTCCTCTGTGGGTATTTAATTCCGTGCCTTTGAATGTAAGTATTTTAATCGGTTTCAGGCTCAAGCTCACCCATCAAAACTTCTATCTTCTGCTCAGCGGCAGTCAATCGGGTTTTAAGGCTCTTGAGCAGCGCAACGCCGCGCTCATAGAGCTCGAGGCTTTCTTCCAGTTCCAGAGTACCAGATTCCAGCGCCCTGACTATTGTTTCAAGCTCATCTTGTGCTTCTTTGAAGCTGAGCTCGTCTGCCTTTGCCGGGTACTTGATGCCTTCTGTGCTCACGCTTGGCCCTCTTTCTCTTGTGCTGTTACTTGGGCATGTATGCTGCCGTCTGCCAGTCTTACGCGAATGTGCTTGCCGGGTGTTATCTCGTCAACCGAGCGCAACAGTCGGTTTTGTTCATCGTAGCTGAGTGCGTAGCCTCGTTTGAGTACCGCCAAGGGCGAGAGACTCTCCATGCTGGCTGCTGCCGTGGCAAGTATCCTCTCGTAGATGGTGGTGAAGCTGCTACCCCTTTGCATCAATGAGTGCTGCAGATGCTTGTTTGAGTTTTTACGCTCGGTCAGGAGGCTTGTCTTTGCTGCGCGTAGGCGCTGCGTAGCCTCCTTTATAGCTGCCTGGGCTGTTGCAAGGCCGGTAGGGATGGCGTTATCCAAGCGGAGTGCAGTTTGCTCAAGACCGAGGGCGCTTTGCCCAATCAAGAAGCCCTCCTGCGAAAACGGCGCGGTGCGCTGGAGGGCGAATACATCGTGCCTGCAGCGTTCAACATACCTGATTTGCAGCGCTTTTAGCGAGGACTCTCGCGCGGTGAGCTTGCTCTGCAGCTCCTGCTGGTCTGGCGCAGCGGCTTCGGCTGCGGCGGTTGGGGTAGAGGCCCTGAGGCTTGCTACCATGTCTGCGATTGAGGTATCCGGCTCGTGGCCAATGCCGGTTATAACGGGTTTCCTGAGCAAGGCGATGGTAAGGGCGAGCTGCTCGTCGTTAAACGGCATGAGGTCTTCATAGGAGCCGCCGCCGCGTACCAGCAAAATGACCTCAGCCTCTGAAGAGTCGGCTGCCCTGAGTGCGGTGCTCAGGCCTTCTGCCGCCCCCTTACCCTCAACGCCCACGCCAAAGAGCAGAACCTTAGCCAGCGGAAAACGCCTATGAAGCGTGCGCAGAACATCGTGTACAGCCTTGCCGCGGGGTGAGGTCACCAAAGCAATGTTCTCAGGAATAGCCGGAATAGCGAGCTTGCGCGCCTCATCCATGAGACCCTGAGCCTTAAGCTTGGCAGCCAGTTGGGCAACCTGTGCGCGCAGGCGTCCTTCACCTGCCAAGGTAAGCTCACGCACATCAAACTGCATGCGACCCTTGGCGCTGTAGAGGCTGAAGCGCCCTTGCACCTCTACCTGCATACCACTTTTCAGCTGCACGCCCAGGCGATCAAAAGCACTCCGCCACATAAGGCAGGGCAAGGCCGAACCTTGGTCAGCAAGCGTAAAGTACACCGCCTTGTAGCGTGGATTATCTGAGAGGTCAGAAATCTCTCCCACTATGGATAGAGTAATTTGTTCCAGGGTCTGCTTGGCCAGAGCCAATGCGTCCGAAACACTCAGCGGCTCAGTGCTGGCCACCGGAGTGTCGAATAAGGAGTACTCCTGATTCATCAGCCTATCTGCGACCCAGGAGGTAAAGCAGTTGCAGGATTGAAGCTAGGGCAGCAGCTACATAGGTAAAGGCCGCCGCACGAAGAACGGTTTTGGCTCCGCCTATCTCTTGCTGAGTCATCCAACCACTGCCTTTGACAAACGCCAGGGCACGCTTTGATGCATCAAACTCCACCGGCAGGGTAACGAGTTGAAAGAGTAAAACTGCGCCAAACATGGCTATGGCAGCATAAACTAAGCCCGCCATCGAAAGGATGATTCCAGCAATCAGCACAAAAACCCACAGGTTTGAAGAAAGGCTCACCACCGGAACAAGGGCACCTCTCACTTTGGCAGGTGCGTATTCACGGGCATGCTGCACGGCGTGTCCGCTTTCATGACAGGCAATGGCAACGGCAGAGACAGTGCGTCCATGAAAGACATCACCCGAAAGGCTCACCACATTGGTGCGCGGATCGTAGTGGTCAGTAAGTGTGCCGGGAATCTCTACGATGGCCACGCCGTTTAGTCCAGCGTTATTAAGCATAGTTCGGGCGGCATCGGCACCGCTCACGCCAAATGAAGAGGGTTTCTTTTTCCACTTTTTGTAGGAGCCTCGCACCATCGCCTGAGCGCCAATACCGAGTACCAAAACAAGAAGAATCAGAGCAGCGTAGCTTAACGACATGTTTCATCACCTAACTAGTAATTGGAATGTAACCGGATTATACCGCAGTAAACTTATCATGGATAAGAGACTTCGCTATCGTGAACTAAGTGTTGTGTTAGGCTTGGCGTACCGGTCTATGGAACAATACGCCAGCTCCTACCACTAAACGACTATGTTCACCAGCTTGCCGCCCACAACGATGATTTTTTTGGGCTCGGCTGCCTCAACAATCGCTGCAACTGCTGCGTAGGCCTCGGCCTTTATTTCGTCTTCGGGCGCATCCAGGGCAACGGTGATTCTCGCTTTGACCTTGCCGTTGACCTGAACTGCTAACTCTACCGTCTCCGTGAGAGCCTGGCTGGGGTCATGGGTTGGCCAGGTTTGCTTATGCACGCTCCCCTGCTCGGCCTTGCCCAACACTGTACACCAGAGCTCCTCGGCAAAATGTGGCGCCATAGGAGCCAGCAGCAGCGCCAGCGTTTCTGCGGCACGTAGGCAAAGCTCCTTGTTGCGTAGCTCAACGGGCAGCTTTATATAGGTAGAGACGGTATTAGCCAACTCCATGATGGCAGCAATGGCCGTGTTGAAGTTGAAGCGCTCCACATCATCTTTGACCTTTCCGATGACTCGGTGGATATCTCGGTTGAGTTCTTTGCCGCGCTCGGTGGCATCGGCGGTGGTCAGGCTTGTGTCATATATAGAGAGCACGTTGTTTTCTGAGTCCACCACAAGCTCACCCAAGAGGTCAGAGGCACTGCGCCAAATCCGATTGAGGAACCGCCAGATGCCCTCCAGGCCTTCTTGGTTCCACTCTAGATCCTTGTCAGGCGGAGCCATGAAGAGTATATAGACCCTGAGAGCATCTGTGCCATAACGAGCAATCATATCCTCGGGCGCTACCACATTACCCTTGGATTTGCTCATCGTTTCACCATTAAGCTTGACCATCCCCTGGGTAAGCAGGTTCTTGAAAGGTTCGCCACGCTGCAGGAGCCTGTTGGCATCAGCGCCTCCGAGCAGGCCCGCATCACGCAAACCCTTGGTAAAGAAGCGTGAGTAAAGCAGGTGGAGGATTGCATGCTCAATGCCGCCAATGTATTGGTCAACCGGCAGCCAGGTATCCACAGTTTTTGAATTAAAAGGAAGCTCGGGGTTATGAGGGTCGGTATAGCGCAGAAAATACCAGCTTGAGCAGGTAAAGGTGTCCATAGTATCGGTTTCGCGACGCGCCGGCTTGCCGCATGCGGGGCAGTCAACCTCGCAAAAGGCCGCGTTGCCGGCAAGGGTCTCTCCTGCCGTGACATCGATGTTCATGGGGAGTTCAACGGGCAGATCCTCATAGGGCACCGGTACTATGCCGCAGAAGCTGCAGTGTACTGCGGGAATAGGGTTGCCCCAGTAGCGCTGGCGACTGATGAGCCAGTCGCGTAGGCGGTAATTGACGGAGGCCTTGCCCAGAGCGCGCTCAGCCAGCCAGTTGATAACCGCGGTGGAACCTTCCGAGTCCTTGCCTCCCGGCAGACCTGTGAACTCACCGCTTTGCACCATGATGCCGGGCCCAACGTATGCCTCACTCCAGGGAACCTGGCTTATCTTGCACTCCGTAACCCCAGCGAGCTGCTCGTAAAGCTCGTCATCCTTGCGAACAATCACCGGCGGTATAGGCAGGGCATACTTCTGCGCAAACTCAAAGTCTCGCTGGTCACCAGAAGGCACAGCCATGACCGCGCCGGTGCCGTAGTCCATAAGCACATAGTCGCTCACCCAAATAGGCAGCTTTTCATTGTTAACCGGGTTTATCACGTAACAGCCGGTAAAGGCCCCATTCTTTTCTCTGTCAGCCTTTTCCCTCTCAATGGCGGTGGCGCTCTCTACCAACTGCTTGATCTTGAGCACCTCGGCTTCATAGCTCGTGCCCTTGGTGATGCGCTCTGCCAGAGGGTGTTCCGGAGCCAGCAAAAAGAAGCTGCAGCCAAAGAGAGTATCCGGGCGCGTAGTAAAGACTGTAATGGTTTCATCGGTGGGCTCGCCCGTCTCATCGCAAAGCGTAAAGACCACGTCGGCACCAATGCTCTTGCCTATCCAGTTGGCCTGCATCTGTTTTACGCGCTCGGGCCAGCCGGTGAGTTCATTCAAATCCTCCAGCAGCTCCTCAGCATAATTGGTGGTCTTGAAAAACCACTGCTCCAGCTCGCGCTTTTCTACGGAGGTCTTGCAACGCCAGCAGTCGCCTTCACCCAAAACCTGCTCGTTAGCCAAAACCGTATTGCAGTCGGGGCACCAATTGACCGGTGAGGAACGGCGCTCTACCAGGCCCAGCTCCCAGAACTTGAGGAAGATCCACTGGCCCCAGTGGTAGTAGTCAACGTCTGAGGTTATTACGGTGCGCGACCAATCATACGAAAAACCGAGTCTCTTGAGTGAAGCTCGCTGGCGTTCGATGTTTTGATAAGTCCAGGTGTGAGGACTGGAGTTTTCCTTAATGGCAGCATTCTCAGCCGGCATACCAAACGAGTCCCAACCAATCGGATGCAAAACGTTATACCCCTGCATACGCTTGTAGCGGCTTATGACATCGCCAATGGAGTAGTTTCTCACGTGCCCCATATGCACGTCACCACTAGGATACGGAAACATCTCCAGCACGTAATAGGGTGGTCGTTCATCATCTATGTGCATGAGGTTGGCGCCAGTATCCTCCCAGACTTGTTGCCACTTCTCTTCTATTGCGTGGGGGTCGTATTGCAGCATCAGTTACTCCTTGAATGAATGAGCTTCCCTCGATTATCAAGACGATAGTATAACAAAGTAGCTCTCCAGGTTTGAAATCTTTGCTGAGTTCCGATACAGTTACGCTTGCACGTTTTGAGCGGCAGTAGTTCAATTGGTAGAGCATCAGCCTTCCAAGCTGATCGTTGCGGGTTCGAGTCCCGTCTGCCGCTCCAATACACTCGCAAGAGCCTTATTGGCTCTTACGAGTGTATTTTTTTGTAGATGGGACTCAAGCCAGAGAGAGTTTTTGCTCAATACGAGCCGGGTCTTGACCGGGGGACGTATCGCTACTTCGCGGCTTCACCGTAATAGGCTACCAGGAGGTCTACGCAGGCGCCGTAGCTTCTTGTTCCCAGTTCTTGGCCTTGGTTTTGTAGGTATCCGTCGTAGGCTGCCTCGCTGATTTCTGAGGCGGTGGTTTTAAAGTCCTGCCAGTACATGTGGTTGGCAATTAAATCTTTTCTGGCGTAATCACCGATGTAGGACTGAGCCTCTGCCCAAGCTTCATAGCTTGCTAGATAGAGTGCATTGGCAAGATGTGTGTAGGCCAGGAGTGCGCCACTGTAGATGAAATTGGGGTCATCACTTTCCATACAAACTAAAACGGAGGTGAAGTTTGCGTCTTGTTCTCTGGTAACCCCCCGTTGGTGCGAAATCTCGTGCGTGACCGTTGCAGGGATAAAGCAATCCGGGGAATGCTCGTTAAAGTTTGCCTCGCCGGTAAGGGGAAAGAACACGCCGGTGTAATTGAGGTGACTCATGATGTATGAGAAGAACATAGGCTTGGGAGGGACCTCAGGCCCCTGTAAGAAGTTGAACTGTTCAGGCAGATTAGCATAGAGCGCCGGTGCATCGCTCACTGTCTGCTGGATATCACAAACGTAGAGCCCGTTTTGGTCTCGTTCAACTTTTTGTGAGGCTGCGGTTGCCACCTCGGCAAAGTAAATGGTAACCTCTTTGAGCTCCTGAACACTGACGGCCTGCGTCTCTATGCCGCTGAGCTCAGTGTAGGTGTAAGAGTAATAGGTGATTCCCCAGAGCCAGCATATCATTGCGTAAATGGTGAGCGCTCCGGCAAGAAAGGCAACGAGTAACGCATAGACGCGCTGCAGTCTCCGTGGCTTCTGGATGAGCTTAACTACGGTGTAAGTGAGGTATGCCAGGGCACCCAGAATCGTAAAAACGATGAGCCATTCCGCTACGGAGAAAGGAACGATGCCAAAAACCGTACCGGATACGCGATGCCAAGGATGTGCAATATTCTGCGTTGCAAAAACTGCTACACCCGGCACCTCTCTCAGCGCGTAATAGGCAGCAACTAAAACAATCGCAACAGCCAGCACAATATGGCGCCCTTTGAAGCGTAGAAGCGGATTAACCAAAGTTGCCTTGGTGCTTTTGTTTTTTAGCTGATATGCCGCGTTGTCACCGATTGCGTTTCCTTTTGCCCATAAGCATTGTGGTAATGATACTATAGCGCTATGGAATACCGTAAAAACAATCGTTCACAAATTGCTGAGAAGCCACGGTTTCGAGGCATCAAGATTGGCCTTTCTTTGGTGCTGGTGCTGGTGCTTGTGCTCGCCATCCCAGTCTACGGGATGTTTGACACCGGCACACAGCAAACTCCTGCCGTGGCTGACAACGAGCCGATTGATGAGGGCTCAACAACAATAAGAGTCAGCCTGGTTGGTGACGTGTGCTTTGCCGACGGCTGGGGTGCTGACGTTGCTCATGCCAGCGGCGGCTCGGTGGCAGCTGCCTTTTCGCCGGATATCCTGGCGCACATGAGATCGGCGGACATCTGTTATGCCAACCATGAGTTTGCCATGTCTGACAGAGGCGAACCGCTGCCAAAGATGTACACCTTCTGCGCCAGCCCTGCTTATGCGCACTACTGGAACCAGCTGGGCGTTAATCTGGTGAGCCTGGCCAACAATCATGCCTACGATTACGGCGAAGACGCCTTTCTTGACACCCTCTCGATTCTCAAGGCCAACGGAGTCAGGTATGTGGGCGGCGGCCTTGATCTTGCTGAAGCCATGACTCCCGTCTGTTTTACTTTTGGCGATTACACGATAGCCTTTGTTGCAGCTGACCGCGGTCAAAAGGGAGACGAAGTGCGTGCCCAGGCCGCTGGAGAGAACTTGCCAGGCGTGCTCTTCTGTTTTGACGATGAGCTCTTCTTGGCTGCTGTTGCCGAGGCCAGAGAAATTGCTGACTACGTGATAGCGCTCCCCCACTGGGGCACCGAGGAGAGCGTGGTGCTTGAGCCGGTGCAGATTGAGCTGGCTCGCAAACTGATAGACGCCGGCGCCGATGCCGTGGTTGGCTCCCATCCTCATGTCTTGCAGACCATTGAGTTCTACAACGGCAAGCTGATAGCTTACTCCTTGGGTGATTTCTGGTTCAGCGGAGATACAACTCAAACGCTTATTCTTGACATTGAAATCACTGACGGCAAGCCAATCTTCAGAATCATCCCGGCCTTACTACACGAACAAAAGGTACTCAGCACTCCAGAAATCTCTGATGATGTATTTGCTCTCATGCGCCAACTATCTCCAGACATAGAAATAGACAGAAACGGCTACCTCGCCCCTCGATAAACTGTAGTTGCGCTGTGAGATACCGCCTTATTTCCACGTTAAGTACGAGGCTATTTCGCCAATGCTGTCAAAGACATACTTGGGCCGGTAGGGAAAGGTTCGCATTATCTCCCTTGAGGTGACACCGCTCAGCACCAAGACTGTCATGATGCCCGTTTCAATGCCGGCTATGATGTCGGTATCCATGCGGTCGCCGATTATCATTGACTCAGAGGAGTGCACCCCAAGCTTGCTCAGCCCGGTGCGCATCATCAGCGCATTAGGCTTACCAACGTAGTACGCCTTGCGGCCGGTTATCATCTCAATAGGAGCAATGAGGGCGCGAGCGGCCGGGATGAGTCCGTCCTCACCAGGGCTGGTCATGTCAGGATGCGTACCTATTAGCTTAGCGCCATTTTGAATGAAGTGGATAGCGCGGGCGATTTTATCGTAGTTGTAGTCCCTGGTTTCTCCGACAATCACGTAATCGGGGTTTACCTCGTTCATGCTGATTCCCACATCATTCAATGCATGATGAAGACCCGAGTCCCCTATCACATAGGCACAGCAACGCGGTGCTTGGTTATCAAGGAACTTTGCCGTAGCGAGGGCGCTGGTATAAAACTTTGACTCGTCAATATCAAGCCCCATGCGACCCAGCCTTCTTCTCAGGCCAAGCGGGGTGTAGGCGCTCGCATTAGTGAGAAAGAGGTAGCGCTTTCCGCTTTCTTCCAACCAGTGAACAAAATCGGATGCTCCCTCAATGAGCTGTTCACCGTTGTAGAGGACGCCATCCATATCACAGATGATTCCCTCTTTGCCTCTAATCTCCTCAACATCTTCTCTTAGGTCCATCCTAGACCGCCCCCTTTTGACTCGCTGCTAAAAACTGCATTCATTCTCTCCAATAAATGTCTTTTATCAGTCTACGACTACACTATGACATATTAGTGAATTTTGGGTAAAGATTCAGCAAATAATTCACAATTTTTATTAAGGCGAGGACAGCTAATTTGTCCCCTGGTTTCCTGGGCAAAGCGTTGAGCGCGCAGCCAAAGAATTTAGTCCAAACTATCGAGCCCTTTATGCTTTTTGTGATTATAATGAGTAGATTGGATATCCGCGGTATAATGCGTGTTAGAGTGTCTGTAGCAGAGAGAGTTAACCAGCAACACTTGGGGGGATTTGCCCAATGAAGGATCTTGCCAAATACCGCCGTGGCAGCACTAAAGGCTTTACCCTGGTAGAGCTGATTGTTGTCATCCTCATTCTTGGGATACTGCTGGCTATAGCGGTGCCGGCACTCGTTGGCTATATCGATAGAGCCAAGGAAGTTCAACGTCAGGCTAATGCGCGCCATGTGGCACAGGCAGTTACCTCAATGTTCATAATGGAGGGACTTGACCTGAAGACTGCCTCGCAACTGAGCTTCTACTCAGGCAACAGCTTGCTTGGCACTCCCGACAGATTGGCTATTGTTGCGGACTTGGCCGGTGTTCCTTTGAGCGATATTGGGTTTTCCTACAGCGCAGGCCAATGGCGTGCAGCCGGGAGCAGCTCGCCCGAGGTTGTGATTCATATCACTAATAATCCCGCGGCAAACATCAACGCGCCCGGGGCAGAAAAGCTGTGGCTTCCCGAAAGAGCCTCAATTTCAAGTTCAATTTATCTCTGTGTTCTTGTTGGAGAAACCGGTTATTACAAAGTACAACTCAAATAACCCAAGTGGAACAAGGGTGGAACAGGGGGACGGGGTTGGTCTGGAACAGGGGGACGGGGTTAGTGTACCAATTTGGTCTAAGGACCAAATTGGTACACTAACCCCGTCCCCCTGTTCCATGAATACGTGAGCCTAGCGAAGCAACGCTTAGGCACGTGCAAGATGGTGCGGGCGAAAGGACTCGAACCTTCACGAGGAATCCTCACCAGGACCTAAACCTGGCGCGTCTGCCAATTCCGCCACGCCCGCACTCTTTTGAGCCAAGCTGTCTGGCGCGCCTGGTAGGATTCGAACCTACGACCAACAGATTAGAAGTCTGCGACTCTATCCCCTGAGCTACAGGCGCACGAGCAGGGTTCTTTGGTTTCACCCAAAGAGCCTACTAGTATAGCTGTTTGTTCTTACTTGTGCGCCCAAATTGAGCACAGGCATACCCAGCAGTTGCTATAAGCAGTGTGCTACTATTTTTATCCTTACGTTAAGCAGAGAGGGATTTACGTGCAATTCCGTGAATTTGTTCCACTGAGTACCTTGACCACCATGCGCTTGGGTGGTCTTGCTCGGTATGTAGCAGAGGTGAGCAGCCGTGGTGATTTGCAAGAAGCTGTTGCCTTTGCGCGGGAGCGGCGCTTGCCTTGGTTTGTTATGGGCGGTGGCTCTAATGTAGTGGCTCTTGGTGACTTTGAGGGCCTCATTATCCTAAACCGCATTAAGGGCTTTGACTTGCTCAAACAAGATGACGCCAGTGCAACGTACCAACTAGGTGCCGGTGAGATTTGGGATCTGGCAGTGGAGCGTTTGGCAAGAGAGGGTCTCAGCGGCATTGAAGCGATGAGTGGGATTCCCGGCTACACCGGTGCCACACCCATTCAAAACGTGGGCGCCTATGGCCAGGAGATTGCTGATGTATTGATTGAACTGGAAGTCTACGATACGGAAACTGACCGCTTTGTTACACTCACTGCAGAGAGTTGTGGTTTCTCCTACCGCAACAGTATCTTCAAGAATCCAGGCACCCGCCGCTATATTATTTGCTCCCTCACCTTGCAGCTGAGCAAGATGCCACCAGAGCCTCCTTTTTATCCCTCTTTGGAGCAGTACTTTTCTGATAATGCCATTACGGTCTTTACCCCGCAGGTAGTCCGCGAGGCCGTAATCGCAATCCGAGCCGGCAAGCTGCCTGATTCACTGGAAATAGCAAGTGCGGGCTCATTCTTCAAGAACCCCATTGTGGAGAGCTCATTTGCGGAGAGGTTGATTAACCAGTACCCCAACGCGCCTCATTGGAAACTGTCTGACAATAAGACCAAACTTGCCGCCGGATGGTTGATTGAAGCTGCCGGTTTAAGATCTTACCAAGCTCACGGGCTGCAAATCTATCCCAAGAACGCCTTGGTTGTGACCAACATCAGCGCTCAGTCAGCTGACGATTTAGTAAAGTTTAGAACGGACATCATAAGAAAAATACAGGACAAATTTGGCATTACCCTTGAGCAGGAGCCTGAGGAAATCTAAGCAAGTCAAAGCTCATGTTGAGTAGGTCTATTTGCATCCAGGCTTCATGCAGACTCAAGGGTCTGTTAAGCAGCACTTTAACTGCTTCTGCAACCGCAAGACTGGCAACTACTGCAGGAGTAAAGGCTGGATTGCTGGTTTCTTGTTCAGCTTCATCCGCAGCGCCATACAGCATTGCCACGCGCTCATCTCCAGGGTAATTCACCCCTAGCATGCCGTACCAACCGTTGATTGCGGCAAAGACAAAGGGTATGCCCAGATCTTTGCAGGCCTGCTCTAACATAAGTCGTGCAGCAATTGAGTCCAGGGCATCCATCACCAGGTCAGCTCCGGCTAAAAGAGTCGGCGCGTTTTCCAACGTCAAAAACTCGGCATGTACCTCAACATTCACCGTGCTGTTAACCTGCGCCAGGCGCTCTTGAGCTGCCAGTACCTTTAAACCGCCCAGAGTGGCTTCTGTGGCGGTGAGCTGCCGATTCAGATTACTCTCCTCGTGACGGTCCCCATCGATGAGCGTCAGTGAGCCCACTCCCAGGCGCGCGAGCTCCTCGGCGATGAACCCTCCCAAGCCGCCGCACCCTACAATAGCAGCTTTGGCCGCAGCAAGGTTTTTCTGCTCTTCATGGCTGATACACGGAAAGTTTCTGATGTAGCGCAGCGGGTATTTCGTCTTCTGCATCATTAACCTCGGCAATTCCTTGTAGCACTGTTCACAAATCAGACAAAAGCGTCTAATATGACACGTAATGTAACACGGATTCAAGAGAAACTTGGAGACAAAATGAAGAGTTGCATGGGTTACATAGCCGAGGTTGACCTCACTTTGGGGAAGATAGAAAAAACTGAGATACCCAAACAGATCTATGACCAACTCCTCTCAGGTAAGGGCCTGGGCGCCTGGTATCTCTACAAGAACATACCGGCGGATGCCGACCCGCTTGGCCCGGATAACATCCTGGGCTTTGTCAGCGGCGCCTTAACCGGCACCAACGCGCCAATCTGCGGGCGCTGGTCCATCGTTACCAAATCCCCGCTAACCGGTGGATGGGGCGATGCCAACTGCGGCGGCAACTTCTCTCCCGCAATAAAGCGCTGCGGCGTGGACGCCATTTTCATCAAGGGCGTCAGCAAAAAGCCCGTCTACCTCTTCATGGACGACGACACTTGTGAATTGCGCGATGCTTCTGAATACTGGGGCCTTGATGCCATAGAAGCAGAAGAGCGTCTGTTTGTAGATGCTGGCAAGGTCAAAAAGCCCAGTGTTGCCTTGATTGGGCCTGCCGGTGAGCAACTCTCTCTTATCTCAGGTGTCTGCAATGAGGGCGGTCGCATAGCAGCGCGCTCAGGCGTGGGAGCTGTAATGGGGAGTAAAAGGCTCAAGGCCGTTGTGCTCGCGGGAAGCCAGAAAATTGCCTGCCATGACAAAAAGGCGATGAATGAGCTCAGTAAGGAGCTGGCAAAGAGGATTAAGAAGGCGTACCCAGCTGGCATCATGAAGGGTTCAACCTATGGAATCCTCGGCGCAGCTATGGGTGCTCTGCCTGCCAGTATGCCCCTTGATGGCTCAATGAACATGGGGCCTCTCAGCAAGTGGGGCTCCTCGGTAAACACCGTTCTGGCGATCAAAAAAGGTGACGGGCCCATTAAAAACTGGGGCGGCACTCCTCGGGATGTCAAGTGGGCTACTAAGAATTACAACCCCGACAGACTCTTTGAAAGGGAGCTTAACAAGTACAGCTGTTATTCCTGCTCACTGGGCTGTGGCGCAGTCATCAATCTCAAGGGCCTGGCTTACGGCAATTTTGAGCACACGCACAAACCTGAGTACGAAACCATCCAGGGTTTTGGCCCCTTGTTGCTGAACAGAAATCTTGAGTCGGTGCTCTACCTCAACGAGCTCTTGAACAGAGCCGGAATGGACACCATATCAGCCGCAAATTCCGTTGCCTACGCAATAGAATGTTACGAAAACGGCTTAATCGACGACTCGCAAACCAACGGGCTCAAGCTCAATTGGGGCGCGCATGAAGACATCATCAAACTGGTGGAGAAAATGATTGCCCGAGAGGGCATTGGCGATAAGCTGGCAGATGGCGTTAAGAAAGCCGCGGAGTATTTTGGGGCAGCCACCGAGAAGTTTGCCATGCACGTAGGCGGCCAGGAGCCCGGTTTTCATGAACCCAGGCTTGATCTGCAGCTTGGAGTGCATTTTATCACCGAGCCCTCACCGGGAAAGCACACCATAGGCTCAGGCGGAGACTACGGCAATATGGCCCTTTGGGATGTCTGCACCTGGGCTCCCGTGGCAAAGGTTGAAAACAAAAAGGCTGCCAGAAAACCCAACGAAGGCTGTGGCAAGGCCTCTGCTGCTTCTGCCTACTACGCCATGCTGATAGACGGTGCGGGCGGATGCTACTACGGCAAACTCATCGGCACCAATAACTGGAAGCTCATAAGCTACCTCAACGCGGCAACCGGCTGGGGCAAATCGGGCGACGAATACATGGAGATAGGCAAGCGAATCCAGATGCTCCGCCTCATGTTCAACGTTAAGCACGGAGTTTTGCCAGCCAGTCTAGAGCTGCCCAAGAGGATAGAGGGCAGGCCACCGCTCAAAGACGGCCCTAATAAGGGTGCGACCATCGATCCCAACGAGCAGGCAAAATACCACTGGAAGGAGCTTGGTTGCGATGTAGCCACCGGCGCTCCTCTTAATGAGACCCTGGAGGCTCTCGGCATTAACGAGCTGCTGGAGCTTTGAGATGATTAGGGTGCGCGTGTTGTTGCCTCCCGGCTGGAGCAGAAAGATGCTCGACGAACGCTATTGGCTTGAACTCAAGGACGACGCAACCCTAGCCGATGCCCTGGCTGCGGTCAGAATGCCCCGACCACTGGCCAAAGCCTTTTTCGTCAGCATAAACGGCACCTTCTCAAGCTCCAAAGAAAAACTCAACGACGGAGACTCGATAGCCTTCTTCCCCATCGTCACCAGCGGCTAAGCAAACGAGCTGGAACAGGGGGACGGGGTTGGAACAGGGGGACGGGGTTAGTGTTCCAATTTGACCTTGGTCAAATTGGAACACTAACCCCGTCCCCCTGTTCCAACCCCGTCCCCCTGTTCCAGCTCGTTTGCTGG
>Ga0123353_10006329_pt1 | contig 15745 bp, 14 predicted proteins | sample TergutLab28metaG_3_FD_92763 | JGI IMG/M metagenome (GOLD analysis project Ga0123353, IMG submission 92763) | Labiotermes labralis P3 segment gut microbial communities from Petit-Saut dam, French Guiana - Lab288 P3 | ecosystem: Host-associated > Arthropoda: Insects > Digestive system > Gut ... | reverse complement strand
TATTTACATACATCGTGGTTTTTGTATTGCCGATACCCCGCTGCGCCGCGTTAATTGCCATCGTCAAGGCATTGAGCGGCGCACCCATTGTTATTATACGAAAATATGTTTCTGATAATTCCAACGTTTCGCCCTCGATCGCTCCGGCGAAAAGCATTAACGGACGCGCGAATATTATCGCGAAGACAGTCAAGATTATTGATAAAAAGAATATTATTACTACCGCATTCTTTAACGTTGCCTGCGCGTCTTCTCTGCGTCCTTCACCTTTTCTGCGCGCTACTACCGCAGTCAGTCCTACGTTAAGCGCAAAAAATATCGACAAAATCAACATACGCGGTTGTCCCGTAAGCCCGACCGCCGCTATCGATGCCGCGCTGATTGATCCTACCATCATCGTGTCAACCGATCCTATCAAACTTGATAAGACCATTTCCGCGACTGACGGAAGCGCCATTCGTATAAGCGTACCGTATGCTTCTTTTGTCGATGGTGTTTCACCGTATACGCTGTCCGGTTTCAGCATATATTTGGTTGAAAAAATGTTATGCATTATTTAATATATTCCCTTATTCCGTTCAAAAAATACGCGACATTCACGCGGTTGCCCGGTTCGCGCGGGGCATCAAGATACCAACGGTTTATTTTACCTTTTGCGTAGAGTTCGTTTATTGCTTCTTTCGCGTAATCGTCATAATCGCTGTCGATGTGATTTGTGATGGTTATATTTTGTTTGTACTCCGGTAATAAATCGTTGTCGGTCAGATACCTGTACGCGACGACAAACATATCCTGAAACGATATATTATCATGCGGTTCGAACCTGCCGTCGTAACCGAGCACGTAACCCATTTCCGCAAGCGCTTCAGCCGCGCTGGCGTAGTATTCGTCCTGCGGCACGTCTGAAAACGTTCCGTTGTATTCGATTGAGTAGTCGGCGATGCCTATCATCCGCGCAAATATAACGGCGAAATCCGCGCGGGTTATTTTGCTGTACGGGTCAAACATGTTGCTGCCGACTCCTTTAATGATTCCTTCGCCGTAAAGTTCGATGACCGCGTTCGCTTCCCACCCGATTTCGTAATCTACCAAGTCAACGAAAATCGGTTCGCGTTTGACGGTTATTTCAAATCCGCTGGTATTGTTACCTCTTCTTTTTTTCAACGTGAAATTACCGATTTGTTCATCGGGTTTGTAATCCATATTGAGTTCGAACGGATCAAAATTTTCCCGCACAAACTGCGCCGCTTCTGCGTCGAAATACGCTTCAACCGCATTGAGCAGCGTTTCATAGCATTTCTGCCCGCCGCCCATATAACCGCCGGCAAAAATGGTAACACTGTCGTTGGTTTCAGATTTCTCCAAGCTATATGAATGGGTATCGGTTGGTCTTAAATCGTCGTCAGGGTCCAATACAAACGCCATATATTTCTTGCCGATCGTTTTAAAATCGTCGTTAAAATCTTCCAATTGCATGGGTGATAAAAAAATTTCAGTTACAGCCGCGTAGGAACTTGTAGGTATTAATAAAATTGTCAAGAGAATTGTGCAAATTAATTTTTTCACACTATCACCTCATATTTTCTATAAAATTCATACAAAATTCATCATTACCGCTTAACAAATTAGCGGAATGAATCGCCGCCTGTATAACAGGGGAAGTAATATCCAATATCGCGCCGTCCGCGCCGCATAAAATTGCCATCGACAGGAACGATGAGTTAATGTTTACCCTCTTCGGCAAACCGTACGAAACATTGGAGATTCCGCAAATAACTTTAACATCTTTTTTCTTAAGTTTATAAATCGTTTCAAGCGTGATTCTCGCGTTTTGGTCGTCGGTAATCAACGAATCAACGACCGCGTCCAAATAAATATTTTCTTTTTTGATACCGCCGCCGGTTAGTTTATCGATTAATTTTTCCGCAATGACGACGCGTTCGTCGGATGCAGCGATCTTACCGAATTGTTCAATCGTCATAGCAATAATACCTGTGTTGTATTTAACTGCAATCGGCATGTAATCGTCAATCCGTTCCTTCAGCGTAACCGAATTGATAATAACGTTTCGGTTTTTAATGTACGCTGCGCATTGACTAATTAAATCCGCGTTAATCGAATCCAAAACTATACCGCACGTTGAATTATTAAGAATCAAATCGATGACCCATATCATCGTTTCAAGTTCGCTTGCGCACATCGCGGTGTTCACATCAAGATACGACGCGCCCGCGTACTCTTGATTTTTAATTAAATCAATAATATAATTTTCATCCCTATTTTCAAACGCTTCAATCGTTTTCGCTACAGAACTGTTCAGCTTTTCACCGATAATCAAATCAAACATAAAACCCCTCATCAAATAATAGTACATAAATTATATAATATAAAAAAATTAAAGTCAATATCTAACTTGACAAATACTTCTATAAATACTATAATATTTACAGGAGGGATTTTATGTCTTCATATATATTAACAGGAAAATCATATAAAGTTTTATATTCGCCCGAAAATTTGAATTTACAAGTACAAATCGGCGATAAGACTTGGGAATGGAATAAAAAAATTCTTATTAAATTTACAAACGGAATCATCGGCAATTTTTCATCTGCCGAATGCAGTTCGGAAGAATTTAAAACCGGTGTATCAACCGGAGTGAAAGCTGTATACAAAAATTTCGCCGGTTCGGATATAATCGTCCGCACGTCCGTTTCGATTAACAAAACCGATGATACATTGTCGTTTGAATTGTATACGGAAAACGAAGCGTTCTGTGAAACAGAGAAAATATACTGGCCCGGCGCGTTCAACTTTGATGTACCCGAAAAACAAGGATATACAATTCTCCCGTTCATGCAGGGAGTCATGATTCCGTCGCGCTGGGATAAAAATATAATCCAATATGCCGACGGAAAATTATCCGACCGCGACGCTTATATGTGTTTCTACGGGCAGGTCGACAACGGATACGGCTACTGCGCGATATTCGATACGCAATACGACGCGGGTTACAATTCCGAACACGTTATTTGCGGCGAAACGTTGATCCGTCCGTACTGGCGCACTTCGATGGGAAGAATAAACTACAAGCGAATCATGAAGTATACGTTTATCTCAAACGGCGATTACAACGATTTATGTAAAATCTACCGCAAGTATTTGATCGAAACCGGCAAGTTCGTGACGCTGAAAGAAAAAATCGCCCGCAATCCGAATGTAGCGAAGTTGATAGGAACGCCTATCGTTCACGACATGATAGCTATCCATATAAGCCCTGATTCGCAGTATTACGACAAAGAAAACCCCGCCAAGAACGATTATTACAAAACGTTCGATTCCCGCGCGGAATTGTTAAGGAAATTGAAAATGAACGGTGTAGACCGCGCCTATCTGCATTACGACGGCTGGGGTGTAAAAGGATATGACAACTGTCATCCGGACGCGTTTCCGGTATTCGAAGCGGCGGGCGGCAGCGAAGGAATGAAAATGCTGTCCGATACGGCGCGAGAATTGGGTTATATTTTCGGAATCCACGACCAATATATGGACTATTATTACGACGGCGAGAACTTTTCGCTCGACAACGCGACAAAAAACGCCGACGGTACCTATCCGTATATGTCTGTATGGTACGGCGGGAAACAATCCACTCTCTGCGCCGACGTAGCCCGCGATTATGTTAAGCGCAACTATACAACATTCAAAGAACTCGGAATCGTTATCGAAGGCGCGTACTTCGACGAATTTTCGGTCGTCGAAATGCAGGAATGTTTCGACGAGAACCACCGCATGACGCGCGAACAATGCGCGGAATACCGCCGCGAATGTTTCGATTATTTGACTTCGCAGGGTATCATACCGAGCAGCGAGGAAGTCACGGATACGATCCTGCCTTCGATAGCGTTATGCCACAACGCGCCGTTCGCGATAATGAACGTTGAAGGCAAATCTGAACCGGTCGGCGTTCTGCTTCCGCTCTTCAATCTCGTGTACCACGAATGTGTAATCGTTCCGTGGGTTGGTTTGGATGGAAGACTCGGCTACGCGATGGCAGGATGGGCTTTCGCCGGAAACGATTCGCCGTTCTTGTGGGGATTGTTGTGCGGAGGCACGATTTACTACAGCGCGGCGGAAACTCCGGAATTAATAGAAAAGGGTAAAATCGCGTTACAACTTCACGAAAAGGTAGCGTTATCTGAAATGGTCAGCCATGAGTTCATCGACGGTAATTACCGCAGACACCGCGCTGTATACGCCGATGGCAGCACGGTTGAAATAAATTTAGATACGCAGGAATTTAATATAAACTTAGGAGGAGAATAATTTTGAAAATTAAAAATTGGATGTGCATTTTGTTATTATTCTGTATCGTTTTATCATTATCATATTGCGGCGATAACAACACGAAAAACAACGCAAACAATGACAACGCGAACTTTTCTTATGAAGAAGTCGCAGATGAAAATTATATCAGCGACGATTTACCGAGTAAAAACTGGGGAGGTAAGGAGTTTCGCATATTGGCCCGCGGAACTTGTAAAAGCCATATGCAGGAAGTATGGGTGGAAAGCGAAACCGGTGACGTTATCGATGACGCCGTATACAGACGGAACATGACTTTAGAAGACCGTTTCAACATTGTTATTGTACCTACATTCATTTCTGAATCTGAAATATCTGAAGATCAAATCAACAGAGTTTTGGAAATTTCGGTTGCGGCAGGTGAAGACGCGTATGATTACGCGATCCTTCATGAAATGTTCGGGGCGCAGTCCGCGATGAAAGGCTTATGTTTGAATTGGTACAGTTTGCCTTATTTAAATTTTGAAAAACCATGGTGGGCGTCGTGGCTTATCAAAGATTACGAAGTGGCGGGGAAGAGTTACTTAGCCATGAACGACATGGGTATCGACGGTATTGTATTTACGGCTTGCTTTTATTTTAATAAAGACCTTGTCCATCAGTATTCGCTTGAAAACCTTTATGATTTAGTCAGAGACAGAAAATGGACACTCGATAAATTCGCTGAATATATTAAAGATTTCGGAGCCGACTTAAACGGCGACGGAATCTTGGATGAAAATGATTTATACGGTTTTACGGGTATTGGCGGACGCAATTTTGAATTCATGTACGCTTCCGACCAAACAGTCACTCAAAGGGATGAAGACGGCATACCGCAGTTGGCAATTAATACCGAAAAAATGTTTACTATTTTTGAAAAATGTAAAGATATATTCACTTCAAAAGACACCTTTTTTGACGATGTAGCCAGTGTTCCGGTATTCAGAGAAAGCCGCGCATTATTATCCACCGGTAACCTCAACTACGCGCTTACCAGTTTAAGGAATATGGAAATCGATTTCGGAATAATTCCATATCCGAAATATGATGAAAAACAAACAGATTATTTTACGCATCAGGATCCGCACGGTCCGATAATGGTCGTTCCGATGACGATAACCGATTTTGAATTCGTCGGAATGATGATTGAAGCGATTGCGGCTGAAGGTTACAGAACAGTTCGCCCGGCTATTTATGACGTCGCGTTGAAAATTAAACAGGCGAGAGATGAAGATTCCGCGGAAATGATCGATATCATATTGGACGGCAGACGTTCGGATTTCGGGTATCCGTATGACGGATGGGGCTTTGCTTTTACGTTAGATTTCTTAGCAAGAGGGAATATTAATAATTTCGCTTCATTCTACGCTCAAAATTCCGCAAGGGCGGAAAAATCATATGCAACCGCTGTAGAATTGATTTTAGAATTAGAATATTAAAAATTTCAGGAGGTATTTTATGTCAACGTATATATTAACAGGAAAGTCGTATAAAGTGATATATTCGCCTGAAGATTTGACGCTGCGCGTTCAAATCGGTGATAAATCATGGGAATGGAACGATAAAATATTTATTAGATTTACCAATAACCCATACTGCGGTTTAGTAGCAGCCGAATGTAGTTCCGAAGAATTTAAGACCGGAGTTTCGGCCGGCGTAAAAGCCTTGTATAAAAATTTCCCCGGTTCTGATATAATCGTCCATACATCCGTTTCGATAAATAAAACCGACGACACATTGTCGTTTGAATTGTACACGGAAAACGAAGCGTTCGTCGAAACGGAAAAGATTTTCTGGCCCGGAGCGTTCAACTTCGATATCCCAAAAGATCAGGGTTATACGATACTTCCGCTCATGCAGGGCGTGTTGGTTCCGTCGCGCTTTGAAAAGGCGATCGTTCAATATAATGACGGAAAAATCTCCGACCGCGACGGTTATATGTGTTTCTACGGGCAGGTTGACAACGGCTACGGTTATTGCGCGATTTTTGATACGCCGTTCGACGCGGGATATCATTCCGAGCATACCGTCGGCGGCGAAACGCTGATCCGCCCGTACTGGCGCATTTCGCTCGGGAAAATTAATTACAAGCGGATAATGAAATACGCATTCATCGCGCACGGCGATTACAACGATTTGTGTAAAATTTACCGAAAGTATTTAATCGAAGCAGGAAAATTTGTTACGCTGAAAGAAAAAATCGCCCGCAATCCGAACGTCGCGAAACTCATCGGAACGCCTATCGTTCACGATGGAATAGCGATTCATATCAGCCCGGATTCAAACTATTATCACAAAGATGAACCCGAAAAGAATGACCATTACAACACGTTTGATTCGCGCGGCGAATTGTTGAAAAAGCTCAAGGAGAACGGCGTCGATCGCGCGTATCTGCATTACGACGGCTGGGGCGCGCACGGTTACGATAATTTGCACCCGGACGTGTTCCCTGTTAATGAAGCGGCGGGCGGCGCCGAAGGAATGAAACGGCTGTCCGAGACTGCTCGCGAATTAGGTTATATTTTCGGAATACACGATCAATACCGCGATTATTATTACGACGGTGAAAGTTTTTCGCTCGAGAACGGTACTCAAAACGCCGACGGCAGCTATCCGTTTTGTTCCATTTGGTACGGAGGAAAGCATACTTTCCTGTGCGCCGATTTGGCGCGCGATTATGTAAAGCGGAATTATACTACATTCAAGGAACTTGGAATCGTCATCGAAGGTTCGTATCTCGACGTGTTCGCGGTCGTGGAGCTTGACGAATGTTTCAACGAGAATCACCGCATGTCACGCGAACAATGCGCGCAGTACCGCAGAGATTGCTTGGAATATCTGACTTCACAGGGAATTATCGCGAGCAGCGAAGAAGTTACTGATACGATTTTGCCGGCGATAGCGTTGTGCCATCACGCTCCGTTTGCGATACGACATGTTGACGGCGTTGTGGAAGCGGCGGGAATATCGATTCCATTGTTCAATCTCGTGTATCACGAATGTGTTATCGTGCCGTGGTTCGGCGTAAACGGCGGGCTCGGCGGCTGGGGGATTGCCCATAACGATTCGGCGTTCCTGTGGGGATTATTATGCGGAGGAACGATTTATTACAGCGCGCATGAAAAGCCGGAAATTATCGAACGCGGCAAAGTTGCGTTGAAACTTCACGAAAAAGTAGCATTGTTGGAAATGGTGAGCCACGAATTTATCGACGGCAATTACCGCCATCAACGCGCTGTCTACGCCGACGGCAGCACGGTGGAAATCAATCTTGATACGCAGGAATTTAAAATTAATTAATAAGGAGATATAAAAATGACACGCAAAGAACGTTTATGGGCTGTACACAAAGGTGAGGATCCTGACCGTATACCGGTTAAATTATGGGCTTTAACGAAAAATCAAAAATTACTGCATCCCGATTATCAAAGAATTTACGACCTTGCGATAGAAAAAACAGATTTATTCGGAAGTACAGGGTTTCCTTTTAATATTTATCACGGCACAAAGACGGAAAATGTCTACAGCGGCCGTGTGGAAAAGCATAGTGATGATTGGAACGCGCACATTACCGTCATGCACACGCCGGGCGGCGATTTGCAAAGTACTTATTTATCGCCTACTAAAGCGTATGCGGGTTTAACGACGGAATATTTCATCAAAGATGCGGACGATTTAAAAAAGATATTAATGCTTGATTATGAACCTTACCCGATAACCGACTTATCACATTACGAAGATAAGCTTGCAGAAATGGGCGATACCGGTATCACGCATATAGGAATAACACATCCAGCGTATATGTTATATAATTTGATGGGTTCAGAATTGCTCGGTTATTTATTGTATGACGAACCTGAACTTATGTACGAAGTTGTATCAGTTTTCGGCAAGAGATTGAACGATCATATAAAAGATATTATCGACGCGGGAATCGGTAAATACGGTCCGTTTGTGTTTGCGTATGTAGGGCCGGAACTGTTCATTCCTCCGCTTGTTTCTTATGATATATTTGAAAAATACTGTTTTGATATCGACAAAAAAAATCACGATATAATCAAAAACGCGGGCGGTTATGTATGGGTACATTGCCATAATAAAGTAGGGAAGTTGATACCGCGTTTCGCAGATATGGGAGTTGACGTATTAAATCCGATCGAACCTCCTCCGGCGGGCGATTGCACGATAGAGGAAGCGGTTGAAGCCGCCGCCGGAAGAATAACACTTGAAGGAAATATCGAAATTGCAGATTTACTATACAAAGACAAAGATTACATATGCAATTTCCTTGATAATACTGTTAGAGTCGGGTCTGCTTATAAACGATTCATACTATGCCCCTCAACCGGATACATGGAATATTTGAATCCTACAGAAAAATTCATAGATAATTTAATTACATATGTAAATTACGGAGTTGAACTCGCGGAAAAATATGCGAAATAATAAGGGCGGTTTATAACCGCCCCTGCATTTGCAAATAATATGGATTCCCCATCGCCCGATACCCATTCGAATCCGTTATCTCCAACCGCACATATTTCCACGTGTTTTCGATCTCAAACTCAACATGCGTAATATCGTCATGAAACGACAACTTATGCGGACATTTCCAATACGAATTTTTCAGATAAACGGCTTTCACCGGGGAGAAATCCGCGTAGAAGATATTATCCTTAATGTGCATATCATGTATTTGCGGCGCGATACCGTTCTTACCGACGCACGAATAAAAGTCACCCTTTTCGAGCGCGGAGATAACATTCGCATGATTCAGCGCGGGTGCGTTAATCATCACGAATCCGCCGAAATAATGATTGTACGGTGTATCAAAAGAATTTTCTCTTTGACTGTCATCAGCCGCAATCGCCCAGAGTTTATGCCCGTTGCGCAGCATCATATCATAGTAAATGTCCGACCAGCCCGTGCGGTTTATAACTTCCACGACGTTGGTGTAAATCTCCATCGCGAAAATACCTTCAAGTCCCAAAGCCTCCCACGATTCGTGGAACGAAGCGACCGGATGGTTGTACATCACCAGATAATCCGCGTCAACGTATGATTTAATTACTTTATTTGCGTTTTCGAGACTGTACTCAATCTCAGGCGGCAATTCAACTTCTTTAACGTTCCGATGTTTCGGGAAACAATTGAAATGATATATTTTGCGCGTTGCCGGATCAATCATTCTTTTTTCTTCAAGCCCTGGAAGCGCTAAAAACTCATCGTCGTTAAACTCATCGTAATAATTAAGTTTACGATCCGTAAACGCGACAATATTATATCCGTGCGATTTGAACAACTCTTTATTTTGAATATGACAATGCAGATTCGCTTTATACCAACTCATAACTTCAGCAACTTAACCGCGTTTTCGTGCGAGATTTTCCTGAATATCGTTTCGTTGATTTTGCCCATGTTGCGCCATTCGCAAAGTTTCAAAAGCATTTGATTCTCCGTTGACGGTCCGAGAATATCCGTACCGAAATACATTCTGTCCTGAAATTCATCCATGAATTTAAACGTATACTCAGGGTCTCGAACCATCGCGTTATAAGCGGTACCGTCCGATAAATCACACCCCAAATTCGGATAGCGGCGCAGTAATTTCGACACGACGCCCTCTTCTTTAACGGGATGATCCGGACAATAACCGATTTGGTGACCTTTTATGGAGAAGAAATACGAACGTTCGGCGGGCGATTCAAGTTTTGCTATCTCCGACCAGAAAACCGGTCCGTGACCTAATATGATCAGATTCGGAAACGCTTGGAGCGTATGTTCAAGCTGCGGCAAACCCGGATCGTCATACAACCCGAAATCTCCGGTCAATTGGTCGGATCCGTCGTAAATGACAGGCAGTCCAACCGTTTCGGCGTGCATAAATAAATTCTGTATGAGTGGATTCATCAACGCCATGTTCGGCATGACTTCGCCTAATCCTTTACAACCTTGGTCTTTGTAATACTGCAAAACCATTTCAAGCGGAGCGTTGGGACTGTTCGTCAGCAGACGCGGGTCAATATTGCAAAACGGTATCAATCTTTCCGGATATTGCTCAGCCATATCTAAAATATCCTCGTTCGTTTGCGGAAAATAAATCTCCGGGCTTACTATCGGAAGGATAGCGCCCATGTCTATTCCCATTTTGTCATATGACGCAAGTAATTGTTCGGCGTTGCAAATCGACCAGCCGTACGGTGCTTTTCTGTAAGCGTGAGCGTGAATATCTATAAACATAATTATAACCTCAACAATCTTATCGCGTTTTGGTGCGAAATTTTATTAAATATTGTGTCGTTTATTTTCCCCATATTGTGCCATTCGTGTAATTGATCAATCAACGGCAGATTGTGCGTCGGGGAGAGAATATCAGTTCCGAAATAGATTCTGTCCTGAAACTCGTCCAAAAATTTAAACGTGTACTCAGGGTCGCGAACCATTGCGTTATATCCGTTGCCGTCGGACAAATCGCAGCCCAGATTCGGATAGCGTCGCATTAATATAGGTACAACGCCTTCTTCATTGATACGGTGTTTTGAACGGTTAGGGATTTGATGTCCTTTAACACTGAAAAAGGAAGCGCGTTCGCCGACTGTTTGCAGATTACCCAATTCCGACCAAAAGACAGGTCCGTGACCTAAAATCGTCAAATCAGGAAACGTCTGAAGCGTATGTTCAAGCTGCGGCAAACCGGAGTCGTCATACAACCCGAAATCGCCGGGATATTGAACGCAACCGTCAAAAATCACAGGCAATCCGACCGTTTCGGCGTGACGTAATAAATTCTGCACCAACGGATCCATCAATGCCATGTTCGGCATTACTTCGCCTAAACCTTTGCAGCCTTGATCTTTGTAATACCGCAAAACCTTATCGAGCGGCGCGTTTGGACTGTTCGTCAGCAGACGCGGGTCGATGTTGCAGAACGGAATGAGCCTGTCCGGGTATTGTGCGGCCATATCCAGAATATCCTCATTCGTCTGCGGGAAATATATTTCCGGGCTGACAATCGGAAGCACAGCACCCATATCTATTCCCATTTTGTCGTAAACTTCAATCAATTGTTCAGCGTTGCAGAACGACCAGCCGCACGGCGGTTTCCTGTAAGCGTGCGCGTGAATATCGATAAACATTTTACAACCCTAATAACTTTATCGCATTCTGATGTGAAATTTTATTGAAAACAGTGTCGCTGATCTTGCCCATATTGTGCCATTCTCTGAGTTGGTCGATCAGCGTTGAAGGCATGGTCGGCGAAACATAATCGGTACCGAAATAGATTCTGTCCTGGAATTCATCCAAAAACTTAAACGTATATTCCGGATCGCGGATCATCGCGTTGTGTGCGGTGAAATCGGATAAATCACACCCCAAATTCGGATAACGGCGCAACAGTTTCGGCACGACGCCTTCTTCTTTTATCGGATGATTCGGCACTCTTCCGGTTTGGTAGCCTTTAATACTGAAGAAATAAGCGCGCTCACCGGGGGTTTCCAGTTTAGCTATTTCCGACCAGAAAACAGGTCCGTGCCCTAAGATAAATAAATTCGGGAAAGATTGTAACGTATGTTCAAGCTGCGGCAATCCAGGATCGTCGTATAATCCGAAATTTCCTGTCTTCGTATCGGAACCGTCATAAATTACAGGCATACCGACCGTTTCGGCGTGTCTGAATAAATTTTGCACCAAAGGATTCATCAATTCCATATTCGGCATTACTTCGCCCAATCCTTTGCAGCCCTGGTCCTTATAATACTGCAAAACCTTATCGAGCGGGGCGTTCGGGCTGTTCGTCAGCAGACGCGGGTCGATGTTGCAGAACGGTACTAATCTGTCCGGATATTGCGCCGCCATATCCAATATATCTTCATTGGCTTGCGGGAAATAAATTTCAGGGCTCACGATAGGAAGCACAACCCCTATATCGATTCCTTTTTTATCATAAACTTCCAATAATTGTTCCGCAGTGCAGAACGGACATACAAACGGCGGTGTTTTCCTGTAGGCATGGGCATGGATATCAATAAACATAGTTTTTCCTCACTTATTATAAAATTTATCAATATTATATCATGAAATTAAAAATATGTAAATATTTTTAATAAAAATTATTTTTTTACTTGACAGATAATTATACATGTAGTATACTATAATTACTAATGTAACTCAAAATTATATAAAAAGGAGATGTAGATTACATGAAAGCAAGAAAAATCAAAATATCCGAAGCGGAATGGGAAATTATGAAAATATTATGGCATGGTAATTCCGAAAACGGATTCCCGTTGGGAGATATTGTTAAGGAATTGAGTTTAACCAAAAAATGGAGCTATACGACAATAAGGACATTGATCGTTCGGCTTATAGGCAAAGGCGCGGTAAAGGCAAATACTAATACAGGCGTATACAGATATACCGCGGCTATATCCAAAGACGAATGTGTACAAGATGAAATGCACTCGTTCATATCAAGAATTTTTGATGATTCACCCTCGCAGTTTGTCGCGACTTTGATAAACGATAAAGGGATCACCGAAGAAGAAAAAGATGAGATTTTAAAAATTATCAAGGAAAAATTATCATGAAGCATTTATTTAATGTTATAGCGATAGGGTGCGACCACGGCGGTTACGATTTAAAAAGGGAAATTATAAAATATTTAACATCAAACAATATTCAATATATTGACTTCGGGTCATATAATACGGAATCCGTGAACTATCCGGATTACGCTCATATGGTTTGCGAAGCCTTGCAAAACAATCAAGCCGACTGCGGCATATTGATATGCGGCACAGGTATAGGCATGAGTATGGCGGCAAACAAACATAAGGGAATCCGTGCTGCATGCTGTTCTGATACATTCAGCGCGCGTATGACGCGTATGCACAACGACGCCAATGTTCTCTGTATGGGCGGACGCGTAATCGGAACCGGGCTTGCTTTGGATATAACGGAATTATTTTTAAAAACTGAATTTGAAGGCGGGAGGCATGAAATCCGTGTGAAATTGATCGCGGATTTAGAAAATAAAAAATAATATGAAAACTGATATTGAAATCGCGCAGAGCGCAAACATGAAACCAATAAACGAAATTGCCCAGAAACTGGGCATTTTAGATGATGAATTGGAATTATACGGCAAGTATAAAGCGAAAATAACCGACGGTTTTATAAAACGAAATGAATATAAGCCTGACGGCAAATTGATTCTCGTTACGGCAATAAATCCTACGCCCGCCGGTGAAGGGAAGACTACAACAACGGTCGGTCTTGGACAGGCATTGGCGAAAATTGGCAAAAAATCGATAATCGCGTTGCGCGAACCGTCGCTTGGTCCTGTGTTCGGCATGAAAGGCGGAGCCGCCGGCGGCGGTTATTCGCAGGTGCTGCCGATGGAGGACATCAATCTGCATTTCACGGGCGATTTTCACGCGATAACATCGGCGAACAATTTGCTGTGCGCTATAATCGACAACCATTTGCAGCAGGGAAATGAGTTAGGCATCGACCAGCGGCGCATATTGTTCACACGTGTAATGGATATGAACGACCGCGCGCTGCGTAATATAATCGTAGGACTTGGGTCAAAAGTGGACGGTATACCGCGCGAGGATCACTTCATGATAACGGTAGCGAGCGAAGTCATGGCTATACTGTGCTTATCGTCGTCGATTGCAGATTTAAAAGAGCGTCTCGGAAATATTTTAGTCGCTTACAAAAACAACAACGATCCGGTATACTGCCGTGATTTGCAGGCGCACGGCGCGATGGCGGCTTTGCTGAAGGACGCGTTGAAGCCGAATTTAGTGCAGACGACGGAGAACACGCCCGCGTTGATTCACGGCGGACCGTTCGCGAACATCGCGCACGGGTGCAACTCCATCAAGGCAACAAAACTGGCGTTGAAGCTCGCGGATTACGCGGTGACGGAAGCGGGCTTCGGAGCCGATCTGGGCGCGGAAAAATTTTTCGATATAAAATGCCGCATGGCGGGTTTGAGACCGTCTGCGGTGGTTTTGGTCGCAACTTTGCGCGCGCTGAAATACAACGGCGGAGTAAGCAAAGAGAATCTGAAAGAAGAAAACCGCGACGCGTTGAAAAAGGGTACAGATAATTTAATGGCTCATATTGCGAATCTCAAAAAATTCGGCTTGCCTGTTGTCGTGGCTTTGAATCGTTTCGATAGTGATACAGACGCAGAGATTGATTTTATTCGCGGCGTTTGTTCAAGTTTGGACGTGGATATGGCGTTATCGGAAGTATTCGCGAAAGGCGGCGAGGGCGGCGTTGACCTCGCGCAGAAAGTCGTTGCGGTCTGTGAAAAAGAGAATAATTTCAAGTTTTTATATGACGCGGATTTGTCAATCACCGAAAAAATCGAAACAATCGCTACGCAAATCTATCGGGCATCCGGTGTGAAATACGACGCAACCGCTTTGGCATCGTTGAAGCAAATCGAATCGCTCAACGAAAAATACAAAAAATTTCCTGTTTGTATGGCTAAGACGCAATATTCGCTTTCTGACGACCCGTTGAAACTCGGATTGCCGACAGGTTATGATTTGAACGTGCGCGATATAAAATTATCGGCGGGCGCGGGATTTATCGTCGTGCTGACAGGTACAATAATGACTATGCCGGGATTGCCGAAACTGCCTGCGGCGTATAATATCGACGTTGATGACAATGGAAATATCACAGGATTGTTTTAATACAAAAAGCGTCGATGAAACCATCGAACTCGGTAAACAATTCGGCAGCGCGATTGCGGACGGCGAATTCATCGCTTTGTACGGCGATTTAGGCGCGGGTAAAACCGCGTTTGTGAAGGGAATCGCGGAAAGCATTCTCCCGAACGCGTATGTTCAAAGCCCGACGTATAAATTTTTAAACATTTATTCGGATAACAACAAGCGTATTTGTCATTTCGATATGTATCGGATTACAAACGAGGACGATTTGTATTCGATCGGCTTTTTCGATTTCGCGCCGCCGGATATTATTGTCGTTGAGTGGAGCGAGAACATCGAATACGCTTTGCCGGAAACGTATTATAAAGTGACGATTGAAAAAGTCGACATTGATGAAAGACTGATAACGATAGAAAGGATTTCCGCATGATAATACTGGCGTTAGATTCGACTGCCGTCACGGCTTCTGCGGCGCTGACCGACGACAGAAAGCTGATCGGATTGTACACTTTGAACACCAAATTGACGCACAGTGAAACAATGCTCCCGATGCTCGAAAATCTGTTGCTGAACGCGAAAATGAATATCGGCGATGTGGATTTGTTCGCGTGTTCATCGGGACCGGGATCGTTTACAGGCGTGCGTATCGGTATTTCAATTGTGAAAGGTTTGGCGTTCGCTAAGAATAAACCCTGCGTCGG
>Ga0123353_10006328_pt1 | contig 15747 bp, 13 predicted proteins | sample TergutLab28metaG_3_FD_92763 | JGI IMG/M metagenome (GOLD analysis project Ga0123353, IMG submission 92763) | Labiotermes labralis P3 segment gut microbial communities from Petit-Saut dam, French Guiana - Lab288 P3 | ecosystem: Host-associated > Arthropoda: Insects > Digestive system > Gut ... | reverse complement strand
GCGGTAAACAAATTACAAGCGGATCTGCACTATAACGTGAACCGCCAGATTGCCCTTGAGGCTCTTTTCCTCAGCCTTGGGCGTTAACCCGGAATTTCCTTATGCACGCGCCGCCTTTATACGCTCAGGCGTAATAGGCATTCGAAATACGCGCGCTCCGGTAAGATCGAAAAGGGCGTTTGCCACCGCTCCGCCGACCGGGCAGATTGCCGGTTCGCCGCCTCCCTTGGGGTCGAGCTCATCGTTTTTAACCAGGAACGCCTCTATTTTAGGCAGCCAGGAAAAACGCGGTATTCTGTAGTTATGGAAGTTTGTAGTCAGGATTCTCCCGCCCCTGAACTGGATCTCTTCGGCGAGCGTATAGCCAAGGGCCATCATGATGCACCCTTCCATCTGCATCACGGCGCCTTCGGGATTAACGACTATGCCCATGTCCTGTGCTGCGACAATCCGTTTGACGACTATACCGCCCTGGGCGTTAAGTTCAATCTCGGCGATTTCAGCCACAAAGCTGTCGGCGTCCAGGCCGACGGCCATGCCGATGCCGCGGCCGCTCGGACCGGGCGCAGGTTTGTAACCGAAACGTTCCGCCGCGGCTTCAAGCACCGAGCGCACGCGTTTGTCGGATGTGTTTTTTAGCCGGAATTCAAGCGGATCCATCTTGATTTTCGCGGCCATGATGTCAATCTGTGACTCGCGCGCGAAAACGTTGATATTGGCGCCCGGCGCGCGCCAGGGGCCGGTCTGGAAGGGATGTGCGCTCGGGCCGAACGACATGTAGCTGCCGTAAGTGCGCTGTGCCTTGTGCGGAGGATCGTAAAACATCTCGGCGCTCCGATCGCCGGCGTAATAAATGTCGTTGGACCAGAAAGACATTCTGCCGTTCGCGTCCAGGCCCGATTTGATTTTGACTATGGCGGCGGGACGGAAAGAGTTGTAAAAAAATTCCTCCTCGCGCGTATAGGTTACTAGAACCGGCTTGCCCGTGATTCTGGCAAGGCGCGCCGCTTCGGCTGACTCGTTCCCTGAGTTTTTGCCGCCGAACCCGCCGCCGACATACGTCGGAAGGAAGCGAATGTTTTCCGAAGGTATTTTCAGAGCGGATACAACCTGTCCCTGGATTAAAAACGGCGCCTGCGTCGCGACGTGAAGATTTATTCTATCGCCTTCGAGCCAGGCCAGCGCCGTATGAGTCTCAATCGGCGCGTGCGCTCCGTAGCCGTTAAGCCAGGTATGTTCGAAAATTTCTGCGGACGCCTTTTCGCCCGCGGCTGCATCGCCGGCGTTTTCCCGCGCCGGCGACTGGGGCTTGGGCGCTTTCGGAAGAAGATCGTCGAAGATGCTGTTTTCATCTACGGTTCCCTCGGGAACATCGTATTCCGCCTTTATTGCCGCCCGGGCGGTTTCGGCGGTTTCAATGTCCTTATGCAGTACGGCAATCATGTCGGGTTCTTTGACCACGACAACGCCCGCCATTTTCTCGGCTGCGGACGTGTCGGCACTCTTCAGCGTCGCACCGTGGGCCGGCGGCCGCAGTATTTTGGCGTAAAGCATTTCGGGAAAGCGATAATCACCGGCGAATTTCGCCTCTCCGGTTACCTTGGCGCGGGTGTCGAAGCGCGCGGGAGATTTGCCCATTATGGTAAATTCCGACGGCCTGCGTATAACGGCTTTGCCTTTAAGCGTGCGGGTGATTCTCTGCCCGGCGGTCAACTGGGCGAAAGTGACATTTTTATTTTTATCCGAAGACGTAAATACGGCGCCGTTTTCCATGGAAAGCTGATTTACCGTAACACCCAGTTTTTCAGCCGCCATTTCGATCAGTATCGTTCTAGCTTCTGATGCGGCAGCGCGAAGAGCCGCGCCGTAAACCATTATTGACATTGAACCGAAAGTTCCCATATCGTAAGGACAAAGAACCGTATCGCCCATAACCATCGTAATCGCTTCCAGGCCGACTCCGAGTTCTTCGGCGGCTATTTGCGCCAAAGCCGTGGTGTTTCCCTGTCCGAGTTCCACCTTGCCGGAAAAGATGGTAACCTTGCCGTCTTCACCGATGCGGATATATGAATTAAGGTCGGGCGGCGGCCCGCCGAAACCTCCGAAGCCGCCGGCGGGCTTTGCTCCGGCAGGTTTTCCTTTGGGCTCCTGCGCAAAGGCGCCTGCAGAGAAAAGGATGGTGACGCCGCCGCCGAGCGACTGTAAAAAACCGCGACGCGACAGGGCGGAAGAAGAGGGAGTTTCAGAAATGTTGTTTTTCATATGGCCTATCCTTTCTGTCCCGCGACGCTCTCGATCGCTCCGACGATGCGCTGATGCGCACCGCAGCGGCAAAGATTGTTTTCCATGCCTGAAATAATCTGTTCGCGTGTAATTTTCGGATTTTTCCGGAGAAGAACGTAAGCGCTCAAAATCATGCCGGGAGAACAAAACCCGCACTGTACCGCGCCGTGATCGACGAAAGCCTGTTGTATCGGATGCAGTTTGTTTCCATCTGCAAGACCTTCGATTGTAAGCACGTCTTTACCTTTAACATCGCTTACCGACATAAGACAGGAACGGACGGCTTCATTGTCCACAACGACGACACACGCGCCGCAAAGCCCCATTCCGCAGCCATACTTGGTTCCCGTAAGACCGAAATCGTCGCGCAGCACCCACAGGAGCTTGCGCCCGCCTTCCGTATTCAGCGTAACGTCCTTGCCGTTAAGCTTAAAATTGATTGTTTCCGCCATAAATCACTTTCCTTGATTACTCTATTTCAAATTAACTTCGGTATTCGGGGCAAATTATACCAGAAGTTTAAAACTAAACAGGGATGCCCGATTCGCACGGTGTTCCGGTCTGGCAGAATCCACAGCCGTAGCCGTCAAGACCATAGTGCTCTTTTGCGTACTGCGTGGTTACGCCAAGCTGTTTGTTGCAGGCCATTTTGTCGTGCCCCGCGTTTGTTATGGCTTTTCCCGCACAGCGCGCGATGCACGCGCCGCAGGCGCCTTTTGCAAAGTGGAGGCAATATGCGTGATGGTCGGTGTATGGACGCGGAGTCGGCGCAGCCGGCATCTTTGCGACGATTGCGCCGCAGCGCATTGCTTTTCCTTTTGGAGTGATTAATGCATCGCAAAGACCGAAGGTTCCAAGCCCGGCGGCATAAGCCGCGTGCCGCTCGGACCAGGTGGACGCAAAAACGTATTTTTCAGACTGCATCATCCTGTATTCCTTGACGAGCACCGGCGCCACAGCCGGGTAGCCTGATTTTGTGAGCATGTCCGCGGCATAACGGCGCAGTTCTTCGTTAAACAGCTCGCCGTACATCCGTGCGCGCACCCAGGGTTCGGCGGGATTCTGCGTCTCTTTACGCAGAGAGGCTCTGACTATTTCCCGCGCGGGCAGAATCCATACGATGACCGTCAGTTCCTCCGGCTTTGCAGGCGCGTCGGGAAACGTCATATTGAAGATTTCCGCCGGCGTCCAGTGAAACGGACCGACCTTGTCTTTGTATTCATTAAAAAGCGCGTCGCCGCCCGATGCGAAGCCGACCAGTGGCTCATCCCAGGCTTTTTCGGCGGCCCAGATTTTTTCGTCGGCCGTTTTCATAAGCGAATTACGCGGAGATGTTGCGGTGTATTCCTTTATTACTCCGGTAATCCAATCGGATGGAGGGCCGTTTTTAGGGGTTTGCGCGAAAACCGGCGTAATCCTGCCCGCGGCGCCGGCAATTCCCGCAAGGGCTGCGCCGCACACGGAAGTTTTGAGAAAATGTCTCCTGTCGAGCTCTTCTTTCATAAGGCTGTTCCTCAAATCATGTTTTTTATCGCTTCGGCCGTGCGCCATTTACCGGCCCATTTAAGAGCGCCTGCTAATTTCAGGCGATCAACCAGGTACGATGGATATACTTTGGGATTCGTAAGCGCGGGATGCGCGCGCAGCAGGTATTCGATTTCTGGCATGGCGCGTTCCTCGAAGCAGTATTCCAAAACCATTCGATAAACATCAACATAACCGGGTTCTTCTTCGAAAAGCCACTTCAACCGTTCCGCAGGGTCATTGACCTCGGCGGCATCCGGTTCCACGTTTTCCGGAGCGGCGTCACGTGTCGTCGCGGGTTCCTCAAAAATATTGTCAGTTGTGTAATCGGGACATGTTTTTTTTCGGCGCGCGATCATCTTCCGGCGTCCGAATGCCTAAACTCCTGCGGAATAAATCTCTTCGTGAGATTGGCATTTCCTGAATGGTTTACCGCGTCATTTCAATACGGCCGTCTAATTTTCCGCCGCTTACCATTACTATTCGTTTTGTCACTATAGTGCCGGTTACATATCCCTGTTCGCGAATCTCAACAACGTCATCCGCCCGAAGCGTCCCCTTCATTTTTCCGACGACTATTATTTTACCGGCCGATATCTCTCCATCAATCGACGCGGTGGCGCTCAAAATCACCTCCTCGGCGCGGACTGTGCCTGTAACGCTTCCGTCCAGGCGTAAAATTCCGCTGGAATATAAATCACCTTTCAGTTCGGATGAATCGCCAAGAAAGGATTTCAGTTTTTCCATATCGGTGATTTGCTATGTACCTTCTCCGGCAAGATAGGGCGCCGGGTTTACTGTTTTGCCGTCTTTCAGGACTTCGTAGTGAACGTGCGGCCCAGTGGTACGGCCGGTCGCTCCGACGGCGCCGATAAGGTCGCCGCGGCGGACCTGCTGTCCAACCTTGACGGCATTACTTCTATTGTGCGCATAGATTGTGGAAAATCCGAGTCCGTGTTCCAGCACGACCACATACCCGCTATCCGTGGTCCAGCCTGAGTGACTGACAATGCCGTCGGCGGTAGCATGAATCGGCGTCCCCTGATTGCACGCCAAATCTACGCCGGTATGCAATTTCCTTTTACCATCCAGTGGATCCGACCGCATCCCGTAACCCGAAGTATTTCTGCAGCCGGTAACGGGGTATCCTTTCGGCGTCGATACATACACGTCTTTCTGCATTTGCAGGTATTCCTTAATCCCCTCGACTTCCTGCCGCTGTTTTTGCAATTCTGCGATGAGGTCTGGAAGATCAAGAGAACCGGCAAAATTCATGTCGACGGCTTCTTCCAGAACTTCTTCTTTGGATCCGAGCGAAAAAAGCTGGCTGAAATCGTTGCCGGCCAGTTTCAACGTCTCGACCGTACTGTTCCATTCCGTAAATACATCAGAGTATTCTTTAACCGTCTCGGCCATCTTCAGATTCTGCGCGCGATAGCTGATGCCTTTCACGGTCATATTGACCAGGTAGCCGGTGCCGACAATGGCCATTAGAAGTGTGCAGATAAGTAATACCACCGGGACTTTAAGATTCAGCGTACGGACATGATCATGCGGAATCACCATAACGGTGACCGACGCAAATGCTTTTTTAAAAAACCGACGCGTCTTTCTTATGGCGGAGCCTGAAATTTTGACATTTTCCGTCATTGTCGTTATTTCCTAAAATTTATTTACTAAATATTTTCTGTATGCGATCAATCGCCTCTTCAACCTTTTCGTGTCGGTTGAAAGCGCTGATCCTGATATAACCCGCGCCGCATGAGCCAAAGCCGCTCCCCGGCGTCGTAACTACGGCGGCGTCGTTCAGAAGGCGGTCAAAGAACGCCCATGAATCGTCATTCACCTGAACCCATACATACGGTGAATTATCGCCGCCGACACAATAAAAACCAAGTTTTGTAATCACTTCGCGGATTTTCCGCGCGTTATTCAGATAATAGTCGGTCAGATTGCGCACCTGCCGCTTCCCTTCCTCCGTATATGTCGCCGCGGCGGCGCGCTGCACCGGATAGGAAACGCCGTTAAACTTCGTTGTGTGCCGCCGATTCCAGAGCGCGTGCAGCGGCTGCGGATTTCCCGCTTCGTCGTATACCATGCATGTTTTGGGAATCACCGTGAACGCGCAACGTGTTCCGGTAAAGCCCGCCGTCTTTGAAAAACTCCGGAACTCAACCGCCACTTCGCGCGCCCCATCGATTTCATAAATGGAGTGCGGAATTTCCGGGTCGCGTATGAACGCTTCATATGCGGCATCATACAGAATCAGCGCCCTGTGTTCACGCGCCCAGGCGACCCATTCCGTCAGTTGCTCGCGCGTCGCCGTAGCGCCTGTGGGATTGTTCGGAAAGCAAAGATAAATAACGTCTACAGGGCGTTCGGGAAGCGCGGGAACATAGTTGTTTTCCCTGACGGACTGCAAATATACCAGGCCTTCGTAACATCCGTTTACAAACGCGCCCGTTCTTCCCGCCATGACGTTGGTATCGACATAAACGGGGTAGACGGGATCCGGAACGGCTATTACCGCGTCGGCGGCAAACAGTTCCTGAAAATTGCCCGTGTCGCATTTGGCGCCGTCGCTTACGAATATTTCATTGAGCGAGATGTCTGCGCCGACGGCGCGGTAATCGTTCGCGGCAATCGCCTCGCGCAAAAAATCGTACCCCTGTTCAGGCCCGTAGCCACGGAAGCTTGTCTCCGCGGCCATCTCGTCTACCGCCGCGTGAAAGGCTTCGATACAGGCGGGCGGCAACGGTTGGGTTACATCGCCTACGCCGAGACGTATTATGTTTTTGTCGGGATTCGCTTCCTGAAATTTTGCAATTCGGCGCGAGATGTCCGAAAAAAGATACGACGATTGTAATTTACTATAGTGCGGATTTACCCGAACCATCTTACCGTCCTCATTTTGTTAAACACCAGCCCGGATATTTCATAGGGTTTCTACCGCGGCGACGCAACCAGGCATGTCTACAGCGTTGCGTTTGTTTGGGCTCCTCGACATATTGTCTAATATGCCTGCGTCGCCCAAACTGCGCGCGCCTTGTATTCACGCCCGTTTGCGCCGCCTCGTGACGAAACCCCATGAAATATCCGGGCTGGTCATTCCCATTCCCATTACCAATTAATGGGAAACGCTGATTGTAAACGACTTCGCCTTCCGGAGTCAATCATTTCTGTATCACGGGGATCGTAATAAATGAATCATGCCCTCCCCCCGTATGTATCGTGTGATTGCCTTCGTTACGCGTCAGGAGGCGCGGCGTCGGAAATTCAAAGAGCTGAAGCTCCTTTGCCGATATGACCAAAACCAGGTGCTCACCCTTACGGATAGTCGTGCCTGTCGGCCAGAACACCGTTTCGATTTCCACTATCTGACCCGGCTCAATCAGTTCCTCCGTTTTATGCTCGTGCTGCCAGTCAAAGAGATCGCGGCATATCACCTTGCGGTGCGACACGCGCAGACGCGCTTCGGCGCCCATGAAATCCACGCCGAGCATGAGCGGGAAGTTTTCAACATCAAGAGAATCGGTCTTGTACGCATACATGAACAAATCCATGTCGTTTCCCTTGTCGGTACCGACAAAAAGGCGCGCCGAGCAGTATCCGCAGATATCCGTATCTTCATCGAACCTGATTTTGAACCGTATGCTGCCGTCCTTATTCTTACCGACCGCGTACGTCGCCTTCGCTTCAGCCGAGGGTTTGTCGTAAGACAGGCTTAGGTTCTCGCCGTCCAGGTAGAGTTTTCTGTAGTCCGTCCCCGGGATTGGAAAATCCGCCTCCTCGCGATCTACGATATCCGGCCCAAAAGCGTCGAGCAGTGAAACGCGCGCTTTCGCCGTACGCTCAGGCCAGCCGTTGTTTTCGCCTTTAAGGAAATAGTCGAAAAAGTCCCGCAGATCGTCGCGGTACCTGGGCGTCTGTTGATCGGGCCATTCCTGCGTGTTGTGGATGCGCAGCCATTTGTCCTTTGAAGCGATGCGTCCCCACGCGCGCAGCGTGCCGTATGGATGAACGCAACTGCTGTAGCTTGCGGCGAAATACGCCGGTATTTCAATATCAGTAAATTTCGCGCGTTTCTCCCTCTCCCAGTAGTCGTTTATAAACGGATATTTTTCGAGCATCAGCGGTATGCTTTCGATCCCGTTCGGGAGACGCAGGGTTTTATTTACCGCGTTTAAAAACTCGGCGCCCGGTATTCCGCCCCTGCAAACGACGTCGCGATAGATATCCGAATAGCCTTCCCACGGCGCAATTGCGGCGAGATGCGGCGGTTTCAGGTCGGCGGCGAAATACTGGCAGATGCCGAGCCAGGAATTACCGGCCATAGCAACCTTGCCATTGCTCCATTTCTGAGAACCGAGCCATTCGATGCAATCGTATATATCCAGGCCTTCCTGGTGACCGAGGTACGGCATCGCGCCTTCGGAATGCGTGCCGCCGCGGGAATCCGCAACTGCGACGGCATAGCCGAAATTCACCCAGTAATCGGGTTCCGGTCCCTCAAATGTATCGAAACCGCAGCTTTGATCTTTGTCCATCCACGCGCGGTTGGCGTACAGGTCGTAGTTGTTCGGCGGGTCTACTTTTCCGTACGGCGTCCATGCGAGGACTACCGGCGGCTTTGCGTTTTCGTCCACGGGCCGGAAGATATCCACGTAGATCGTAACGCCGTCGCGCATTTTCACCGGCTGGTCGCGCATTACAAGCATATCGACAGCCGTCGGCCTGTAGCCTTCCGCCTTTACCGTTCCCTTCGGCACGATGTAAGTTTCCGTCCTGAACGGCGGATACGCCAGTTTCGGCTGATACGTCCCCGTATCCATTTCCTCGACGCCGTCCGTGTAAATTACTTCGTCGAAGTAATCGTATTTTCGTATCGTGATTTCCTTGCCCATCCTGTTCTCTCCGGGTTAGGGTTTCATTTGCACGCCCGTTTCATTTGTACGCCATATCATTCAAAACGTTACCAATTTACGAAATTTCACGGTAAAATCAACATTTGAATGACTGATGGCTGCCGAAAAGGAACGATTATCATGTCTTCTCATATTAAAGATGCTCGCCTGGTGAAAACACGGTGTTATATCGAAGGCCGCTGGCAGGATGCCGAAAACGGCTCGGTAATTGCCGTACACAATCCGGCGACCGGCGCTCTTATCTGCCATGTGCCTGACATGGGCGAGGCGGAAACGATACGCGCGGTCGAAGCGGCGCACCGGGCGATGCAATCATGGCGGCAGACGCCGGCGAAAACGCGGGCGGCGCTGCTGCGCCGCTGGTTCGACCTCATCATGGCAAACCAGGAAGATTTAGGCATACTGCTCACGCTGGAGCAGGGAAAACCGCTTGCCGAAGCAAAAGGCGAGATTGCCTACGGCGCTTCCTACATCGAATGGTTCGCCGAAGAGGCCAAACGGATTTACGGCGATACGATTCCTTCGCTTAACGCCGATCAGCGCATTCTTGTATTCAAGGAACCGGTGGGAGTATGCGCGGCAATCACGCCGTGGAACTTTCCAAACGCGATGATAACCCGAAAGGCGGCGCCGGCGCTCGCCGCCGGTTGTGCGATTATCTTGCGCCCGGCAAGCTTGACGCCGCTGTCGGCGCTGGCTCTGGCGGAACTTGCTGAACGCGCCGGTTTGCCCGGCGGACTCTTCTCGGTGATTACAGGCAAATCCGCGCCTATCGGCAAGGTATTGACCGGGCATGATCTTGTTAAAAAACTGTCGTTTACCGGCTCGACGGAAATCGGCCGTCAACTGATGGCGCAGTGTGCGGCAACGGTAAAGAAAACATCAATGGAACTGGGCGGCAACGCGCCGTTCATAGTTTTCGGCGATGCCGATATCGAAGCCGCCGTCGAGGGCGCGATGGTATCGAAATTCCGCAATTCGGGACAAACCTGTGTTTGCGCCAACCGCCTGTACGTGCAGGATAGTATTTACGATATGTTTCTCGACAGGTTCGCCAAAGCCGTTGCAAAGCTCAAAGTCGGCGACGGTCTTTCAGACGGCGTCAACCAGGGACCGATGATCGACGAAGCCGCCGTCGCCGGGGTTGAGGAGCATATCGCCGACGCGCTGCGCCTGGGAGGCAGCCTTGTATGCGGCGGCAAACGCCATGCGCTCGGCGGGACTTTTTTCGAGCCGACCATAGTCCGCGACGCAAACGCGGTCATGCGAGTTGCAAAAGAAGAAACCTTCGGCCCGCTGGCGCCGGTATTTCGCTTTGACACTGAAGCTGAAGCGATTGCAATGGCCAACGATACCGAGTTCGGGCTGGCAAGCTATTTCTATGCCCGCGATGTCGGTCGTATTTTCCGTGTTGCCGAAGCTCTGGAATACGGCATGGTGGCGATCAATACGGGCTTGCTGTCGAACGAGGCGGCGCCTTTCGGCGGCGTTAAGCAGTCGGGACTCGGGCGCGAAGGATCGAAATACGGCATCATGGATTATTTGCAGATCAAATACCTGTGTATTGCCGGAGTGGGGAAGTGATCAGAGGTTCCCTAGCCCGGATATTTCATGGAGTTTCTACTGCGCGCGCCTTGTATCCACGCCCTCTTGCACGCCCTCACGAATGATTTCAAGGATATTATCGCCGTACTGGTCGAGTTTTTTCAGGCCGATGCCGGAAATGCCGAGCAGGGCTTCCGGCGTCACAGGACGCTTGCGCGCCAGATCGCGCAGTGTAACGTCGCCGAAAACGACATATGCGGGAACATTATTCTGCTTTGCCAGTTCAAGACGCATTTTCCGCAAACGCTCGAAAAGCTTTCGGTCGACGCCCGCCCATGAATCGTCCTCAATGGCGGGTTTTTTCGGCGGCGCCTTTTTCTTTCGCGATTCCAGGAGCAGCGGCGTTTCCTCGCCACGGAGCACCCGCGCGCCTTTAGCAGTCAGCTTCAGCACGCCGTATTCTCCGACGCGAACAAGACATTCCTGTTCGGCTAACTGCTCAATCCAGTCACGTACGACAGGCCGCGTGGCGTCTTTCAGGATGCCGTAAGTGCTCAGTTGATCGTGCCGGTTGGCGATAATGCGATCTTCGCGCGAGCCGACAAGCACTCCCGCTGTATAATCCGCACCGAAGCGCTCCTTCTGCCGTGCGACGCCCGACAGAATTTTCTGGGCGATAATCAGCGCACCATCGACGCCTTCCACCTCTCCAAGACAGATGTCGCAGGCGCGGCAGGTATCCGCTGAAAATCCCTGCCCGAAGTACTCAAGTAACGCGCGATGCCGGCAGGCGACGCTGGAGCAATAGCCGTATATGCGCCCCAGCTTGACAAGTCCGGTTTCTTTCGTATTCGGCTCGGATTCTTCCATGATATTGTGCCAGATACGGTAATCAAGTCCGGAGTAGAGCAGAACGCATTCAGCTTCAAGCCCGTCTCGGCCGGCGCGCCCGCTTTCCTGCTGATAATGCTCGAGAGATTTCGGCATTGCGGCGTGAATCACGTAGCGGACGTTGGATTTATCGATTCCCATTCCAAACGCCACGGTAGCGACGATCACATCAATTTCTTCATTGATGAAAGCGTCCTGGCTTTTCTTTCGGTCGGCGTCCGTCATTCCGGCGTGATACTGCGCAGCGCGATAACCGTTTCGCGCAAGCGTCGCGGTCATTTCGTCGACGTCGGAACGTCTTATACAATAAATGATGCCTGATTCGCCAGAATGCCGGTCAATTATCTCGCGTATCTGGCCGGTCGAGTTGGAACGCCGACGCACGCGATAAATGAGATTCGGGCGGTCGAAGTCGCCGACCAAAACTTCTGGATTGTCAAGACCGAGCTGCGCGGCGATATCGCTCCGCACCTCGGCGGTCGCCGTGGCGGTATACGCGCCGATGGGAACGCCGGGAAAGATTTCACGCAAAACACGCAGGCGGCGGTATTCCGGCCGGAAATCGTGGCCCCACATGCTGACGCAGTGCGCCTCGTCAATGGCGATGGCCGATATGCCGCAACTTTTCAGGAAATCCGGGAATCCTTCAAGCATCAGCCGTTCCGGCGATACGTAAAGAAGTTTTAACCCGCCGTCACGCAGACGTTGAAAAACCACGGCCTTATCCTGCGCGGACAGTGAGCTGTCAAGCCGGCCGGCTGTGACGCCGCATTCCGCAAGCGCGTCCAGTTGATCTTTCATCAGGGAAATGAGGGGAGAAACGACAAGCGTCGGCTGCGGCAGCGCAATTGCAGGCGCCTGAAAGCATAGCGATTTTCCGCCGCCTGTGGGAAGAACGACGATGGAATCGCGCCCGTTAAGAACGCATTCCATCGCTTCTTTCTGAAGAGGCCGGAAGCCGGAATAGCCCCAATATTTTTTTAGGATTTCTTCAATTTCCAACTGTTTACCATGTGCGGCGCCCTACTCCGGTGCGTTTTGTTCCCCGGGTGGACGCCGCCGTCGCGGCGCTTACCCGGGGATACCAAACGCGACTCCGGGGCGCTTTATTCCTGTTATTTCAAAACTTTTTCCCCGATGCGGAAGACTATTCCGAAAGAAAAATTAAAATTATTCATCCGCTGTTCAATTTGGCGCGTCATGTAATAGTCAGCCTGAATGACGCGAACGGCGATCTTTTCGTGAACGTTTATGTCCAGGCCTCCGCCGATAGAGACGCCGGGGCCGAATTTGTCGCCCGTCGCGTTATGCTCTATTCCGGAAACCGAATAATCACAATGCAGCCGCCAGTAATCCAGACCTGCCAGAGCGTGAACAAACACCGTAGCCCGTTCGTTCAGCAAATTCCTGTACGTGAACCTGGGTCCCGCCAGCACGGATACGTTTTTCAGTCCGATGACAAACGGCGCCTGTACCTGCACCGGTATCCCAGGCATCGCCGGCAATTCAAATTCAAAGTCATAAGACCCTTTTATCACGTCTCCCTTGTAATATTTACCCTCCGTTACGATGCTGAAATATTCGTTCAGATTATAAGCTACCGATCCGGCCATGCCGCTTTTCAGGAAAAAAGACGTATCGTTGTTATTCCATGTGCCGTTCCAGCCGAAAACTTTATCCTGGAAAGTCCTTACATCGTTGTTTGACACGCCTATTTTCTGCATGGAAAACCCTGCGAAAATTTCAACTTCCGGAATTTCCTCATGCGCCGCCGCCGGTATGGCTGTAAGCACTGCAAGCGTTAAAACAAAAAGCATTTTTTTCATAATGTCTTCTTTCATTTTTTAAAATTTAACCCTTTCCGCTTTAAATTACCATTCCGCTGCAAATCAACGCGCCTTTCGGGATGACTATGATTCCGTCGCGGATGAAGTGGTTATCATCGTCTTTTTCCCGCAAGTTCTGAGCGTTGATGATTGATACATTATCCCCGATGCGGACGTTTTTGTCGACAATGGCGTTTATAATAGTGCAGTTGCCGCCGATGCCGATGTTCGGCCTGCCGAGCGAAGCGTTTTGCTCCATCTGCTCCACGGTTTCAAAATAATCGGCGCCCATAAGCATGGAATGCTGAATGGTTGTGCCGCTTCCGATGCGCGTGCGCACGCCGATAATGGAATGCTTAATGTCCGCCCCGTTGATGACGCTCCCTTCGGCTATGATTGCTTGATGAAGAGTGCAGTTGTTCAGCTTTGAAGAGGGAAGATTGCGCCGATGCGTGTAAACAGGCCCCTGCGCGTTGTAAAAATCGAATTCCGGCACAGCCTTCGTCAGCGCAAGGTTGGCTTCGTAAAAAGAGCGGATGGTTCCGATATCCTCCCAGTACCCTTCAAACAGCCAGGCAAAAACCCTGCGTCGCCCGACCGCCCGGGGAATAACCTCTTTGCCGAAGTCCGCCGCGTTCGTTTCCATCAACACATCGACCAGGAGATCTTTCCGAAATACATAAATCCCCATGCTTCCCAGAAAATTTCGCCCGTCGTTCCGATTTAAGGAATTCCATCCGGCCAGTTCTTCCGGTTTCGGCTTTTCGATGAACGCGGACACGCGTCCGTTGCTTTCCAGTTTCATAATGCCCATTCGCGTGGCGGTATGCTCGTCGACCGAAATGGCGGCAACGGTAATGTCGGCGGAATTTTGCTCGTGAACGCCGATAATATGCCGTAAATCCATTTGATACAACTGATCCCCCGAAAGAATTACGATATATTTCGCGTCTTCATACGGCACAATGTGTTTGACGTTCTGCCGCACCGCGTCGGCGGTTCCCTGAAACCAGTTCGCGTTGTCGGGCGTCTGTTCGGCGGCCAGAATATCAACAAAACCGCCTCCGAACATATCGAACTTGTATGTTTGCATTATGTGCTTGTTCAGCGACGCCGAATTGAACTGCGTCAGGACGAAAACGCGGTTAATGCCGGAATTGAGACAGTTGCTTATGGGAATATCGATCAGCCGGTATTTCCCTCCGAGGGGAACCGCCGGCTTGCTGCGCAGTTTAGTAAGCGGATACAGGCGCTGGCCCTGCCCACCTCCCAGAATTACTCCAATGACATCCTGCATACACCCTCTTTTTTCAATGTTATACTCCCGACCGGGATAAAATGAAGAATGACTTGCGAGGATTTTTAGCGCAAGGCAAGGAAGCAGGTTCCACGCATAGAAAGCGCTATGTGTGGGTTCTGCTGACGCGACATTGCGTCAAAAAGACCGCAAGGCAGCTTCATTTTATGCCGCACGGGAGCCGCCACCCGGCGGCGACCTTTCGAGAACCATCATGCCAGTAACTCGCTTTTGAGTTACTGGCAAGTATATGATATACGCATCAGTTTATCCACATGCTGGATTTCGTCCAGGAAAATATATACCCGCGAAATGGAGATGCCGGGACTTGCTGAATTTTGATACCCCCGAATTTACGTCGCTTGCGTCAACTGCCAACACGCGGGTATAACAGGGCGTACGTCATAAAAGCCGACTGACAACCGTTGCGATTCGTTGTATTATTTATAGTTTGGCAGGAGAAAACGGCATATGACACGAGTGGAAAAAGCGGTTGTTATGGCGCGCGGGCTTGGGACGCGGATGCGCAAACCGGATGAATCCGCCGCCCTGAATGAAAGTCAGAACGCGGCAGCCGATTCCGGCGTCAAAGCGATGATTCCCGTCGGCGGCGGCCGCCCGTTTCTGGATTATATTTTGAGCGCGCTGGCCGATGCCGGTTATACCTGCGCGTGTCTGATAATCGGACCCGAACATGAAAACGTGCGGGAATATTTCCGCGTCCAGTCGCCTCCGCGAAGAATCAGCGTTGAATTTGCGGTGCAGGAAAAGCCTCTCGGAACCGCAGACGCCGTAGCCGCGGCCCGACAATTTGCGGAAAACGACAGATTCCTTTTACTGAATTCCGATAATTATTATCCGCACGGCGCGCTTGATGCTCTTGCCGGTCTTGCCGGTGCGGGCGTGGCCCTTTTTGATCGCGACAGGATGGTTACAGACAGCAATATTCCGGAGGACCGCATCCGAAAATTCTCGGTTGCAGAAATCGACAGGGACGGCTGCCTTCGGCGCATCCATGAAAAACCTTCCGACGAGATCCTGCGCGTGATGGGTGATCCGCTCTGGATTAACATGAATTGCTGGCTTTTTTCTCCCGCAATCTTTGAGGCGTGCAGCCGCATAGATTTATCCGAGCGCGGAGAACTGGAGCTTACCGCCGCTGTTCAATACGCGATAGACATACTCGGCGAGCGGTTTACGGCGCTTAAATTCCGGGACGCCGTGCTGGATTTGTCCAGCCGTTCCGATATTGCACCCGTGGTTGACAGTCTGCGCACTCTCAACCCCGAACCGTAGGAAGCAGCAATAAAACTTAAATTATTTTTTATAAAACCGGAGATAAACAATGACACTGGAATCAAAACTGAGCGAACTTACCGAAAAAATCGCCGCTAATAATATCTGGCGGCAGAGGCAATGTTTTAACCTTATTCCTTCCGAGAACACTCCTTCGCTG